>OHOZ01000676.1_pt1 | contig 19028 bp, 27 predicted proteins | sample 1569931 | NCBI WGS metagenome assembly OHOZ01 (sample SAMEA3879572, study PRJEB24766) | human gut metagenome | biome: human-associated habitat; feature: feces | place: USA | collected 1985/1987
TGGCAACGGTGTCCACAGTCGTGCGGATCTGCCGTTTCAAGTCAACGAGGGTGTCAATCTCACTGTTGACCACTTTTTCAAGATCCATGATCTTTTCCAGGCACCGCACGAATGGAGCATCCGTGTTGCGAGAGGTCTGCACTTTCTCCTCCCAGGACGGAGAGGAGATACCGCAGGCCATTTCCCGCAGGCGGATGATCTCCGCAATGTTGGAATCGATACGCTGGTCGAGGCGGTATGCCTGACTGAGATATTCCTTTGCCGTCATACGCCGTACACCTCCCGGTGTAGTTTTTCGATCAGCACCTCACCGTCCAGAGAAGTAAGCGTCTGAAACCAGCTGGAGCGGAAAAACCGCTCACAATCCTTTCTGACGGATTCGGCATCCTTGTCCCAGGGGTATTTCTTCAAACGGCGCAGCGCACGGCGATGGTCTCTCGCTGCCGCCAGAATAATAGCGTTTGCGAGGTTCGTATAACAGGTTTCCATTCTCATCCCTCCAAGTTGGCCTTGACCGCATCGATGAGTGCGGTCTGGGTCTTTTCTTTTTTACGGAGCGCAGTCATGATGCGCTCGTCGATGGTGTCTTTGGCAATAATGTGGTGAATGACCACGGTATCGGCGGTCTGTCCCTGTCGCCACAGTCGGGCGTTGGTCTGCTGGTAGAGTTCCAGCGACCAGGTCAGCCCGAACCACACGAGAGTGGAGCCGCCTGCCTGCAGGTTCAGCCCATGCCCGGCAGAAGCCGGGTGGATGAGTGCCACAGGAAGCTCACCGCTGTTCCATCTGCGGATGCTGTCGGAATCGTCCAGCAGACTGAACGGGATGTGTCGTTTGTGGAGCCGCTCGGAGATGCGCTCCAGGTCGTGCTTGAACCAGTACGCCACAAGGACGGGTTTCCCATTTGCGGCTTCGATGAGATCCTCCAGCATATCCAGCTTGCGGTCGTGTATCTGAAACACACGCTTGTCCTCTCCGTAGACTGCTCCGTTTGCCATCTGGGAGAGCTTATTCGCAAGCGCTGCGGCGTTCCCGGCGTCGATTTCTTCGCCTTTCAGCGAGATAACCAGGTCTTGTTTCATGGCATAGTAGGCTTTGCGCTCTGTTTCGGATAGCGTCACAATGGCGTCATTATGAACGCATTCCGGCATATCCAAGTGGTCGACGGCTTTCATGGAGATGGTGATGTCGGAGATGGCATCGTAGATCTGTTCCTCCGCACCGGGCAGCGGCTTGTAGCTGAACACCACCTGTCCGTTGCGCTTGTCCGGCCGGAAGAAGGTGTTGCGGTAATGGGTGATGAACCGGCCGAGCCGCTTGCCCATATCAAGGATGCGGAACTCTGCCCAGAGATCCATAAGACCGTTGCTGCTTGGCGTGCCGGTCAGGCCCACGATGCGCTTGATGCCGGGACGGACTTTCAGAAGAGTTCTGAACCGCTTTGCCTGATAGCTCTTGAAGGAGGACAGCTCATCGATGACCACCATGTCGTAGTCGAAAGGGATGCCGCTCTCCTCAATGAGCCACTGGACATTTTCTCGATTGATGATGTACACGCTGACCCGCTGCCGGAGTGCCGCCTTGCGCTCTGCTTCTGTACCGACAGCCACCGAGTAGGTCAGCCCATGCAGATGATCCCACTTGTGGATTTCCGCAGGCCATGTATCTCTGGCGACACGCAGCGGAGCGATGACCAGCACCTTGCGAACCAGAAAACTGTCGAGGCAAAGGTCGAAGATGGCGGAAAGCGTGATGATGCTCTTACCAAGACCCATGTCGAGGAATACAGCGGAGATTGGATGCTCCAGGATGAAGTTCGTGGCATACGCCTGGTAGTCATGCGCCTTGTATTTCACTGAGTATCCCTCCAATCTGTTCGGGGCTATCGATGCAGTACACCGAAAAGCCGAGTGCTTCTAACTGCCTTTTTCGCCTTACTTGCAGAGGGCGGAGTGTTTTGCCCGGTGCTTTCAACTCAATGAAGGCGATTCTGCCGCCGGGCAGGAGTACCAGACGGTCCGGTACTCCATCAAGGCCGGGGCTTGTAAACTTCGGTGCAAGACCGCCTTTTGTGCGTACAGCCTGCACCAGCTTTGCTTCTATCGTTTTCTCACGCATAATGACCTCCTGTGTTCTCAAAACTCGAAAAGTCCTTTACGTGCGCAAATGCGGGTATTGCGTGCTTGTTGCTCTTTATTCCTTCTTCTTTCGATATATAAGAAAGGTTAGGAACACAGGAACAAGACCGCCTGTTTTCTTTGGTACTTATGGGGCCGCCGCCGTTCCCGTGAGGTGTTCCCATAAATGTGCCGAGCGGATATGCTTCTCCCCGGAACCTGTTCCGAAGGATGTCGGGTACAGTCATTTTCATTAGGAACACTCCTTGGGAACAAAGACGTACTGCGGACCGTAAAGCGGGATACGCACCTTGCTGTCCAGCCGCTTCCAGCCAAGACGGGCAAGGATGGCGGTCAGCTCGTTGCTGTCCGTTCTGCGGATATTGGCACGTTCCTTGCCGAAGCACTCGCACCAAATCTCCATGTTGGACACCTGGGTGCGCTTGACTGTACCGTGCTTTTGGGTATCGCCGAAGTCGCTGCCTGTGAGGAAGTTGCGGCGCTCGAAGATGTCCATGCCGTCCCAATCCTCCGGGAGCAACGTGTCGAGATACAGACGGACAAGCCCTTCACGCTCGTCGGACTCCATCGCCTCCCGCTGTTCAGCCTTGGACAGTGCTTCCAACTCGGCACTCAGATAGAGCTTCTCGCCCTGCTTCACATACACCAGCGTTTCCGCCCAGATCTGGCAGATGAGCTCCGGGGTCAGATCCCAGGAGTGCTTGATGCCCGTACCAGGCGTCTTGACCGGCCAGAAGCGGCGGTTTCCGGTGGTGTCCCGCAGATAGCCGGACTCGGCGTTGGTGGTGCCGAAGAACACGCACTGGCGCAGATGCGGCGTCGCCCGTTTGCCGAATGCCGCACGGTAAATGTCGTTCTGACGGGAGAGGAAGGAACGCAGCGTTTCCACCTCGGCCTTCTTCAGACCTGCCAGTTCGCCGATCTCCAAGATCCAGTACCCCTGCAATTTCTCTGCAGCGGTCTTATCCTTGGTGTCACCCAGGTTCAGGCTGTCCGAAAACCACTCTCCGGCCAGCTTGGCAATAAGAGTGCTTTTGCCCACACCCTGAGGACCGTTCAGCACAAGCATGGAGTCAAATTTGCAGCCGGGATACAGCACACGCTTGATGGCAGCGCAGAGGGTCTTCCGGGTGACAGCTCGGACATACTCGTTATCGTCTGCGCCGAGGTAGTCGATGAGCAGCGTGTCCACACGGGGAACCTTGTCCCACTCCGGCAGATTTTCAATGAACTCCCGAATGGGATGGTAGGAGCGGTCGTCCGTGACCTTCGCCACGGCAATGTCATAGTTTCTTGCAGAAAAGGTGCCGTAGTGGGAATCCACATAGCTGATAAGCTGGGCATCATCCGCATCCCGCCAGAATTTCGAGGGGTGCCGCCAAGGCACATCGCCCTTGATCTCCATGCCGTCCAGAAGCTGATTGAACACCAGCGGTTTCAGAAGCGGGTCGTTCATGAGGATTACGGTGAGGTTCTGCAGCGTGTTTTTTACCTTGCCGGCCTTGTCCAGCTCCAAGGCTTTCTGCCAGTCCTCGTCGGAGAATTCTTCGCTTGCCTGGGCTTTGCGCTCCTCGGCAAAGACCGCTTTGACTTTCTCGTCCTTGAGGGCAAAATCCGACATTGCCTGGAAGGACGGCAGCTTGCTGGGTGCGGTATCCGGGGCGCACTTATCGTCCAGGTCACGGAAACGGTGCAGGCGCACCAGGTCAAAAGCGTTCAGCAGCCGACCGCAGACCGGGTCGGTGGCATGGTGGCTGTATGCGAACTTGCCGTCGTAGACGATAACACCGGCAGACGAATCGGCGGGGATATAGTCGTAACGGCCGTTCATCGCAGACGGCGCATACACTTCCGAGAGAAAGGCATCGATGGCTTCCTCCACGGTATAGGCACGGCAGAAAGCACCCACCACACCCGGCTTTGTCAGTGGGTCGGCCTGCTGGGCAATGCTGTGCTGTACCACCTCGGACTGGCGGCTGGATACGGGCCAGGTGGAGGCATCGTGCCAATCGTCGTAACGAGAAAGGTATTCATCCGGGTCAAGCTCTGCGCCGTCTTGCACTTTATAGAAAAACTCACCGTTGGCAGAGGTGGAAGGCCAGTACATGAGCCGAGATGCCTCGTAGGTGGTATCGTCAAAGAGGTCAATGCCGATCTCCTTTGCCACCATGCGGGCGACTGCCGGATATTCCTCCTCGCTGATCTCCCGTTTCAGCGGAATGAGCAGACGGAGGCGGGGATGCTCCGGCGTGTGTTTATGGGTGGAATAGACGCAGCACTTGAAATCGTGGAACAGCGTAATTTCATCCCAGATATCCGGGGTGCCGTAGTCCATATCCAAGGTAAGCAGAGAGCGGCACAGCACCATGCCGTTTTTGCGGCGACCTTCCCGGAGATGCCCTCCGACAAAACCGCCCACATCCTTGATGCCGTCCTGCTGACCCTTTTTCAGTTTGCGGTATTCTTCGACCGTTTCGGTGGTGCGGATGGTGCTGCCGCAGCGGGCGCAGAGATCCGCCCAGGAGATGTCCTGGTTCTTCCACTTTTTATCCATGCGGCTATTGCCGACTGCGATCTTCATCTGTGTACCTCCTCACAGTTTTCGGTAAAGTAACGGATAAGCTGACCTTTTCGCTTGGCTTTCTCGATCTCGATGCTCATGCCGCTGGTGATTTTCTCTCCGAACACCCACAGCTCGGCGCATTTGGAGAGTAGGACGATGTCCATGAACAGTGCCAAGTCACGCTCCCTGCGGTCATTGTCATTTATGAATTGGGTGAAATAGATGTGCGGTGCGATGGGTACGCACCCGGCTTCTACGGCGAAGCGGCAGTAAGTACGGGCGTTCTCCTGGTTCTTCACCATATCCCCGGCCAGCGGAGAGCAGATATACACCACAGGACGGAAGGCTCGAAGTGCCTTGGCTTCCTGCTCGATCTTCGTCAGTGCCTCGTAGGCAGTGGGGTCGTAATACCCCTCGCAATTAAATTTATTGACTCCCATTTGGGTCACCTCAGTCTTTCTTATAAAAATCGCAGACATAGCCGTCTGCTCGGAGCAGCAGCCCCGATGCCCAAGTGGGCGTTTGCCCCATGACGGAGCAGATATTCTCCAAAGAAGTATCCGGCGGTGCTTCGATGACCGCTTCATCGTGGACGTGCATGACGATGCGGTACCCGGCAGCATTCAGCCGGAGCATAGCTTCCGCAAGAATGTCCCTTGCCGTTGCCTGAACGATGTTCTCCACGAACTTGGGTCCGTAGCTTTCCAGCCGCAGCCACTTTTTCTGTTCGCCAACACCTTCATAGGTCACGGACTCATTGCCGAAGCGGTTCAGGCCCATTTTCGGTTTTACATACACGAGCCGTCTGCCGGAGGGCAGCACCACGAACATCATGCCGCTCTGATAATAGAAGCGAATGCCGTGTGTTTCTGTGGCAGTTCGCTCTCGGACGCAGGTGGAAGCTGCTTTGTCCACATCCCACCAGAACTTTGTAATATGGGGGTTGGACAGACGCCAGGCATCCACCAGCGGTTTCAGTTCTTCTTCCTGTAAGCCGTAGTTCAGTGCGCCCATTGCTTTCAGCGCACCCACGGAGCCACCGTAGCCAAGAGCCAGCTCGGCAATTTTGCCTTTCTGCCGCAGATGCCCGTTCACACCGTGCTTTTCTACGGGGACATGGAACATCTGCGAAGCGGAAGCACAGTAAATGTCGCCGCCCTTTGCAAAAACCTCCTGCCGCCAATGCTCCCCAGCGATCCATGCGATGACCCTCGCCTCGATGGCGGAGAAGTCTGCCACATAAAAGCGGCAGCCGGGTTTCGGCACAAAGGCGGTGCGGATAAGCTCGGACAGTACCAGCGGTACGGAGTCATAGAGCATTTCCACGGCGTCCGTATTGCCACTGCGGACCAGTGCCCGTGCGGTGTCCAGATCCGGCAGATGGTTCTGCGGCAGGTTCTGCACCTGGATGAGCCGACCGGCATAGCGTCCGGTGCGGTTGGCACCATAAAACTGGATCAGTCCTCTGGCACGGTCATCCGAACCCACCACGGTCTGCATGGCGGTGTATTTCTTGACGCTGCTTTTGGCAAGCTCCTGCCGCAGGGAGAGGGCAAGCTCCACCTCGCCGTCCGCTTTTTCGAGCATATCCGCCACGGCGGCTTTGGAGAGTGAATCCGCCTCCACGCCTTTTTCGGCAAGCCACGCCTTGAGCTGCACCGGACTGTTGGGGTTATCCAAACCTGTCACGGAGCGGGCCTGCTCCATGTGCGTCCGCTTGAAGCGTTCATCGCAGCGAATTGCCTGGGTGACAAGAGTGCGGTCAAGCATAATGCCCCGGTCGTTGATCTGCTGGTCAAGGGTGTAGTTGCGCCACTCGGATTCCGTGACCGGGAACTTGGAGAGCTTCTGCTGAATGGACATTTCCGTTTCCACATCTCGAAGGTTGTAGGCTTTGAACAGCGACCATTTCTCCGGAGAGTCTGTCGGATAATGTCGAATGAGCGAACCGTCCCTTGCTTTTGCCGGAGTGCAGAAATACCGAATGAGGTCTTTGCCTTCTTTGAGCTTCTGCTTTTCCAGCCCCAGCACGGCACCGACGCCTTCCAGTGAAAGCGGCAGTCCCAGGGTTGCCGCCCAGACCATCGTGCAGTGCCAGGAGGACGGGTCGAGATATTGTCCGGTTGGGTATCCAAGATAGCGGGACAGACACACACGCTCAAACTGTGCGTTGAACGCCCATTTGGTCACGGCAGGGTCGGTCAGCGCAGAGCGGACATCAGCAGGAATCGTTTCTCCGGCAGCCAGATCCACGACTTTCACCGGAGCACCGTCTGCGGAGTAGCCGAAGAGCAGCACCTCAAAGTCTGGGGCTTCGGCATAGCGGTACACGCCGCATTTGGTGAGGTTTTCGGAGGAGAAGGTCTCGATATCGATGCTAAGTGTTTTCATACGCATTCCTTCCTACGGAATATGGGTGGCAGAGGTCAATTTCTGCCACCCACAGAGCCGTCTGGGGTTACTTGAATTCCTTCATGCGCTTCTCGTGGTATTCCAGGTCACGGGAAGCCTGTTCCTTCTCACGCTTTTCACGCTTGTGGTCATTGCTGATGCCCTGCACCAACCAAACGAAGAAGCCGATGCTGAGGCAGGCCCAGATGCCAAGGAGGGCGGTTACCAGGATGTTCTGAATCAGTTCCATTGTGTTGCACTCCTTTCTCAGGACAGGAAGTCGTCGTCCAGGTCGGTGGCGAAATCGTCAGCCGCAGAGGACTTGCCACCGAAAGGCTCACCGTCACGAACCTTCTGGATGTTGCCAAGACCACAGGCGATGCCGCGGTTACCGTTGGAATTGAAGGCGTAGAAGTTGACGGACACTCTGGCGTAGCAGCCGGAATACACCTCGGAGCGGTCAAGGATCGGCTGGACGCTGCGGTCCACGATCTGGGGCGCGGTGGTGCTGTTGGCGTTTACGAAGAAGCTGTTCTTGTAGGCTTCATCGTCACGCTCGGTATCGCCGTCACGGAGCGGGAGCTTCAGAGCCGCCTTGTTGGGGATCTTCCCGCCGAACTTGGCGACGCCCTCCTTGATGGCAGCGTCCACGGCGGCGTTGATGGCGTCGAGGGTCTGCTTGTCGGATTTCGGAATAATGAGGGACACGGAATACTTGGGGTTGCTGCCGTTAATAGAGGCAGGCTCCCACACGTTTGCGTAGGACAGGCGGACAACGCCGGTCACAACTTTGGTCGAATTCATCTTGTTAGCCATAATTACAGTTCTCCTTTATAGTCGGTAAAGTCTTGTTTTGCACCCGTGGACGTGATAGCCGGACGCCGGTCGGATGCGGGAACGAGCGTCGGCTTTCCTTTGGGTTTGATGACCAGATCGCCGAGCACCTCGGCAAAGGTCTTTTTGCCCATGAGCTTCTCCATCTCGGTGATGGTGATGAGCGATTTCTTGAAGATGTCGGTATAACCGGCTGCACGGGCAGCGGCGACAACGGCATCCTCGTCGGTGTATTTGCGGTTGGTGCGGCTTTCCACCAGCTTGTAGCCGGGCCACTGTTTTCCGTGGTTGACCGCTGCGTCCTGGGCGTAGGCCATGAGTTCATTCGCCCATTTGGTGAGGTCCTCCAGCTTACCGAGAATGTCGCCGATCTCCGCATCGGAAAGCAGGGGCGGCTGGGCAAACTCGTATTTGGCAAGTTGGAGCTTGGCATCGGCTCTGGCGCGGCATTTGACCGCCGCCTTGCAGAACTGACACCAGCTTCCGGGGCAGTATTCACCTTCGCCTTTGAAGGCAAGCTCGGCCTTGGGTTTCAGTGTCTTTTCCGCCCAATCCCGAAGCTCGGCAACGGAAATGACCCAGGTGCTGACATTCTCCCGGCGGGGCTGGTAGATGGTCATGGAAACCGTCTCGATGTCGTAGAGGCAATCGAAGATGCGGAGTGCTCCGAGCGCATACAGCATCATCTGAGGGTTCTCTTCGGCATTCACCAGAATCCCTTGACCGTATTTCAGATCAATAATGTGGAGGAGCTTGTCCGCCACGATGAGGCAGTCGCCGGTGCCGAAGCCGTCCGGCACATAGCAGGAGAAGTCCAGCCGCTGCTCGATGAGCACCTTGGGGTCCGGGCAGTCCTGCCGGGCTTCCTCGATGGCTTCCAGAACGAATTCCAGGTAGCCGTCCGTGTACATCTCCATTTCGTCGGAGTCGTACTTGCTGACCGGGCGGGTGGAGCGCATCTTCAGCGCCTTGCGGAGCTTGTGTTCCGCCAGCGCATGAGCGGCGGTGCCTTCTGCTGCGGCTTCCGTTTCTCTGTCCTCAAACTCCAATTCCAACCTTGCGGATGGATTGCAGTGGAGCCAGCGGTGGGAGGAAGAGGCCGAGAGGATTGCGTGACGATTAGGGGGCATCTTTCAGCACCTCCACATCCTTGAGCAGTGCCTCGTAGTGCTTGGGGTCGATGCCGGAGAGCTTCGGAGCGCCGTACTTCTTAAGGAGCGCCTGGATCTCGGTTGTGAATCCGGCTCGGCTCTTTTCGCCAAGCACCGCTCGGACTTCTTCCAGCGTCAGTTCCTTTTGGGGAGCGGGTGTAGGTTCCTTCGGCTCTGCATCGATAGTCGGCTCATTCTGCAGCATGGCATCTGCCACAGCCTGAACGCTGTCCGCCAGTGAGCGAAGATCCTCGACCACATCGAGCAGGAGCTTGACCTTACTCATGTACACCACCTCCCATCGGAACTTCGGTGATGGCAATGGACTCGACCGAGTTGCCGGGAACCACGACCATGACCTTCTGCTTGGGACCCAGAAGCAAGGTGAAGAGTTTCTCGCGGATGCTGACCGTTCTGCAAGCGACTACACCGCCGTTTTTGGGCTTGTCTGAAACACGGATATTCAAGTTGTGTCTCATACGGGGTTACCGTCCTTTCCGGAGGGCTTGTATTTTGTTGCCTTCCGGTGTACCCAGAAAAATCGGGGATTTGTCAGGGTGTCTGGCGGAAAATTTTCAAAAACTTTTTTCTGCCTGCCTCGATGGACTCGGAAACAGACTGAAAGCTGGCCTCTTCGATGGCAGCGATTTCCCGCAGGGTCTTGCCGTTTGCGTACAGTCGAAGCCGGCGCTGCTGGGTGGCAGTCAAATGCGAGAAGGCTTCTCGGATACGAGCGGTCTGTTCTGCCGAATCATCCTCTACGGCATATTCGTCGCAAGCACCGTACTCCTCGCCCTCGTAGTCGATGGCGTCGTAGGAGTAGCAATGGTAGCGATGACGCTCGTCCTGCGCGTGCTCCGCCTTACGGCTGTCGATGATTACGGCACCGATTTCGTCAGAAACCTCAACCTCTGTCACTGTTCCGTCCAAGAATGCGTATTTGATTTTCATAATGTGTCCTTTCCGCTTGAGACGGCACTGAGCGGTCGGGACACAAAAAGAGCCGGTGGTCACGATGGACAACACCGGCAGACAGAACCTACAAGAAGGCATGGCAAAGCACGGTGGGTACATCGAGTTCAAAAAATCCCTGTGGGGTTTTCGGTTCTCTATGTATCCCGCCGCCTCTAATGCGCATCTCAAGGCTTTGAGATTAAATTTGGTAGGGCTACTTGCCCCAAGGGTATATAAGGTTTTTCAGACCTTCGAGAAAAACAAAAGACGGCCGGGACATAGCGCACCCCACGAAGGGGAGGCTAAATCCTGGCCGTCTTGCAGCTCTGCGGATGATCTTTACTTTGTGTGCATTACGCTGCACGAGCGTGGCTTTCCACTTGGAAAGCCCTGGTGCTGATTCGCGTCATAACCGTTTCGGTATCTCGCAGTGTCACTGTGAAGCTGTCGCCCACAGGCACGGTCATTCTTACCGCACGGTCTTTGTGATGGATCTCAACGATCCCTGTCTGGGCATCCGCCATGCAGACGAGATGTCCCTTACAATCTCGGTACGCTACCATCGGGGTCCTCCTTTCTTGCTGTAGTCATAGGCACCACCTCCTTAATGTTACCTTGTTAGCAAACTTGCTAACGCTTGCTGTAAAAAAACACAGCGGGCGGTAAAACCCGCTGTAGTTTTCGATATGGACGCTCAAGAACCGACCACGCCTGCAAAATCCATGATGGCAGAAGCGTAGGAATAATCGGTCGTATCGTTGGTTTTGATGTAACCGAGGTCTTTGAGCCTGTTTGTCGCCGCCTGGATGGAAACATCGAAGCAGTCAGACATTTTAGCGATCAGTATCGCACGGGATGTAGGGGTTTTGAGCTTGTCCTTGCAGGATCGTGCCAGCAGATCCACCGAACACTTCGGCATCAAAACGGCAGCGGACAGATGGTTGGCCTGCCATTCCATCCAGTCATGGTCGTCCCATTTGCGAGTGTCCGATTTATTTGTCATGCCATTGTCGACCCGGCACTGTATCATGGGGGCGATGAGCTCATCGTCAAAAATGGATACCTGGTCGGGGTTATACGAGAAATAGCCGGAATGGAAGATGTCATGCCCACCCTCATGTCCGAGCGTAAAGCGGTAACGATGCCGTTGGCTCTCATCCAGAAGGCGGTTGTCGATGATGACGGTACGGGCCTTGGCACTGATGTACTCCGCCCGATTTGTGGCAGGGTCAAAAACCGGCACCTTATTGGTGTCGTTAAAAACAGTCATCCCAAGGTACACGCCATTGTGGGACAGATATTGATAATCCGGTGTCATTCCGAGATAGAATTCGATAAAGCCCTCGATGTCCACGGGAGAGGGGTTCGTCAGGACTTCCGGCTGAAAATCCTGTACGAAACGCTCTCCGATGGCATCGATCTCGGCTTTGCTCAAAATCGGTACGCCGTTGTTCTTCACTCGAAGAGAGGGAGTGTACATCTTTATAAATTACCCCTTTCGCTGCTTGAGCTCCTCGACGAACTTCAACCAGTCGGCCTCACTTGCATCCAGATCACGTGCCGTGCGGAGCGCAGCGGACACATAGTCGTGTTCCATGATATAGTCAGGCAGGTCCGGGGCAACAGAGTTTCTCTTTTTGCCAGCCAGATCATACATCGTAGTTTTATCCTCGTCGTTCAGCATGAGAATTCGAGAGATCAGCTCCAGCTTCTCCATTTCAGGAGGGTTACGGCGATCCTTTTCAATGTCAGTCAGATAGGGCGCAGTAATCCCAATCATTTCCGCCATCTTGCGGAGCGTGATTTGTTTCTCAGTGCGCTTCCTTTGCAGGAACTCTCCAAAATTCTGGTACTGTGTGTTCATGTCGTTCACCTTTTCTACTTAACATTATAAGCCCTGTTATTGATTCATTTTCGCCTATTTGTTTTTCTTCTCGGCACTCTTATCATAAATTACGGGCAACTCTCATCACAACGGTGAATCGAATTAGCACGGCTGCTTGTTCGCTTGTTAGCAGTTATGCTAACAATATTATATCCATAGAGCCGTACCTTGTCAAGTAGTTTGGATGAAATTTTTACAAAACCTGCGCTATTGATACATAATACCCGGCATTTTAACCTTATCTCGTCCGTCTGCGGGCATTTTTAAGTCGCCAAGCAGAGATGCATAAGTGACGGCGGCTTTGCCGAAACGACCCCGTATCTCCTCCACGGCATCCTGTACCTTTTCCTTGGCTATGCGCTGCTGCACATTGTCGAACAGCGAAACCTGCTCCGCATCGCTCTTCGGGGAAAGCTCTATAGCGCGGACGGTCACCGCTCGAACCTTTGTGTTCCAGGTATATCGCTCCTGAAAGCAGCGGAAAGCGGCGGCAGCGATTTCTGACGGAAGCTGTGTTTTGATTGGGAGCTTGCACTGAAATTGCGAACCGAAAAGGTCGTTTCCTCGGACATGGATTTGAACGGTACGGGTTGAAAGGCCGTGTACACGCAGTTTATGACCAATATCCTGTGAGAGCGCAAGAATCACTTTCCGCACTTCATCCTCGTTTTCCAGATCGGATATGCAGGTTATACCATGCCCCACCGATTTGATGGGTGACACAAAATCCTTGTGCATGACCCTGGAATTGTCCCTGCCGTTGGCGTAGCTCCACAGGCCAAGTCCGTTCACGCCAAGAAGCCCCTTCAGAAACACTGGGTCACAAGCGGCAACATCTCCGATAGAGCGGACACCATACCGCGCAAGTTTCGCCGTGGTGGCTGGGCCGCAGTAGATCATGTCACTGCACGGGAGCGGCCAAACCTTCTCTTTGTAGGAATCCGGTGAAATCTCTGTGATGGCATCCGGCTTCTTCATATCAGATCCCAGTTTGGCGAACACCTTATTAAAGGATACGCCGATACTGACAGTCAGACCGAGTTCCTCCTTCACGGAGCGGCGGATATTTTCCGCAATCGTTCTGGCGTCTCCACATACATACCGACTGCCGGTCACATCGAGCCAGCACTCGTCCATGCCGAAGGGTTCCACCATATCGGTGTACCTCTGGTAGATAGCCTGGGTCAGCTTTGAGTATTTGAGGTATTGGTCATATTGCGGCGGTACGATAATGAGGTCACGACAGCACTGTTTCGCCTCCCAATTGACCATTCCGGTTTTTACACCGGCCCGTTTTGCTTTTTCGGATTTTGCAAGGACGATACCGTGCCTATCCTCGGTGCAGCCGCATACCGCTACTGCTTTGCCTCTAAGCCGTGGGTCGAGCATCATTTCGACCGATGCATAAAAGCAGTTCAAATCACTATGAAGAATTGCTCTTTCCATATTGACCGCCTCATTTCAGAAAAACTTCACAATTTGCTCTTGACAAGATGAAGTTGTATCGCATATAATGATTGCAGAACTTCATAAACTTCATTTCAAATTATAATCACAGGATGAAGTCCTGTCAATAGCTTCAATGAAGTTGATGAAGTTAAAGAACGAAAATCTACAGCGGAGGAGATTGGTTATGACTTTTTCCGACAAGATTAAACGAGCCCGTGAGGTCGCAAAGATGACGCAGCATGAACTCGCTCAGGAGGTTGGCGTATCCCAGCGGACCATTGCCTCTTATGAGTCCGGCGGTGCAAGAGCCAGGAAATCTACCACAGAAAAATTGGCGCACGCCCTCAAGGTGTCCGTAAGGTATCTTTCAGATGACGACTGCACGAATCCCTTGGAAGATATAGAGAAGGACGAGTATATTGAGCAGGCTCGTGAACTGTATGGGGCAAAAGGTGTCCGGGATATGGATGAGCTGTTGCGGGACAACGCTGCTTTGTTTGCGGGCGGTGAACTGTCCCAGGATCAGAAGGACGCTTTTTTCCAGGCTGTCATGACTGCCTATGTGACCTGCAAAGAAGAAGCAAAGGCAAAATTCGGTCGCAAGTCTTGATACTGTCCTGTTTATGGTACAGTTCTGAGTTTATAATACTCACAAAGGGATTTTTATACCCTTTTTCAGATACAAGGGGGTGTGGCAATGTCATACGCAGATGTGTGCGAGGCAGTTGAGTCTCTGCAGAGAAAGTACTGTGAGCGCGATCCGTTTCGCCTGTGCGCAGATATGGGTATCAAATTGCTCTATCAGCCGCTCGGAACAGATCCCGATGCCATCAAGGGGTTCTATCTTGAGAGCAAGCGGATACGCACGATTACCGTCAACTGCGACCTGCCTGTCGTTATCCAAAGGATTATCGTTTCGCATGAGCTGGGGCACGCAGTACTTCATCGCAAATCGGGCGTCAAGGCATTTCACGATATGGGACTCTTCGATGAGAGTTCCGTCACAGAAAAAGAGGCGAACCTCTTCGCCGCTGAGTACCTGCTCAACGATGAAGAGGTGCTCGATACCCTGAACAGGGACACAACATTTTTCACGGCGGCAGCCAAGCTTTATGTCCCCATAGAACTGCTCGATTTTAAATTTCGGGTCATGAAATGGAAGGGCTATAAGCTCATTGAGCCGCCGATTTCGGCGCGGAGTAACTTCCTCGCCAATATGGAGGTGCCGGATGATGCAGACTGCTACGGTGAATAAGCCGCTGAAAGTATATGTAGCCGTAAAAGCTGATTTTGCCGCTGACGGCACGATGTTCCCAAGCATCATCACTTGGGAGGACGGCGAGAAATATGAGATAGACCGTGTGTCCGATATCCGTCAAGCTCCTGCGCTGAAAGCCGGAGGCCAGGGCGACCGCTATACGATATGGATCGGCGGTCACCAGAGCTATCTGTTTTTCGAGCGCAGCGCAGACCTTACCGGAAACAACATCGGCCGATGGTTTGTAGAGCGGAGGCAGTAGGCGATGATACAGCGAATTATAGATGAGATAGAAAAGGCACTCAGTCATGACCTCTACTTCGCAGCACTGAACCTGGCACTCACACTACCCGATATTTGCGGAAAGGCGGAATACCCCAATCTGCGCACGGGTGAGCGTTATAAAAAGTGGTATGATGAAAATGTGGGTGTGACGGAAAAGCCTCCAAAGTGTACTGAGGACGAGCCGGAAATGCCGTACTTAAGCGGTGAGGTGGTATATAGCCTCCGCTGCTCATTACTCCACGAAGGAAATCCGAACCTGCAAAAGAATGGGAAACATCCCATCCCAATCGACCGCTTTTCGTTGGTGATTCAGTCTGAGCAGCCGTTTCGTATTTATGGTGGCGAAGGCAGCAGTGTACTGACAAGCTCTGACGGCACGGAAGTCGGCAGTTACCGAGTAAATGTGCGGCGACTGTGCATGGTGCTGTGTTTGTGTGCCAAGGGGTACTATAAAGAAAATAAGGATAAATTCGATTTTTACAACTACGAGCTTATCGATTGGGATGAGGTTACAGCATCTTTGCCTCCCATCGACATGGAAGAAGTGTTTCGGAAACTCGCAGACCCAAACCTCTCCTAAAAGAGCATAGCGGCGAAAGTGCAGACGAATAAGTAAAAACGATGCCGGACTGACACCAAAAGTGCGGGCAGTCCGGCATCTTTCACTTAGTTATTGACCTCCTCATTATCTATGGAACTTTCCGCGAGAGCTGCTGCAGCTTCACGCTCACGACGAGCCGCCCAGCCACCTTTCGCCCTGGGTGCGTATGCTGATTCCAGCGCATACATGATGCCCTGCTCTTCGGCAAAGTAAATACCGGGGACATTCCAGTTATCCTCGGCATTCCAGTCCATCAACTTTCTGACCATATCCACAACCGTGGCGTTGCTGATTTTGATCTGCGCTTTCTGCTCGCCCTCCGGCTTGGAGAAGCGCACGGCATTCGGGGCATCCTCCTTGCAGGCCCGGATAGCGAACTGCTTCGACTTCGGCTCGATCAGAAACTGGATGTACTCCGGGAAGTGGAGCTCCTGTGCGGTCTGCACATTGAACTTCACGATATTGCCTGCGAAAGTGCAGACAGAGGCGGAACGGGTTTTAATAAGATCGATGACAGAAAATTTCTCAAACATGGTAGTTACTCCTTCTCAATTACAATAAAGTTTTCGTCCTCCTCGGCAACTGCCGGGGCGGGTTCTGGTTTTTGGGTCGCAGAGATAAGTAGATTGTCCACATACTCCTCGTCCCACGATGGGTCGACGATCATGAAGCCGGACAGTACTCCCTTGACCACGATGCGTGGCTTTCGGTGGGTGCTGCGCCGTTTCCGATACCGTCGTTCTTTGCGGATCTGCTGTGCCAACAGCCAATCGGTCTTCTCGATGATGGGGATATGATGCCCCTCAACGAAATACTGCGGTTCTATGCCGTTGTTCTTTACACTCTTATGCGTGAAAAAGTCTATCGTAACTGTTTTTTGACACAAGGCATCTCCACAGAATTTCTCGTTTTTAAGGATGCCAAGGACACTGCCGGAGCTCCAAACCGATAGACCTTTTACAGTGGGAATGCCGCTTTTTGTCAGCAATTCCGCAATTTGCGTGGATGAATAGCTGTCCAGGTAGAGACTGTATATGGTTCTGACAATATCCGCTTCATCCTCTACGATTTCCCAGCTCTTTTCATCATCCAGCCGATAGCCGAGCAGAGCCCAACTTGGATAGATCCCAAGCCCCTGCGCCCTTCGGCGCTTGAATGACCATTTCAGACTGTTGGATTTTTGCTCGGACTCACTTTGCGCCACAAGGCTCAATACGGTAATGACCATATCGCTGCTCTTATCCAGCGTGTTGAGCTTCTCGGTCTCAAAGTACACGCCCACAGGCGGGTCGAGCTTTCGCAGCATGAAAATGTAGTTCAGACTGTCAAGCACATTTCTGGCAAAACGGCTGACTTGCTTCGTGATGATAAGGTCGATCTCTCCCGCTTTGCATTTCTCGATCATTTCGAGAAAGTGCTCACGGTGCAGAACGGAAGTGCCGGAAATGCCCTCATCGGCGAAAATACCGGCAAACTCCCATTCCGGATTCTCCTGGATCATACGGGTATAGTTTTGAACTTGAAGCTCGTAACTGCTTGCCTGAGTGTCCTCATCCGTGCTGACACGGCAGTACGCACACACACGAAGTTTTTTCTTTTCGGTTTCCGCTTCCATATCCCTTTTTGCAGGAATGATCTGAACCTCCTTTTGCGGACCGTTGATGTATGCATCACGGATGGCATTCTTGGTGGACTGCCTTTTTTCCTCGCTGCGACCGCGAGGTCGAAGTGGTTGTTTTTTCGTTATCTTCATAGGTTCACCTCCTCCTGCCGCAGATTATGTAGGCAGATAAGCCCACACCGCAGCTCGGAGCCGGCGAATTCTATTATATCGTGAAAATATGAAAACCGTTAACTTAAATGGTATATATCGCTCAGGTTAACGGTATCGGGAGCAAAAAATAAGAAGCCTTTCAGCTCCTTATTTCAACATCGGTGATTTACTTGTCATTATTCATGGCTTTCAGCATCTGGTTCGCCGCTTTCTTTTGTTCCGGCGTGAGGTTGACCCAGTTTTCAAACAGCTCTTTGAGTTCTGGGTTGATTTCGACCATCTCACCCTCGGCAAAGAACTGCGCCATCGTGATGCCGAATCCCTTACAGATCGCTTCCAGCGTTGCGAGTGAGGGGACTGTATTCCTCCTATAAATATTCGCAATCGTGGACTCGGATAAGCCACAGTTCTTTGCCAGCCTATACTCAGTCCACCCGCGCTCGTCTAAGAGCTGCCGGAGCCTCTCGTGCGTGTCCATAGCATCACCACCCTTCCTGTAATTATTTTACCCGCAAACTAAAAGGTATTGTACTGGCTACTTGTACTGACCATACCGTTATGTTAAACTGTATAATAACGGGAATTCAGTACGGAGGGATGACAATGCTGACCGAGGAACAGAAACGGATGCACAGAGTGTGTTTTACTGGCCACCGCCCAGAGAAGCTGAAACAGTCTGAAAGCGTGATCGTGAAGGCTCTGGAAACTGCGATCAAAGAGGCAATTGCCGATGGCAAGAATGTATTTATTTCCGGCATGGCTCGTGGGGTGGATATCTGGGCGGCTGAGATCGTGCTGCGTCTGCGGAAAGAGGGTGCGAATGTAAAACTGATTTGTGCCAGCCCATACGAAGGCTTTGAGCGTGGATGGAGTGCCGAATGGCAACGACGGTACAATGTCATTCTTGCCGCCGCCGACCTTGTTCGTTTTATCTGTCCGGGGTACAGCAGAGCCTGCTTCCAGATCCGCAATGAGTGGATGGTCGACCATTCGGCTCTGGTAATTGCTGTGTTCAACGGTCAGCCCAGTGGCACCAAGAACACGATTGATTATGCCAAGCGGAAGAGTGTTCCGTGCTGGAATATACTCTCCGAAACATGAAATTTTTCTTCATGAATTTGAGAATTATCTTGTTTTTCAGTGGGATTGGTGATATAATAATCTTGAATTAGTATGTGCAGAAAGCGAGGACGGTCAAATGGGCGTTTCTTACAAGAAATTATTTAAGCTGCTTATCGATCGGGGTATGAAGAAGAAAGACCTGCAAGAGGCGGCAGACCTCAGTCCTGCAGCAGTTACAAAGCTCGCAAAAGATGAGTATGTACGGCTCGATGTGCTTGTAAGAGTTTGCTGTGCATTGGGCGTCGATATCGGTGACATCATGGAAGTCACAAAAGATGAATAAAAGCCATCTGTAAATAGACCAAGTTTATTTTGTAAAAGTCCGCAGCCGCGCTGCGCTCTTTTACCCCCATTAACTTCCGATAATTTTGAGTTATCGGAAGCAACAGAAGGAGGCATTGGCATGGGCGACCTTATGAAAAAACATGAAATGACTGAGGAGGACATCAAACTTCAGTTTATTACCCCAGCCATTGAGGGCGCTGGCTGGGACAGGCAGAAGCAGATCCGCATGGAGTACAACTTCACGGACGGTCGTGTCATCGTCCGCGGAAATGTCACCGCCAGAGGAAAGAGAAAGCGCACAGACTATCTGCTTTACTACAAGCCCAATATCCCGCTGG
>OHOZ01000692.1_pt1 | contig 18693 bp, 15 predicted proteins | sample 1569931 | NCBI WGS metagenome assembly OHOZ01 (sample SAMEA3879572, study PRJEB24766) | human gut metagenome | biome: human-associated habitat; feature: feces | place: USA | collected 1985/1987
GGTGGGAGATTCCAGAATGACATACTTTCCGGGAGCCAGATTGGAAATACGGATGATGCCGGTTTCATCCGTGGTAAAGGGGGAATTGGGAATTTCCGCGCCGTCCTTCTTTACGATGAACTTCCAGCCGCCCAGATGATTGCCCGTATTGGTGGACTTCCGGATTTCCAGCGCGCCTACGGCCAACTTGTTGTAAAAGCTGACAGTTGCGGTAGCACCGTTGGACACTGTGACTTCCTGCGGATTGTCTTCGGAACAGGTGTAGCGGGAAGAAATGCTGGTGTCGGTATGTCCAAGCTCTTTAATGTAGTATGTTCCTGCGTTCAGCCCGGTGATGCTGATTTTACCGCTGCTGTCCGTCGTATAGGGGCCGGATACCAGCGTGGTGCAGGCAGCGTTGGAATACAGGGCAAAACGCCATCCGGACAAATTCTGGCTGTCCTCCGTGGTTTTCACCAAAGCAATGGCTCCGGGATTCGGGGCATTGATCTTGAAGTAGGCCCGCAGTGTATCCACCTGGGGAGAATACAGCTTGACGCAGGTCTGGTAAGTGCTGCTGGCACTGTAGTAAATGGATACGGTGGAGTTTTCCGCAGAGGGCAGACTCCGGGTAGCACTGAATAGAGCTGTGAGAGAAATAGAGCCTGTTTTGGTGATGGTCAAGGTATTCCCGGACTTGGAAAACGAAGCACCGTTCCCATTGGTGAAGGAGAAGTTTCCCAGAACGCCGTTGGAATCCGTAACGCTTACCTGGCTCCCGCTCATGGTGATGGTGGGTGCGGAACCGGAGGAGCGGCTGGTGAAGCTGGGGATTTTCATGGCGTTCTGGACACTGGAAACAATGCTGTTGTACTTCTCCGCAAAGCCGGAAACACTGGCGACACCCGCATTGTAGAATACATCCCCGCTGGTATAACCGTTGGAGCCACGGCGGTTGAAGGTATCCGCATCCCGCAATCCTGTCACGATCTCGTAGATCAGGAACTGGGTGGCGATCCGGGTGGATACATTGGGGTTGTTGGCCATGGCCGTGGTTTTGACGCTGTAATTGCTGTCCCACAGTTGCCGGGAGTACAGCAGGGTCAGGGCGATGGCCTGGCGGTAGGAATAGGGCATGGCATACCAGACATTGCTTCCTCGGGAGCTGCCGCTGCCGGATACCCCCAAATCCTGATCCATGTAGTTGCCGGAGGTGCTGGCGGCATAGTCCTTGCAAGGCTCGATACAGTAGATGGGGTCGTCCTTATAGGGCGTGTTGTTATATCTGGCGAAGTGCCAGCCCAAGTTTTTAATGTAGGCCGTCTTGGCAGCGTCCGTGCCGTTGGGCTGGTAGGTCACGGAAATTTGGCTTTTCAGCACCGTTGTGTAGTTGGGACTGGCCTGATCGAACAGGAGAACATTGGAGACGGTAGAGGCGTAAGTGGAGATGCTGTCAGATAACAGCCGGTCATCCTCCATGTCATCTTCCACCGGGTCAGCATCCGGCTCTGTAGCCTCCGTTGTCACCGGCGGTTCCGTCGCTTCTGACGGCGGCTCTGTGGATTCTGAGGGAACTGTCGTTTCGGGTGGAGCTGTTGTCTCTTCCGTTGGCTCCGCTGCATCCTCAGATACATCCGTTGGCTTTGCTTCATCCGCAAAGGCATAAGGCACCAGCCCTGCCAGCAGCACGGCCACCAGAAACAGGCAGAACCCTCGTTTCATGATTTTTCGCATTGCATTTTCCTTTCCATAAAAAATCACCCGCCGATTTTGGCAGGTGTCTACGTTTCTTTCAGCTGGTACAGCTGGTTATACAATATAAGGGGGAGTGTGAGAGGGAGGGGAACGACAGGTTGAGACCATTATCTGTCACGCTCCTTCTGCCGGAGCTGATACCGGTGGTAATATTCCAGAGCCTTAATAACGTAGTCCTCCGCCTGTTTAGCGGTGAAGTTTTTCGGAATAAAGGGTTTCAACCGCTCGGACTGGAAGCTGATTTTCTCTTTCTGGTTGGGCTTCTGCTCACACATGATGGAGAGGATCACATCGGCGTTGAGCCTGCCGTTCTGGGAAAATTCTTTCATCTTCAGGGCCTGCGCCAAGGACGGGGTGGACTGCTCGGAATTGATGGAATCCAGCAGACTGTTTTGCTCCTCCTCTGTCAGATACGAAAGCTCCACCGCAGGCCGGAAAGCGATTTTCCCGGAATCCACCAGGTCAAGCAGAGGCGGGATGAGGTGGGTGAGACGGATATAGCGCTGAATCTGCGTATTGCTGTCTGTAGAACTGTCCGCAAGAACTTCACGCGATGTTTTTCCCAACTTCTGTCCCAGTGGGACAGAAGTTAAATCCGTCCGCTGTCCCTGCCTGTTCATTGCCTCTAGTCTCATTTTGTAGGAAAACGCCTTTTCGCTGGGCAGGATGGTGGTGCGCTGTAAATTGCTTTCCACCATAAGAATAATGGCCTCGTCTCTGGAAAGCTCCTTGATTTCCGCTTTCACGGTGGCAAGGCCTGCCAGTTCACAGGCTTTTGTTCTGCGATGGCCGGAGACGATTTCATACCGCCCGTCCGGCTTCTGCCGCAGTGTCACCGGGGTGATGATCCCCCGCTCTTTGATGCTTTCCACCAGCTGATCCATGGCCTCATCTAAGCGGACATGAAAAGGATGATTCGGAAATTCGTCAATTTCCGAAAGGGGAATTTCATGGATTTTGGGGAGCTTGGATTCTGCCCGCTCCTTGTCATCCATGAACAATTCATCTAGCCCCGTCAGGCCGAGATCGATTTGTTTCTTTGCCAAGTTCGGCCACCTCCTTTGTCAAGTTTGTGTAAGCCTGGGCGACCCGGCTTTTGGGGTCGTAGGTAAAAATGCTCTTTCCCTCGCCGGAGGCCTCGGCGGCTCGGACAGAGCAGGGAATTTCCGTGTCAAATACCCGGACGCTGCCGCCCAATGTGGAGCGCAGGGCGGCGATAATGCTTTTGGCGTTGTTGGTGCGGCCATCCACCATGGTCATAAGGATTCCGTCAATTTTTAACTTCGGATTGATCTGCCGCCGCACTCTGCTGATGGTGCGGATGAGCAGATTCAGACCCTTTGTGGAAAGAAAGTCCGGTGCAGACGGGATGATCACGCTGTCGGCGGCAGCCAGAGCATTGATGGACATCAGCCCCAAGGACGGCATACAGTCAATGAGAATATAGTCGTAGTTCTCTTTCACCCGGCTGAGAACGGATTTCAGCACCTGTTCCCGGGACATGGCATTGAACAGACTCATTTCTACGCCGGACAGTTCAATGTTCGCAGGAAGCAAATCGACCCCCTCGTGGCTGTGGATAATGCCTTTTTCCCAGGGTACGGATTCATCCCGGATTTCGGCCTGCATGGCAGTAGCCAGTGTGATGTCCAGCTCATCGTCAGCGTTCCGTATTCCTAAGCTGATGGTCAAACTGTGCTGGGGGTCATCATCTACCAGCAGCACCCGGTTTCCGGCTTGTGCAAGGCCGACACCGAGATTGACGGTGGAAGTGGTTTTTCCAACACCTCCCTTCTGATTGACAATGGCAATGGTTTTGCAGTGGTTCATTTTGTACCTCCTAGTTTTTATTTTTTGCTCCACCAAAACACAGAAAACCTTTCTGCGCTTTGGTCGGTGCGTTTCATTCGGCCTCGCCCCCTAAACGCACAAAGGGAAATCATCTGACGCTCGAGAGCGAATCGAGTCCATGGGCCTTCCACCCCTGCCGGGTCCTCCGCCAGCTCCGTAGAGAAGTATCATTGTCCTATCTGAACCATCGTCGCCTTGTTGGTGGCAATCCAACATTGGAGACAGCATTTCTCGCTCAGCACCTTTGCTTCAGCCCTCACAGGCTTCCTCGCTTCGTACCCCATAGGGCAGGTGGTCACAGCGTACTGTCCTCCCGGCTCCGGTCCAGAAGAATGTATCAGATGAATGATTATGAAGTTTTCAAAATGCATGAGAAAATGTCCTCACCTTTAATTGCTGAATTTTTTTCAAAATAACAACCAGCGATCTCAAAAAAGTTTTAAAGTAAAAAATCGCAATACTCCGCCATCCGAGGATGCTAGAGTATTGCGATTTAAAAATTATTTTTTCTATCCGGTTGTTTTTCTTTCTTTTTTTCAGCAACAAAAGGTAGGGGAGTTCCCCTCACTTCGGATTTCAGGAGGATATTGCAACGAACCACACAACAAAGAAAATTAAAATTTCCGGTCGGGATGTCACATTGACTTTTTGCAATCGGCCAGACCCCAGTATCTGGCAAGATGTCCGCTCGATTCTATTATCTGCCCAATCTCTTGGAAGAGAAGCAGCCTTGGCGTGTACACCCGCATCCTGTACATTTGAAAAAAAAGATGACCTATGCTATACTTGGGATGATTTGCAGCTTGACAAGTTCACAACCACAGCGGTTTCACCCTTTTTACACAATGAAAAGGAGAAGCCAAAATGACAAAACAAAACCGCGTATGCTGCCTGTACCGAGTATCCTCGGAGAAGCAGGTGGATTATGATGATAACAATATCGCCGACATTCCGATGCAGCGGAAAGCATGTCGCCGGTTTGCCGAACAAATGGGCTGGATCATTGTACACGAAGAGCAGGAAGAAGGCGTCTCTGGTCACAAGGTTCGCGCCGAATCCAGAGATAAGATTCAAATCATTAAGGATCTTGCCCGTCAAAAGCAATTCGATATTCTGCTTGTCTTTATGTTTGACCGTATTGGGCGAATCGCCGACGAAACACCTTTTGTCGTTGAATGGTTCACCAAAAATGGTATTCAGGTATGGAGCACTCAGGAAGGTGAACAACGATTTGACAACCACATTGATAAGTTGCTGAACTATATCCGTTTCTGGCAGGCAGACGGCGAAAGTGTGAAAACCTCTGTCCGAACCCGTACAAGTCTCGGCCAGATGGTAGAGGACGGGCATTTTAAGGGCGGTCTCGCCGCTTATGGATATGATTTATCCAAAAGTGGGCGCTTGAATAAGCGGAAACACGAGTTGCTCGATTTAACTGTTAATGAAACGGAAGCCCCTGTTGTTCGACTGATTTTCGATAAGTATGTCAACGAAGGGTATGGTGCACAGCGAATAACCACTTTTCTCAACACCAACGGTTACCGGACGCGAACCGGGAAAATGTGGCACCCGGCTTCCATTCACGGAATTCTCTGCAATCTGACCTATACAGGTGTACTTCGCTCCGGGGAAAGCCGCTCCCCAATTTTGCCGGAGCTTCAAATTATTTCCCAAGAACAATTTGAAAAAGCCCAGCAGATTCGCAAAGAGCGTTCAGCCGCCGCCCAGAGCATACCCCATGTTCCTATAAATACCCGTGGGCAGTCTCTGCTTTCAGGCAATGTGTTTTGCGGGCATTGCGGTGCCCGCTTGACACTTACAACCAGTCAGCGATACCGCAAACTGCGCGATGGCAGTTATGACAAAACGCCACGCATTCGCTATGTCTGTTACGGAAAGACACGAAAGCAAACGGAATGCACTGGGCAGACGGGGTATACCCTACATATTCTGAATGATTTGATTGACAACATCATGCAAAGCATTTTCTCCAGAATGCAGGGTATCCCCAAAAGTGAATTGGTCAGCAGCAGGTATGAAAAAGAATTGATGGAAAACATTGCTCATTTGAAGGGGCTCAAAGCAGATCAGAAAAAGCATGATGCCAATGTTAAATCATTGAAAGAAGAAGTCATTAGATGTATTCAGGGGCAAAGTGCATTTTCGCAGAATACATTGGCTGAGTTGATCCGGGATGCCGAAGAAAAAGGTCAAACGTTACAAATTGCTGTAAGTCAGTTGGAAGCTACGGTTGAGGATAAAGCCAAAACTTTAGATGAACTGTCATCACAGTTTGACGAGCTTCTTTCCTGGGCTGACCTTTATAATTCATCCAGTTTTGAAGCAAAGAAGATGATTGTAAACCGGATGATTGAGCGTGTTGATGTCCAGAAAGATTACAAACTGCATGTATCCTTCCGTTTTGACATGAACCAGTTTTACTATGGTGCATAAAACAAAAAGGCACTGCCTCTTCCTTATTTCAGGGAAAAGACAGTGCCTAAAAGAAATGCACCTGACTCAAAAAGAATCAGGTGCTTTCGTCGGCTCTGCGCCACTCTGGTGGAGATAAGCGGGATCGAACCGCTGACCTCTTGAATGCCATTCAAGCGCTCTCCCAGCTGAGCTATACCCCCAGGTGTTGTAGATTGACGCATAAGCCTTTATGAACTTGTTGCTGTGGGGTGCGTTGCTGTACCGTTTGGGCTCCCAGCTGAGCTATACCCCCATATTTGGTTCGCTGTTCGGACAGCTTCTGTATTATAGCATACCTGCGGAATTTGTCAATAGCTTTTTTTCATTTTTCCAGCGTCCATTTTTCGCTGTTTTCCGCTTTCGTGGCTGGACAAAGGCTTTCCCGTGTGCTATCCTATATACAACGATCCTGACAGTAAGCTTTCGGGCTGCCTGAAAGGTGCGAATATGGTGTTTGACCGCGGAAATTTCCGGGGTCTGCTGCTGTTGCCGTACCGTCAGGGTGCGGCAATTTTTGTTGGGGGTGTTTTATGTGGAAACAAGGCTCGCAGTGATGAGCATTATCGTGGAAAACGGGGAAATGGTGGAAAGGCTCAACGCGCTGCTTCACGAGTATGGGGAATTTATCATCGGCCGAATGGGCATCCCCTACCGCAAACGGGGCGTCAATGTTATCGCCATTGCCATGGACGCGCCCCAGAATACCATCGCCGCTCTGTCCGGCAAAATCGGAGGCCTGGTCGGCGTCAGCATCAAGACCGCTTACTCCGGCGTGATCTCCAAAGAATAACAAGGGAAAGAGGTATCTACCATGAACAAAAAAGTACGTTGGATCACTGAAACCGCCGTTATGCTGGCGCTTCTCGTCGCTTTGCAGGCGCTGACCAAGGGCTTTGGCCAGTTCGTCACCGGCTCCTGCGTCAACGCCGTGCTGGCCGTTACCGTCCTGACCGCCGGATTGGGCAGCGGCATTGTCGTGGCCGTGCTCTCCCCGGTGCTTGCCTATCTGCTGGGCATCGCCCCGCAGATTCTCGTTCTTCCCGCCATCATGGTGGGCAACACCGTGTTTGCGGTTCTGCTGCGGCTGATCGCCGGTACGGACAGCAGGAAGGTCGGGCAGCAGATTGCCGCATGGCTCATTGCCGCTCTGGCGAAGTTTGCCGCGTTGTACCTGATCGTGGTGAAGGTCATCTGCGGTGTGATGGCGCCGTCTCTGCTGGCGGCCGGCACGCTGAAAGAGCCGATGCTGAAAGCCCTCCCCGCCACCTTCAGCTGGCCGCAGCTCGTCACCGCTTTAATCGGCGGCGGCATAGCGCTGCTCATCGTCCCCGTCATTCGCAAGGCGCTACACCGGTAAAAGCGCAAAGTTTGAGCGCGGACACGATCTGTGTCCGCGCTTTCCTCATTCATCCAACAGACAAACCGCGTGGCAGGCCATGCCTTCGCCGGTGCCGGTGAAGCCCAGCTTTTCCTCCGTGGTGGCCTTCACGTTTACCCGGGACGGGGCAATTCCCACCGCAAGGGCAATGTTTTCCTCCATCTGCGGGATGAAATCCTTCAGCTTCGGCCGCTGGGCGATCATGGTCACGTCGATGTTGCTCACCCGATAGCCCGCCGCGGTGACCTTTTCCGCCACGTTTTTCAGAAGCAGCAGGGAATCCGCGCCCTTATATTGGGGGTCGGTGTCCGGGAAGTGGCGTCCAATATCTCCCAGACCCGCCGCGCCCAGCAGGGCGTCGGAGACGGCGTGGAGCAGTACGTCGGCGTCGGAGTGGCCGTCCAGCCCCTTTTCGTAGTCGATCTTCACGCCGCCCAGTATCAAATCGCGGCCTTCCACCAGCCGGTGTACGTCATAGCCATGCCCGATTCTCATTTGGGTTCCTCCAGCAGAAGCTCCGCGATTTTTAAATCCAGGGGAGTAGTGACCTTCAGGTTTCGCTCGTCGCCCTCCACGATCTTCACGGAGAAACCGATTCGCTCTACCGCGGAGCAGTCGTCCGTGACGTTGGCATTGTCCGCTTTCGCCTTTGCCAACGCGCCCCGGAGCAGGTCAAAGTCGAATACCTGTGGGGTCTGCACGGCGTACAGCGACGCCCGGTCGGGGGTGGATTTCACGATTCTTCCCTCGACGACCTTGATGGTGTCCTTCACGGGAATTGCCGGGGCGGCGGCGCCGTAGGTGTTGGCAGCCCGAACCACCCGGTCGATCAGCTGCCAGGAGGCAAGCGGCCTTGCCCCGTCATGGACAGCGGCCAGTTTGACCTTATCCGAGAGGGCGTTCAAGCCCAGATTTACCGACTCCTGGCGGGTCTTCCCCCCTGCGACCACGGCGGTGACCTTGTCCATGTTCTTGCAAAACCCCGTAATGGGCAGGATCAGGTCATCCCGGGTGACGACGACGATCTCCGAGATGGCGTCACAGTCCTGGAACGCCCGCACCGTCCGGGCGATCATGGGTTCGCCGCCCAGCGGGGCCATGACCTTGTCAATCCCTCCCATCCGGGAGGCCGTGCCTGCGGCCACGATCACCGCGCCGCAGTATTGCAGCTTCAGCAGCTTCCGCGCCGGGCGGGTTACCTTGGTAATATCCACGCTTACAGCTCCTTTACGAGTTTTTTGAAGAACGCGCCCCGTACCATGAAGTTTTTGAACTGGTCAAAGGCGGCGCTGGCGGGGCTCATCAGCACCACGTCTCCCGGCTTCGCCGCGGCAACCGCCGCCTGGACGGCCGGTTCAAAGCTGCCGCAGTCCACGATTTCCAGCGTGTTCGGGTCGTATTCCGGGCAGCGTTCCACCGCGTCCCGAATCTTTTGGCCGGTGGCGCCGCCGAGGAACAGCTTCTTTACATGGGCGCAGATTTCCGGCCCAAGCACGTCGTAGGGGATGTGCTTGTCGTAGCCGCCGGCGATCAGGATTACCTTTTCCGGGAAGCTGCGCAGACCCGCAATGGTGCGGCTGGGGCTGGAGGCGATGGAATCGTTATAGAATCGCACGCCGTCCTTCACCCGCACCAGCTCAATGCGATGCTCCACGCCGCCAAAGGTTTTTGCGACATGGCGAATGGTCTCATCGGACACCAATCCCTCCACTACGGCGATAGCGGCCATATAATTCTCTATGTTGTGGACGCCGGGAATGAGAATGTCCTTGACGGGAAGAACTTTTCTCCCGTCCCGGCAAATGACGCCGTCTTCGATGCAGACGTAGGCCATGCCCTTGCGGGAGAAGAACCGGGTAGTGCCGTTGCCCCGGAAGGCGGCGGTAATGTCATTGTCGGCGTTCAGCACCAGAAGGCCGTCCTTGCCCTGATAACGGAAAATGTTTTTCTTGGCATCCACATACTCCTGCATGTCCTTGTGGATGTCCAGATGGTTGGGCGCCAGGTTAGTGACCACCGCCCGCTGGGGGCTGCGCTTCATGTCCATGAGCTGGAAGGAGCTGAGTTCCACCACGGCAATGTCCGTTTCCTGCATCTGCCGCACAAGGGGGAGCAGGGGCGTGCCGATGTTGCCCCCCAGCCAGACGGTTTTCCCCTCCGTCTTCAGCATTTCCGAAATCAAGGTGGTGGTGGTCGTCTTGCCGTCGGAGCCGGTGACGCCGATGATCCGGCAGGGGCAGACCTCGAAGAATGCTTCCATCTCGGAGGTCACCTCCGCGCCCCGGCTGCGCAGGGCTTCGATGGCGGGATTGTTGGGGTGCATTCCCGGGGTGCGGAACAGGATATCCGCCGCCACGCCGTCTAAGTAATCATCGCCCACGTGGAGCTTGCAGCCCAAATTTTCCAGCTCCAGAACCTCGGCGTCCAGCTTTTCCCGGGGCGTCCGGTCGCAGCCCACCACGTCACAGCCGTATTCCAGCAGAAGCCGAACCAGCGGCCGGTTGCTGACGCCCAGCCCCAGCACCGCGATTTTCTTATTTTTTAGACCCATAAAGTATGTATCAAAGGCAGAATTCATTGGAGATTCCTCTTTCCCGGAAATTTTACGGTGAGATGCCCGCCTGCGGATGCGGGCACGTTTTCTTTTAGTATATCCCTTCCCAAAAGAATTTGCAAGACATTTGACAATTCCCTTTTCATGGGGTACAATATGGGGGCGACCGGGTCGGACAGCCGCGGACGCGTGCCGAAAGGCAGCGGATGAGGAAAGTCCGGGCTCCATAGGGCAAGGATAACGGGTAACGCCCGCCGAGAGTGATCTCAGGACAAGTGCAACAGAGAGATACCGCGTCCCGCGTCCTCAGGATGCAGGCCGTAAGGGTGAAAAGGTGGGGTAAGAGCCCACCCGGCCTGTGGAAACACAGGTTTTACGATGTAAACTCTATCCGGAGCAACGCCGTGGAGGAACGCATGGTCTGCCCGACCGTTCCGAGGAGGCGGCTTGACCCCGGGAGCAATCCCGGGGCTAGATAGATGGCTGTCAAGACAGAACCCGGCTTATAGACCCGCGTCGCCAAATGTGCCTCAGCTGAAAACTCAGCTGAGGCACATTTTCGTTATTTTTCCGCTTTGTCCGCATCGGTATCCTTTGGGGTCTTCTTGGGAAGGGTGTCCCAGTTGGCGCGGCCGGTGCGCTTTGCCATTGCCAGAAGCTCCTGCGCCAGAGCGTCGGTGACCTGCCCCGGCGTCAGACGCCAGCGCCAGTTAAAGCCGACGGTGCCGGGCTGGTTTATCCGGGCTTCGTTGCCCAGCCCCAGATGATCCTGGATGGGAATGATGCAGTCCTTCGCCACTGCGGTCATGGCGAGGTTGATGAGAACCTTGTACATTTGGTCGTCCGGGGTAAAGTAGTCGCTCAGGTAGTTGCGAACCTGCGTCTTTGCTTCGGCACTGAGACCCGCGTACCAGCCGGCCAGGGTCTCGTTGTCATGGGTGCCAGTGTAGACCACGCAGTTGGAATTGTAATTGTGCGGCCAATAGTCGTTCGCGCCGCCTACGTCCGCCGGGTCAACGGCGAATTGCAGCACCTTCATATTGGGGTAGCCGCTGTCCCGCACCAGGGCGCGGACGCCGTCGGTCATAAGCCCCAGATCTTCCGCGACAACGCTGACGTTCCCCAAATGACGGCGGATGGAATGGAACAGCTCCATGCCGGGTCCCTTCTCCCAATGCCCGCCTCTGGCGGTCTTGGCGTCCGCGGGGATGGAGAAATATTCGTCAAAGCCCCGGAAATGGTCAATGCGCACCACGTCGTAGAGCTTGAAGCTGTACCACATGCGGCTGACCCACCAGGCAAAGTCCGTGGCGCGGTGGAAATTCCAGTTGTACAGGGGATTTCCCCAGGCCTGACCGTCCTCGGCAAAGGCATCCGGCGGGCAGCCCGCGATGGCGGTGAGGGCATTGTGTTCGTCCAGCTGGAACAGCTCGGGATGCGCCCAGACGTCCGCGCCGTCGGGGGATACGTAGATGGGGATGTCCCCCACGATCTGGATGTGCTTGGCGTTGGCGTAGGCCTTCAGGCGGCTCCACTGCTGGTTGAATTTGAACTGCATGTACTTCTGGAACTCTATGTCGAAGTACAGCTCCCGGTTGTAATGCTCCAGAGCAAAGCCCCAGTGCATCCGGATATCCTCCGGCCAGGCGCGGAAGGGCTGGTCGTGGAAGAAGGTTTTCAGCGCCATGAACAGGGCGTAGTCGTTCAGCCACCAGCCGTTGTCCCGGATGAAGTTCTGATAGTCCGCATCGGCGCTGATGCCGCTGCGCTCATAGGCCTTGTGCAGCAGGGCAAAGCGGTGCTCGTGGAGCTTGTCAAAGTCCACCTTGGCGGGGTTCTCCCCGAAACTCACACCGTCGCATTCCTCCCGGGTCAGCACGCCCTCCTCCACCAGCGCGTCCAGACTGATGAGATAAGGGTTTCCCGCAAAGGCGGAATACGCCTGATAAGGAGAATCGTCGGAGCTGCCGTAGCTGGTAGCCCCCAGAGGCAGAATCTGCCAGTAGCGCTGACCGGCCTTTTGCAGCCAATCCACGAAATCATAGGCCGCCTGGTCAAAACAGCCGATGCCGTATTTGGACGGCAAGCTGGTAACAGGCAGCAGTACACCTGCGTATCTTTTCATTTCCTTTGGCTCCTTGCTTCAATATGTCCCTGAAAACCCGCCGACCCTTCGGAGGAAGCCCCGGAAAATCAACGTTTTCGCTGAAATTATAATCCCTGTCCTGTGGAAAATCAACAATTTTTTGCAGGAAATTTTCTTTTTTCAAAAGGCGGCGGGAAGCATTGCATTCATCCCCAGGATGTGCTACAATGGCTCCGCTTTCCCCCAAAAAGTTGGGGGATGCTGTTTGCTTACATAGAAAGGTGAATTCCATGAAATCCAAAATCGCCCCCGGTACGTCGGAGCGGCTTCCCCGGCAAATTCTGCTTTTCAGCCTGCCGCTGATGGCCTCCAATGTGCTTCAGGTTCTGTTTAATATGGCGGATATCGCCGTCATCGGCCGGTTTGCCGGCTCGCTGTCCATGGCGGCCGTCGGCTCCACCGCCACCGCCGTAACGCTGTTTACCGGTATTCTCATCGGTGTCGGCGGCGGCATCAACGCCCTCGTCGCCCGGTATTACGGCGCCAGGGATCAGCAGGAGCTGCAAAGAACCGTCCATTCCTCGGCCATCCTCTGCCTGATCTGCGGCATTCTGCTGCTGATTTTCGGCTTCTTCGGCTCCCGGCCGCTGCTGCGGCTGCTGAACACCAAGCCGGAGCTGCTGGACAAGGCCACGCTTTACATGCAGATCTACTTCTGCGGTATGCCCGCCCTTGCCCTGTATAACTTCGGAAACGCCGTGTACAGCGCCATCGGCAACACCAAAAAGCCGCTGTACTACCTTCTGTTTTCCGGCATCGTCAATGTGGTGCTTAATCTGGTGTTTGTCATTGTGTGCGATCTGGACGTGGCCGGTGTGGCCCTCGCCAGCATTATTTCCCAGTACCTCTCCGCCATTTTCCTCACGGCCGCGCTGTTCCGGAGCCGGGAAACCTACGGTCTTTCCCCAAAGCTATTACGCCTGCACCGGAAAAACTGTCGGGAAATTCTGACGCTGGGCATTCCCTCCGGTCTGCAAAACGCCATTTTCTACGTTGCCAATATGTTCATTCAGGCGGGCGTCAACAGCTTTGACACCGTCATGGTGGCAGGCAATTCCGCCGCCGCCAATGCCGACGGCCTGGTTTACGACGTCATGGCAGCCTTTTACACCGCGTGCAGCAGCTTCATCGGCCTGAACTACGGCGCCGGACGGCGCCGGGAGATTCGGCGCAGCTACCTGATCTGCCTGGGTTATTCCTTCGGCGCGGGCGCCATTCTGGGCTTCTCTCTGGTGGCCTTCGGCCCGACGTTTCTGACGCTGTTCACCACCGACGCCGCCGTCATCGAGGCGGGCATGAAGCGGCTGACCATCATGGGCTTTTCCTACTGCGTCTCCGCTTTTATGGACAACGCCATTGCCGCCTGCCGGGGGCTGGGAAAGAGCCTGGTTCCCATGGTTATTGTGATTTCCGGCTCCTGTATTTTCCGGATTCTCTGGGTCATGACCGTGTTCGCCTGGTTTAAGACCATTGCGTCGCTGTATCTCGTCTATATTTTCTCCTGGACGATCACCGCCGCCTTTGAAAACTGGTACTTCTTCCGCTGCTATCGGAAGCTTTCTGTGTAGCGTAGGCTTATGATTCCTTCCCGGTATGGGCTTGGATGGCCTGGGCGATCCGCTCCTTCACCAGCGCGGCCAGCTCCGTGGTCTTCAGATTGCCGTATTCCTCCCAACAAATGGGCTTGAGATAGTGAATCTGGACGGTAACGGGCTTGCTGCCCTTCTGATCCAGCACCTTGAAGCTGTCCACCAGCGCCACGGGGACGATGGGACATTTGCTCTTGGTGGCGCAGCGGAAGCTGCCGCTGTGGAATTGCCCCATTTGGTTGCCGTTCCGGCTGCGGGTTCCCTCCGGGAAGATCAGATAATTCCGCCCCGCCTTTACCTCCCGGATGACGCTCTGAATCACCGTCAGGGACTGGCGCACATCCTCCCTGTCCATGGGAAAGGACCTGGTGCAGATGGCCACCTGATGGAGAAAGGGAATGTCGTACAGCTCCTTTTTCAGCACCGCGCCCACGGGGATGTCACAGGTTGCCGCCACGGCGAGGACATCGAACATACCCTGATGGTTGGCGTAAAGCATGAACCCGCCCTCTTTGGGGATATTCTCCGTTCCCGATACCTGCAAATCGATGTTGCCGCCCCTTACCGCCCGTTTCAGGATGTACTGGATATGCCGGTACATTTCCTCCTCGGAATACTTTTCGGGGTGCTTTGCGTAACGGCAGAGCTTCTGCCACGCGCCGGGGACAATCGGGAGATTTTTCAGTACCATGGTGACGATGCGATTCATTTTGCCTGACCTCTTTCTGTAAATGGCTATTGGGACATTCTATCACGGTTCCATTCAATATGCAAGACGGAAGCCGGGAACAAGGCTTTGCCCTGTCCCCGGCTCTTTTTTTACTTCAGGATATTTTTAACCGACGAGACAAGCTCCGCCGCAGTCTCCCGCTTGACGGTGACGGTGGACACGCCGTCCAGCGTTACCAGGCAGGAGGTGGAATTGTAGGCGTAGAAGCTCAGGGTCACCTGGGAGAAGCTGTCCCGGTCTCTGAAAAAGCGGAAGGTGATTTCCGGCTCCCCCTCCGGGGCAATGCCGGTGGCGTAGCCGCCGGAGGTCATGCCCGACAAACTGTTCAGGACGGAAGCAAACGCCACATCCTGCCCGTCCAGCTTCCAGACCGTTTCGACGGTGCCTTCGTCATCCGTCTTCTCTTCGGTGGTTCTCGTCAGCAGGTACTCTTCGCCATCCACCGTGACGGCAACGCTCTGCACCGTATCCCAGTCCATCAGGATCACGTCGTCGGGCTGCAAATCGGCGTAGGTGGTGTAGCGCAGGGTATCGCTGAGGGTGGCGTCCCGCTGGTAAATCATCTTGGAATCGCTCAGGCGCACGTAGCACTCGCCGCCCTCTGAGGCGCTGATCTCCAGCGTATAGGCCGCCTTGCCGCCGTCCAGAACCGTCGCCGTCACCGCCGGGGCGTCCAGACCGTACCGGGACAGATCGGTTGCGTTGTAGTCCACGCATTCGCTCAGGTTCAGGTTCGTCACCATATCCAGAAGGGTCTGGGTCAGGTCGTTATCCAGCGCCTTGCCGTCCATGAACCAGACGTAATCGTCGGAATAGGCAAGGCCGCTATTCTCCTCACGGGTAATTTCATAACCGCCGCCGGGAAGCGCCACCGTAAGGCCGGTGAGCTGGGCAACCTCCGGCAGGGTCTGGTGCTTCAGAACGTCATACAAGCCGTATTGGAAATTCTCGATGATGTCGCCGTCCACCAGATAGACGTTTCCGTCGCCGTTGGAAAAATACCGCTGGCCGCCCACGGCGGTTTCCAGGCCGATGGAGAGGGTGTGGCTCTGGCCATCCTCCACCGTGATCACGCATACGGGGATTTCCAGACCGTATTGGTCAAGATTCTCTGGATTTTCAATGGTTTTGGTGGATTCCACATCCGTGAGGGCTTCCAGCATTTTGTCAAGATAGGTTTCATCCAAGGGAAATGCCGCGTCCTGGTCGCACACCCAGCCGTCCTCCCCGGCGGTGAAGGAGACCTTTTCGCTGTAGTCCCACCCCAGGTTCGTCACGTTTTCCGGGTCAAGGGAAAACACCGTCCGGGTCTCGTCCTCCTGATCGGCGGCATTTTTGCCGATGGTGCCGGCGATTGCCGTGGCACCCACCAGCACCGCCAGGATGAGCAGCAGGAGCAGCAGCTTTTTTCCGTTTTTCATCTGCGCTTCCTCCTTATCCAGATAACGATTCCCAGCGTTATAACCGCCGCAGGAATCACACCCACCACCGCTATGGTGAGCGCCGATACCGTGGCGCTGTCCATGGTCAGCGTGTCGCTGCTCAGGGACTTGGCGTGGATGGACAGGCTGCTCTGTTCTGCCTGACACAGGTATCCCAGGGCGTTGAGGAAGAAGTCCTGGTTGCCGCCGGAGACCTGGGTGTTGGTCTGGTCGTCCACCAGCGCCGTGGAGGATACCCAGACGATGTCGCCGGTGATGCCGTCGTCCACGGTGTCGCTGATGGCGACCGCCAGGGCGAAGGGGCCGTTTACGTCCCCCTCCTCCTTTTCGTAGGTGGTCAGGTCATACCCCGCCGCCTTGGCGAATGCGGAAGCGGATGTGGTGAGCAGCTTCGTGACGGACAGGGTGTCCCGCAGATCCTCCGCCACCGTCAGCCCCTGAGCGATGGGCAGCAGCACGCGGTAGCCGCCGTCGGTCAGGGGCGTTGTGATGGCGTGGGGCGCAATGTCCGGCAGCAGGAAATAGGGCGTACCCCAGACGTAATGGCTCTGGTCGCTTTCCACCACGATGCCGTCCACGGCGGTAACGCCGTAATCCGCCATCAGCGCTTCCAGATTGGTAAGAGCCCCGTTTTTCGGCGGGTCGGTGATAAGAAACAGGTTGCCGCCATTGCCCAGATATTCCAGGAGCTTACTCTGCTCGTCCAGGGAAATGTCGCTCTGGGGGGCATTGATGAGAATGCAGTCCGCGTCGGCGGGGACGGATTCCAGCGTCAGCAGGGACAGCTCCGCCGTCTCGACATTCTGCTGCTTCACCGCCGAGGTAAAGCTGTCGCTCAGGCTGCTCTCCCCGTGGCCGGTGAGCAGGTACACCTTCGGCAGGTTTTCGCTTACCACATAGTCGATGGCGCTGGTCAGCTCGCTTTCTCCGCAGAAGCTCCAGCTTTCCGTGCCGTAGTAGTAATAGCTGGTGTAGTCCATCACGAAAATGTCGTTATAATCCACGTACCGGTACCGCTCCCCGGCCTCCACGATCAGGCTGTTTTCCGTAAAGCTGTCGGTATACTGCTGGGTGAAGGTGGGAAACACGTCCGGATCCTTCTTCACCACACGGATTTTGTCACTGAGGGATCGGTAGCGGCTCAGCAGGGATTCCAAGTAGCTTTCCTCCTGCCCGCTGCGGACAATCCAGTACACCGTCACCTCGTCCGTCAGGCCGCTCACCAGCTTCTCCGTCTGCTCAGACAATGTGAACAGCTGATTGGCCGTGGTGTCGAATTTGGTCACACTGGCCGGGAGGGCGGCGGCGAACACGTTGACCATCACGGCAATGGCCAGCACAATGGCCGCCGCGGCCACGCTGTAGCCGCCGGCCCGGAACGACCGGGTGGAGAAGGAATCCGCCACCCGCTTCCAGCTGAAAGTTGGCTTTTTCATTCACTCCACCTCCGCTTTTCCAGGGACTGCACGCTTAAAAACAGGAAAAATCCCGTCACCGACAGGTAATACACAATGGCGGTCACGTCGAACACGCCGTTGACGATGGTATAAAACCGGGCAAACAGACTCAGCTGGGAGATAATCTGAGGAAACAGCCCCTCAAACCGGCCGGAATCCCAGAGATACGCCCCGATCAGCCCCGCTTCCAGCACTGCCGCCAGAATCAGGGACACGAAGCCGTTTTTCGTCATCAGATACACGATGCCGCAGGCGATCAGCGCCGTCACCGCCAGCGCCGCCAGGGACGAATAGGCCGTGGCGGACGCGAATCCCGCCAGATCGGACAGGAAATAGTTCACCAGCATCACCACGAAGCACAGTCCCGCCGCCACGGCCTGACTTTCCGTCACGGAGGAAATGTACATGCCGATGGCCAGCAGCGCCATTCCTAAAAAGAAGAATCCCACGATCGCGCCGTAGGCCGCGGGCAGATACACATTGCCGTAGGCGGACAGCACCACCGGGTACAGGCAGATGACTGCCATGGGCGCGGCGAACACCACCAGCATGGCGGCGAATTTGCCCAGCACCACCTGGGTCATGGTCAGGGGCAGAGAATAGAGCAGCTGGTCGGTCTTCTGCCGCCGTTCCTCCGCCAGCACCCGCATGGTGAGAATGGGGACGATGATCAGGAATACGAAGCTCATGCTCCCCAGCACATATTCAAAATGCACGGAAGCGGACTGCAAATTGTAGACCATGGTGTAAATGCCCGTGAACAGCAGCAAAAATGCGCTGAACACGTACCCCGTCACCCCCGTAAAATACGAAGACAGCTCGTGCCGGAATACCGCTCTCATTTGGCTTCCTCCCCCTTCCCGGAATCGGTCAGCTCCATGAAAATGTCCTCAAGGCTCGCCTTCCCGGCGGTCATGCGGAGAATCGCCTTGCCCGATCTGCCGAAGGCGAAGAAAATTTCCCGGCAAACTTCCTTTTCCGCCGGTACGTCCAGCTCCAGCGTCACGTCGCAGGCGCCATCCTGCCGGGCCTTTGCCGTCAAATTTACAATGTGGGAAATGCCGGAGAGAATGCCGGGGATTTCCCCCTCCGCCGCCTCCGCGGTCAGCTCCACGGTGCTCTTTCCCGCGAACAGCCGCTCCAGATTTTCCGGGGTGTCGCAGGCCACCAGCTTCCCCTTGGACAGAATCAGGATGGTGGTGCAGACCTGCTGCACCTCCGAGAGAATATGGCTGGAAAGAATGACGGTACGCTCCTTGCCAAGCTGACGAATCAGCTCCCGTATCTCCGTGATCTGCCGGGGGTCAAGCCCTACCGTGGGCTCGTCCAGAATGATG
>OHOZ01000717.1_pt1 | contig 17900 bp, 11 predicted proteins | sample 1569931 | NCBI WGS metagenome assembly OHOZ01 (sample SAMEA3879572, study PRJEB24766) | human gut metagenome | biome: human-associated habitat; feature: feces | place: USA | collected 1985/1987
TGCGTTTTGCCATCGCTCAACGCTCCGGGGCTTTGGACTTCGCCGAAATTTTCGGCGAAGTTGTTTCAGGCGGCTTTTTCAGCTTGTCCCGGACAGAGGTTTTCTGCCGCTCCTGTGCATAGACTTTGAGGGTCTGGCTGAGAAACAGATCGACCAAACCGGGATGGCTGCTGACGGCCAGATAGCAGTTGCGGTCAGTACCCCATGCGTCAGGGTTAGCGGGAATGGACATGGCGTTGGCCCAAGCCCTGTTGTCGGGAGAATAGCGCCTGTCCCAGTCCGCTTGACAGACGGTGATGGCGAGGATATAAAATGCGCGGTCATAGCCGAACTGCTGCACCACCTGATCGACCGCTGCTGTATCCAGCCGGTTATCCCGGTAGTGGTCACGGATGGCGGCTTCGATCGCTTCCTTGCAGGCCGTGTTCGCCTGATTGGAAGCGCGGTAGGCCGCAAGCTCGTCATGCTCTCTGGCGTAGGATGCCGAGTGCTTATAAACGGGGATATTTTTCATCATCGTGCCTCCATTTCTTTTTTGTGGGGCTTTTCCGGTGCGCCATGAACAGGCGACGCTTTCAGCCTGTCCAGAACGGAAGGCCGCGCCGATTTTGCAATCGCCTGCTCAGGCTGCGGCTGTCCCTTGCCGTCCAGATTCAGCTCCATATCCAACTCAATGAGCCGCGCAGTTTTTGCGGCCAGCTCCTGCTCCTGCGGGAACGACTTACCGACCTCGGCCTTTGCCGCTGCCTGCTGGTTATAGAGGTTTTCAAGCTGCTCCTGAACGCTGCGCAAACGCTCCGGCATTTTATCCAGCGCGTTCTCAATGCGGACAAGGTTGCCTCTGGCATCCGAACCGAGTTCAACGCGATGGGTCATCTGGCCTTTCAGCGTCAGCGTGTACGTTTTCCACATGGAATCAAAAGCAACGGACATGGTAAAGCCGCGATAGCTGCCGATCTGTACCGGGTCTTTGCCCTTGACCTCCTTGCAGGTATCCAGCAACGCGGCACCGGCGTTTTCCTTATCGGTGAGCCGGTCGCCGCGAATCTCCATGCCGACAAAGCCTTCTGCCGGGAGCGGATGCGCCGCGAGGGTCTGCATATCCGCCTCCAGCCCACGAACAAAGCCTTTGTGTTCTTCTATCTTTTCTGGGAAGTATTTCAGCAGACTGTCCTCCAAGCGGAATTGCTTGCTGTTGTGGTCTGCTTTCATAATTTTGAGCTTGGACACCTCAATGTCCAAATCCATGCGCTCCTTGATACGGGGATCACCGGCACACAGCGCCTTGATCTCCGCAAAGGACAGCGCCGTAGCGTCCACGTCCTCACAGGAGCGAACCGGGGATTTTGAGGTCATGATCTGAGAGATGAATTTCTGTTTATTCTCCACCGTTTGCCAGAGGTAGGCGTCAAACGTCCCTTCGGTCACATAGCGGCAGACATGAACGAGCTTGTTCTGATTGCCCTGACGCTCGATGCGGCCTTTTCGCTGCGTGAGATCACGGGGACGCCACGGGCAATCCAAATCGTGAAGTGCGACCAAACGATCCTGCACGTTGGTGCCCGCGCCCATCTTGGCCGTGCTGCCCATCAGGACGCGCACTTGACCGCTGCGTACCTTTGCGAACAGTTCTCGCTTTTTGACCTCCGTATTGGCATCGTGGATGAACGCGATCTGTTCCGGGGGCATACCGGCGTCAATGAGCTTTTGGCGCACATCCTCATAGACCGTGAACGGCGTTTCCGCGCTTTCCTCCAATGAAATCGCGCTCTCCAGCGCATGGATTTCCGGGCTGTCCAGCGTACCGGGGGAAGCCTTTGCCGCCCGCTGCGAGGGCGTGGCCTTTGGCGTAGAAAGTGGCGATAGGTAAGATTTTGATGTTATCTCCAACTTTTCCCCCGCCCTAAACCGTGCATGAACCTTTCAGCTCACACGGCTTGCCATCAAGGGCAAATTGATTTACATTTTAACAACTCTCAACATGAACAAGACTTCTGAGCTTATCAACTTTGGTCTTCTGTTTCGGAGTGAGGTTTAAGGAATCCGTAAGCCTTGCAATAGTGTCGGTATCGGTAGCGTGAATAAGCCTGTGGGCATTTCCGCATAACAAAATCAGATTTTGGTATGCATCTGTGCCTCCGTTGCAACGTGGGACTTTGTGGTGACAGAAAATATCTCCAATCATCAGCTTCGCCCCGGTTACGGCACATTTACCCATTTGAGCCGAGTATAGTGACAATCTGTTGTCGTTATACTCTATGGTGGCATTCCAGACCGGGTTTCGCATCAGATAATGCAGAATCTCCATATCAACTGCTTTCAGTTGTTTATGAATCATTGCCCTACCTTCTGCGGTGTACGAGTTCACACCACGTTTTCGCTGAATGGGATGCCGGTGCTTGACATAGCCTATTGGCGCAAGCGCAATTTCTCCTACATATCGCAACTGCTTACTTTTTCCGTACCGTTCCTTAATCACGTTTGCTATATGGCACGGAATCCGATTCTTTTCAACCTCTGCTGCCGTTTTTAACCGCTGTCGAAATCTTGTTTTCTGGCTCTTTTGGACTGAAAAGGCTAATCCTCTGAAATCCTTGCTGACCTTGGTCGCCATGCTGTAGTAGTCATGGACACCGAGTACAAAGGCATTGTATTTCGCAATTTCCTCATATTCGGAATGTGCCGCATTCTTCGGGTACTGAATCGCATGGGTCAGTTCCGCAAGGTTGTCTTTAATTTTCTTAATGGATTTCTCTCTGACATGGCTCTCTACAACAAATTTGGTTTGTCCCTGTTTGGTTTTGCCCCTGGGAATCACTTTCAGTCTGAATCCCAGAAAATCGGAATAGTCCTCTTTCAGGCTGATTACCTTGGACTTCTCCGGGCTTATATCCAGACCGAGACGCTCTTTCAGCCAGTCCTTTGTTGCATGGAACAGCTTGACCGCATTAGGATAGCTGCTGGTAAATATTTTGAAATCATCTGCATATCGGACACAGGTTATTTCTTTCAATCCGCTTCTACGCAGGGACGCATACTTATTACCATGATTGGGGCTGCCATTGCGGTTAGGCGTTTGCTTGAACGGATATTGTGTTGGAATGTTTTCCCATTGGCTTGCCAACCACCAGTCCAGTTCATTCAGCACAATGTTTGACAGAAGCGGAGAGATGATACCGCCCTGCGGTGTCCCTTTCTCTGGAAACCCAATTCCTGCCACTTCCGCTTTCAGCATTGCAGATATAATAGAAATCAGCTTTTTGTCACATATTCCAAGTGTCCACAGTTGTTTTAGCAGCTTGCCATGGCTCACATTATCGAAGAATCCCTTAATGTCAATGTCAACTACATAATGCAGATGGCTTAGCTGCATATTTTTATGGACTTGAGAAATTGCGTGCTGCTGGCTTCTGTTTGGCCTGAATCCGTAGCTGTGGTCATGGAATTTTGCTTCACAAATTGGCTCTAAAACCTGTAGAACACATTGCTGAACAAGTCTGTCCATAATGGTCGGTATCCCCAACGGTCTTGTCTTACCATTGTCCTTTGGTATCTCTACTCGGCGAACACTTTGGGGGACATACCAACTGAATTTCCGTTGCACAAGCACAACGAGCTTTTCTTCAGAGAGCTTTTCTAAGTGCTGTATGGTCTTGCCATCTGTGCCTGCTGTTTTGCTTCCTTTATTCTTCTTGATGTTCCGGTATGCCAATTTGATATTTTCCGGCAGGGTGATAATTTCCACCAGCTTGGTGAACATCTTGCCATCCATACTTTCGGCATACAGCTTATCTTGAATTTTCTGGAAATCGTAATATTCAGCATGGCGCAGTTTCGATTTCTTCAAAGCCTTTTTCTTTGTTGCCATAGTCGGTCATCACTCACTTTCGTGGGCTTAACCTTTCTTAGTCCTACTCGAACCTATGCGTGTTTGTTAATAATGATATTTTCAATTTACTCTTGACTACAGCCCGTCCCTCCACCGCTTACTTTTTTCACGGCTTCTAAATTCAACCATCGCTGACTGAATACGGTACCATGGCTGCACCTTTCTCCCGGATTAAGAAAAGTTATACTGCGCCTTCATTCCTGACGATACAGATTTCCTTTTCATGCTTCATAGCGTGCAATCGCTCCACATCCGGGACTTTCTACGTTCCGATATTCCTATCTGTACATGATGCCCTTAGACTATCCTTTTGGCCAGTATGCTGGATAGCACCTGTAATGCTATAGGGAATTTCATTGCGACCGCCTTACTTTACCCCACATACACCATTTTCATGGCAACGGCATTTCTACCGTTCTTTCTTCTTGACCCATACATTCGGACTTTCGTCAGTGGTTGTCAGCCACATTCTTGTCATAGGCATTTTATAGACCCCCGACCTATAGACCGCACTATCCACCTCTGGACAGCTTTCCACATCTGCCTTACGGCTCTGTTTGGACGGTTCTCAGCCGACTTCAACGTGCTGTGTCAGCGCAGGATATTGCACTCCTTTGCTTCCAACGTAGTATCAGGTGAGCGTTTCAGGGCGTTACCCCATCATTCCACTCTCCAGCGCATGAATTTCCGGGCTGACCAGCGTACCGGGGGAAGCCTTTGCCGCCCGCTGCGAGGGCATGGCCTTTGGCGTAGAAATGTCGCAGAACACAAGCTGTGTCAGTTTTTCCTCCTCGCCGTCGCGCCAGTATTGGAGAATGTTCGCCACGCACTGATTGACCTTGGTGGTTTCCTCGTCGGGGAGCATGGGATTGATGATGCGCTGGTCAAGCCCCAGCTTGCGTCCGTCCGAGGTGATTTTAAGCATATTGTCCACATCCGGGCTGACCGCACCGCTGTGTACCTTGGACGCTCGTTCCGAGAGGGCTTTCACCATGTCCTGCTGGATCTGCGTGGGTTTGGTGGCGATGGTGTGATACGCAACCTCCGGCGTGGGTAAGTGGAGCTGATCCGCCGTTTTGATGTCGGCGACCTCTTTGAACAGATTCATCAATTCGGGTAAGTTGAAAAACTTTGCAAAGCGCGTCCTTGCCCGGTAGCCGGTGCCCTCCGGGGCAAGCTCCAGCGCGGTGGTGGTTTCACCAAAGCGGCTTGCCCAGCAATCAAAGTGGCCCATACCCATCTCTTGCAGCCGGTTATGCTGCAAATAGCGCTGGATGGTGTAAAGCTCTGTCATGGAGTTGGAAACCGGGGTGCCGGTGGCAAACACCACGCCGCGCCCACCGGTCAGCTCATCCATGTAGCGGCACTTGGAGAACATATCCGAGGATTTCTGCGCATCGGTGGTGGAAAGCCCTGCCACGTTACGCATCTTCGTATAGAGGAAAAGATTTTTATAATTGTCCGACTCGTCCACAAACATCCGGTCTACGCCAAGTTGTTCAAAGTAAATCACATCATCCTTGCGGTCGCTGGCTTGCAGCTTTTTCAGCCGCGCCTCCAGCCCCTTTTTCGTGCGCTCCAAGCTCTTGATGGTAAAGCTGTTGCCGCCTGCGAGTTTGGTATCCTGAATGCCATCGGTGATTTCCTCAATCTGCTGGTGAAGGAGCCGTTCCTGCCGCTCCGGACTGATGGGGATACGCTCAAACTGGCTGTGGCCGATGATAACGGCGTCATAGTCGCCGGTGGCGATGCGGGCGCAGAACTTCTTGCGGTTGCGTGTCTCAAAGTCCTTTTTGGTAGCGACAAGGATATTGGCGGAGGGGTAGAGCCGCAGGAACTCCGAGGCCCACTGCTCCGTCAGGTGGTTCGGCACGGCAAAGAGGGATTTCTGGCACAGGCCGAGGCGCTTTCCCTCCATGGCTGCGGCGATCATCTCAAAGGTCTTGCCCGCGCCCACCTCATGGGCAAGGAGCGTGTTGCCGCCGTAGAGGTCGTGGGCGATGGCGTTGAGCTGATGCTCCCGCAGCGTGATCTCAGGATTCATGCCCGGAAAGATCAGATGCCTGCCGTCATATTCCCGGGGACGGGTGGAATTGAAGCGCTCATTGTAGAGCTGCACCAGCTCCCGCCGCCTGTCGGGGTCGCGCCATATCCAGTCCCGGAACGCCTCCTTGATGGCCTGCTGCTTCTGCTGGGCGAGGGTGGTTTCCTTGCTGTTAAGGACGCGCTTTTCCGTGCCGTCCGCATCCCTTACGGTGTCGTAGATGCGCACGTCGCGCAGGTTCAGCGTATCTTCAAGGATTTTGTAGGCGTTGGCGCAGTCGGTGCCGTAGGTCATGCGAGCGTTGATGTCGTTGTAGGGGATGCTGTTCTTGCCGGAGATGTTCCACTCCGCCGTGAACTCCGAGTAGTTGACCTCCAAGGAGCGGCGGGCATACAGAGGCGGCTCCAGCAGCTCGAACATGAACTGCTGAATGTACTTTTTGTCGATCCACGTCGCGCCGAGGCGCACCTCGATCTCCGAAGCATCAAGGTCTTTCGGCTGTGCGGCGCGTAATGCCTCCACGTTGGGCAGATAACCGGGGCTGTCAACGGCGGCGTTCTCCGCCTCCCGCAGCTTCTGCCGGACGTTGCCGGAGAGGTATTCGTCCGCTGTCTGCCAGTCGCCGTAAACAGGGTCGAGGAAAATGACGCCGTTCAGCTCGTCGATGATGTCGTCCTCACTCTTGCCGGTGAGCTGGGACATATACGCCATATCCACGCGGGCTTTTTCCCCAATGGACAGGGCGAGGGCTTCTGCGGCGGTGTCCACGCTGGTAACGGACTGCCGCTGCCGGATGGTGCGCTTGGTGAACATATCCGCCTTGCCCTTGAGCTTGGTCTTGTCCTCATCGTCCAGCATTTCAAGGGAGCAGAGCAGGTAATAAGAGCTGTCGTCTGCAAAGGCGAGGGCGTTGCCCCGGCTGTTGATGAGGCCATATTTCTCGGTGAAGCGGTCATAGAGGCGGTTGAGCTTCTGCTGCTCGGCGCGTATGGAAATGTCGTCGGATTCCCACATCTGAAGGTCGATGAGCCGGTGAACGCAGTCCCGCAGCTCCGCCAGCCCCTTGACGCGCTCCTTTGCGGTGGCGTTCAGGCTGGGCTTGACCATGACGGAGTTTTCCCGGTAGTACACCTCGCCGTCCACCACGGCATAGCTGTAATTCTTCACGTTGGGGTCTGCGGGAATGGTATCCTGTATGGTTTCGTTCTCACCGAGGTCAGGCAACTCTGCGGCTTCGTACTTGCCGCCGATATTCTGAATGGCGTATCTGAGCTGCGTGGCAAGGTCCAAATCCTCATACGGTTCCACAGTAAAGTCCTGTCTGCCGTACTGCGTACTCTCCGAGGTCTGTCGGCCTAATACCATTTCGGGGTTGTCGATGAAATACTGATTGATGGAAAATCCGTCCTCATTTTCACCGAGATGCACCCAGTCAGGTTCAATGTCGATGGGTCTGTCACGCTTTTGCAGGAAGATGATGTCGGACACCACCTCCGTACCGGCGTTGGCCTTGAACGCATTGTTGGGCAGGCGGATCGCACCCAACAGCTCCGCCCGCTGCGCGATGTACTTACGGACTTCGGGAGATTGTTTGTCCATCGTATAGCGGGAGGTCACAAAGGCGATCACGCCGCCGGGTCGAACTTGATCGAGCGTCTTGGCAAAAAAGTAGTCGTGAATGGAAAAACCGAGCTTGTTGTAAGCCCGGTCGTTGACCTGGTACTGTCCAAAGGGCACGTTGCCGATGGCAAGGTCGAAGAAATCCCGTCTGTCGGTGGTTTCAAAGCCTGCCACGGTAATGTCTGCCTTGGGATAGAGCTGCTTGGCGATGCGTCCCGTAATGGAATCCAGCTCCACGCCGTAGAGCCTGCTGCTTTCCATGCTCTCCGGCAGCATACCGAAGAAGTTGCCCACGCCCATGGCAGGCTCCAAGATGTTGCCGGTCTGGAAGCCCATGTTGCCCACCGCCTCATAGATCGCCTTGATAACCGTGGGGCTGGTGTAGTGAGCGTTCAGCGTGGAAGCTCTGGCGGCGGCGTATTCCTCCGGGGATAGCGTGGCGTACAGCTCCGCAAATTCGTCTTTCCAGTTATCCTTGCTTTCATCAAAAGCATCCGCAAGGCCGCCCCAGCCGACATAGCGGGAGAGAATTTCCTGCTGTTCAGGCGTGGCCTGTGCGCCCTCAAACTCCAGCTCCTTCAGGAGATTGATTGCCGCCATATTCGCCCGGAACTTCGCCTTTGCGCCGCCGATGCCTAAATTGTCATCCGTGATACGGAAGTTTTCCGCAGGCGGCAGCGGTGCGGGCGGGTCATGTTCCGGCTCGTCAAAGCGCAGGGTACGAATCTCTACATCATAGGGGAGGTTGTTTTTGTCACCGGGATATACCGCCACGGTTTCCGTGGTAAACTGTGGCTGCTCCGGTTCAGTCGCCTCCGATGCTGGCTGTTCAGGATGAGAAATATCTGGTTCAGGCTGTGCCTGTGTCCGGCTCTGCGTCTGCGCTTCCTCCAGAAAAGCGGCGCGCAGCACGGGAGCGGCGTCCGGCCACAACAATCCGAGGGCGTGTACGCCCTTTTCCCCATGCACCTGTGCCTGAAAGCCGCTTCTCGAGGTGATGAAATCTGCCTCGGTGCCGTCCTCCAGCGTCATGGTGTCCGCGTCCGACGCGGCGAAAACGTTGGAAAGATACGCACCGATGGCGGCGTTGCCCTCGCCCTGCCGGAACAGCTCCCGCACCTCGTCCCGGATGTCAGGCGTGAGGATGCCGTTCATCAGGAGGTCGCGGAGGTCGTCGTTTCTGTTCCGTGCGGGAAGGAAATCTGTCATGGCGGCGTTTCTCTCATCCCGGCGCAGCAGCTGCTCAAAGTTCTCGCGGCTTTCGGCGCGGAATACGGGATAGCGGAGCGCAGGGTCACGAAGCTGCACATTGAGTGCGCCGACCTCCGTGATCTCAAAGGGTGTGTTGTCCAGATAGACGGTATCGCCCACGGCATACGGCGCACGGAAAATCATGTTTTCCTGTTCGTTTTCGGCAGTGACCTCCTTGACAGGTTGCGTCTGCTCCGCAGCGAAGAAATAGCCGGTGTCGAGGTAACGCTCAAAAACGGTGCGGTCTACGCTGACCGTTTCCTGCTCCGGGACGCTTGGCAGAGTGTACCAAACATTATCTTCGTCTACACGCTCGACCACCATCAGAGTATCCCGCTGTTCGGCTGCGGTGGAAGAAAAGCCGTCGCCCACGCGATAGGCATTCCCCAGCGGCGTTGTGAAAACCGGCGCGTCCGGCTCCATACCGCGGCTGCGCTGAATACTGGAGAGGTAGTCAATGGCGTTAGATTGCTCCGCGAAGCGAAGCACCTGCCCACCCTCCTCATAGAAGCGGTCAAGGGCCGAGTCCCAGATGCCGGTAATGCCGCCCTCGTTGGGGTGCAGACGGATGGAAAAACGGTCCGGTGAGTCCATGTACGCCGCCTGCGCTTCCTGCGCCGCGATCTGCTCCACATCCGCCATGACCTGCCGGACGAAGGGGCTGTTGCGATTAGCTTCCGCATCCACAACCTGCCCATTTACAATACCGCGTTCAGCAAGCGCTTCCCGGATGGCGATGGGGTCAATATTGTCAAAGTTGTCCTGTTCCTGCTCGGTGTAGAAGTTATCGGATTGAATGAGTTGGGCAATCCGCCGCTGCACCTTCGGCCACGTCAGTTCAACGGTTTCCGGGCTTCCGGCGCGGACGATAAAAAGGCTTTTGCTTTCATTCCCTCCATACTCGCGGGCGAGCCATGCGGCGGTTTCTTTTTCGCGCCCGTGCTGCTCCATATACCGCACTACGGCGTGCTTGCTCTCGATATTTCCGTTCCATGCACGGAGTGCATCGTCTATATCGTCCTGCGAGAGCGGACGCAGCAAATCATGGAGCCGCGCATAGGTTCCCTCAAAAGTCTCTCGGTGCAGGCGGCTGCGGAACTCCGGCATATCCGAAAATAGCCGGATAAGCTCCATATCTTTTGAATTGAGAACGGCGCGGCGCACGGCTGCATTACACTCGATCTCCGCATTTTCCCGGTCAGAGTGCCCGCAGGCGTTGCGATAGGCCGTATCCTCCGAAACCGCTGCCATCACCACCGGCCTGTAATGCTCCAAACGTTCCTGCACCGTGGGCTGAACTTGCTCTGCGGCGGGGTCGCGGAACACCCTCGTGCCGTCCGCGCCGAACTCTGCTTCATAAGCATTGATGGCGGCCTCTGCTTCATGGTCAACGGAGCGCAGCGTGTAAATGTGGCGCTCACCTCTAAAGTCCGGCGCTTCGGCAATCGTCACATCATACTTATCGCGCAATTTCTCCACATACATCTCTAAATTGTGCGCCGGAACACCGCACATCTCCACACGGCCAGCACCGGGGATCGCTCTTGTGGTGAGGTTGAGGGCAAGCAGCTCCGCCGCCTGTTTTGCGTCCTCGCCGTACATCTCGAAGAAATCGCCCACCTGAAATAGCACGATGTCGTCCGGGTGGGCTTCCTTGATGGCATTGTAGTCGGTCTGTGCCTGTGTTGGCAGTTCACGCTCCGCTTCCTTTTCCCGCTGAAGCTGGGCGTAGCGCTCCTTTTCCCTTGGAGAGAGGAAGCGGTCCTTCTGAATGAGGCTGTCAATCCTTGCGGCCACCTTCGTCCAACTCAGCTCCACATTGGCACAGCCTGCTTTTTTCAGGACAATGCCGCGGCTGTCGTGGCTTTCATCACTATGGGATGCACCGGAAACGGCATGGGAGCGCCCGCCTATGCCGTACTCATCTTTGAGGAAAGCTGCCTTTTCCTTGCCGGTATGGTCGGCGGTGAAGTATTCGTAGATTCTGCCCTTGCCGGCCTCCACGCCGCTGCCGCGATCCAGCGCGTGGTCGATCTCGTCCTCCGTGATGAAGCGTGCCAGCTCCGGCACTGCGGTCATTTCAGAAGAAAAATCCCTGCGGGGCAAAGGCAGCTCCCGCAGGCCCTGCCAGATGTTCTCCAGCTTGTGGTAGTGGAATCGCAGCAGACTTCTGTCCTGCTCATGGGCGGCGTAAAACTGCGCGAACTCGCCGGAGAGCGTGTCGCGGAAATCTGTGTTTGTCAGTTGCTCCGCCAGCCGCGCCGTTTCATCGGGGAATCCGCCGCCCCGCAGCGTATCCATGCAGGAGAGATAGCCCTGCTCCCGCGCCTCGTCGCTCAGATCGTGTTTCAGATACCAGAGGGCTTGGGCAAGCTGCATCCGCTCATGCTGCCCTGCCTCGGCAAGCTCCACGTTGGAGGCATACGCGCCGCTGTCCATAAGCTGGGAAATACGCGCGGCGGCATCCTGCCATGCGATCACCTGCGCGCTGCGCACATACTCCGCGCTCCTGCCGGGGGCGATGTGGATGCCGTCTACGGCGTACCATGCGGAAAGCTCGCCCTCCGGCGTCTTAAAGCCGTTGCCGCCGTGAAAGGTGCTTTGCAGCAGCGCGGCAATGTCCTCCGTGGACTTCTGCTTCTGGAACGCGGCGGCAATGACCATGCGGGTATTGTCCTCGTTACCGCCCAGCCGCAGCACATGGTCAAGCTGCTCCTGAGAAACGGAAAAAGCGAAGGGCGTCTGCGCAACGCTCTCCGCTTCTTCTATGGCTGTAATCTGTTCCGCTTCGGTGGGGAAAAAGGATAGCTGACCGCCCCGTGCGGGGTGCTCGCTTATGCGTAGATCAGCTCCGCGAGAATCACTTCCTCCGCCTGCGCCTTGCAGGTGTTCATCAGGCCCACCCATTTCATCGGGTCGCGGGCTTTCAGCGCTTCCGTCGCTCCGGCCTCTGCCGCCAGCTCCGGCATCATCTGCTCTAAGCGGCTCTGCGCCGCCTGCTCGATCTCCAGCAGGTGCGGGAACAGGGCTTCCTCCAAGATCATCTGGTTCCAGAGGATGGGCCGATGCTCCTTCAGGTACTTCTGGCGCATCCGCCCGTACTTGCCGAGGGGCTGCTCCGGCACCTCGATCTTCAGGTCGGGGATCATGTAATCTCCGTTCATCGTGTAAGTCAGGTTGTTCTCCATGCTCTGCCGTCCTTTCCGCGCTGTGTTCGCGCTCATAATTTCGTATGGTGACTTCGATCTGCCGCAAAACCTGTTCATTGATCTCGCTGACCGCCGTGCCAAGGGCTGCCACCGTGCGCGGGGTGTTGAAATCAAAGATGCTGAAAAAATCCTCGTGTTCAAAGTGATCCTCCGGCCGCATCCCGCAGCGGGACATGAGGGAGTAGGTGATGCTGACCGCCGCGGCGTTTTTGAACGCCACCTCGATGTTGTAATCATCATACTCCTCCAGATAGGAATCCGCAACGATGCCGAGGATGTCGCGGGAATGGTCGCGCCAGTATTCCGCAGCAAGCTGAGAAGCGACGCTCTCGAACTGCTCCGCAAGGCCGTTTTTGCCGGAAACGCCGTAATTACGCTCCAGCATGGCGCTCACGCTGTCGGTATGCGCGTCTTTCAGCTCCCACAAGTTGACGCGGCGGGCGTTTTCCTTTCCGCCGGTGTCGGAAACGTCAAAGACGTATTTAAGCCGGGGCTTGTAGCCGGAAGCGTCAATGAGGGCGATGCCCGTGCTGCCGCGCCGGACATAGCGCCCCATTTTCTCGTTCCAGAAGTCGTACTCGGCGCAGGCGGTGGCCTCCGGGCGCTGCATATAGATCATGAGCTGCTCGTTGTAGGGGTACTTATACAGCCTTGCGGCGGTGGTCAGGAACGCCGTCCACGCCAGATGGCTGCCGGTGATCTGCCGCGCGGTGCGCTCCGCCTGCTCCGCGTAGGCTTGCAGTTTGTTTGGCATAAGCAAAATCCTCCTCTCATGGTTTTCTGGTGAAGCCGTTTCTTTTCGCCGCCTCGCTCGCCGCCTGTTTCCGCTTCTCACTGTACGGCGCGGTCAGGCGGAAGGACAAGCGCCCCTTGCGGATGCTGAACTCCATGCCGCCTGTGTCGGGGTCTGCGTCCAGTTGACAGCACTCTGTGGGGTGTTGCGCGGCATAGGCGGCAAGGCGGTTCTTGAGGTCAGTATTGTGGGTGCGGATATGGATAAGGGGTTCTTTTTCGTCAAAGGTAATCTCCGTGATTTTCTGCGCTTTTGTCAGTCCTGTTCTCATAAATGGCCTTTCTGCGCCTCCTGCGCGAAGCAGACGCGATTTTGGGGTATTTTCTCCGGCTCATGACTTGGGAAAAACGGCGATTTTCAAACAGAAACGCGCCGGATGATACATTCCTCATCCGGCGCGCTCCCAGCGGTGAATCTGCGATTTTTCCGGCTCTTGACCGTAAAACAGTCAGCTTTGCTCAGAGGTCAAAATCCGGCGTCAGGTCAAGGGCGGCGTATTCCGCGTCGGTAATGCCGCGCAGCTTTGCGAGGGCGCTGTCCGTCAGCTCCCGCAGCTCGGCCTCCTCCGCGTCCAGATACCCCCGCATTTCTGTGAGGTCCGCGATCAGGCCCTCGCGGGTGCCTGCCGCGTTATAGATGCTCATAAGGCTGACTTCATCGTGGGTGAAATGCTTGTCGTTCATATCAAAGCTCTCTTTCCGCGCTCCGTTTGGGCGCTGTTTTGTTTTTCGTCTGCTCCGGCGTCTTTTCCCTGAGTTTTTCCAGCACGGAGGGCTTCTTCTGTTCGCGGTGGGAGGCCGCAGCCAGCTCCGTCAAGGAAATGGAAAAGCCCGCCTTGACCTGCGCCTCCAAATCGGCCACGGTGGACTGCTTGGGGCCGTTGTTGATGATGCCGTCGATCATGCCGTAGTCGTCCTCCATGGCCATCTCCGCATTTTTGAGGTAGTTCTCCGGCTTGAGGAAATTGGGAAGCTCCCGGAAGCCGATGCTGTCAACGTAATGACAGGATACTACGCCGTTTTGCTTCAAGGCAACGACGTCGCTGACCGACAGGCTGTGTCCCTTGAAATCCGCAGGATGATCCACGTTGAACCGCTGATAAATCATATCCAGATTGGTTTTGTCGTCCCCATAGTCGGCAAGCCCGCCGGTGTAGATCGCGTCGTAGCCGCCGCGCTCCGGCGTGACGCCCTTGCTCTGCAAGTAGTCGTAGTTCATGAAGCGGTAAGCGTCCAATTCACCGCCGCGCCGGATCTGATAGATGAGGAAAGCGTCCTGCGGGTTTTCCAGAAACAGCTTTTCCGTGTCCGCCTGTTCGCTCAGCGTCACAACGCCGCGCACCGCGTCCCATTCCTCGCGCTCCACGCCGAACACGCCGGTGTGGGAGGAAATGTCCTCTGCGTCCAGCGCCATGGCCTCGGTGTTGTCGCCGTAGAGCAGGAACACGGGAACGTCCTGCATGAACAGCTCCATGGCGCGCTCCTTTGTCAGCGGCAGCATAGTATTGCCGTCCGTGTAGCCGTACTGATACATTTCCAAAAAGCCGATGCTGGTATCCGGCATGGGATAGCCCTGCTCCAGCTCCGGCAGGGGCGGCAGCTCATCCACAACATTCGGCGTTTCTGTTTCAATCTCCGGCTGAGGTTTCTCCTTTGCCCGCCATTCCTGACGGAACAGGCCGTTGAAGCGTTCCAGAAGCCCATGAGAGCCGTCGTCAATGCCGATCTCGTCTGCCAGCTTGACGAAATCCTCCAGCTCCTTCCGCAGCTCTGCGTCCTCACCGGCAAGCAGCCTGTCCGCCACCGCCTCCGCTGTGGGTCTGTCCGCGCTGTCGGGAACGTTCAGATCCCGGCGCAGGAACGCCGCGTAGTCGGCGGCAAAGGCCAGCGCGTCAGTGCGGGAGGGCGGGATGGTGACAAGCTCATATTCCGTGTCCTTGGGAAGCTCGATGCCGCGCTCCTTGCAAACCTCCGCGAAGTGCTTCTCCACATCGGTGATGATGCTGTTTGCGGTTTTGCTGATGGTATTCAGACTGGCGCGGAACTCCGGCAGCTCGGCGTTTTTTGACCACGTTGCCACATAGCCGAAGCTGTTCGCGCCGGTTTCAATGCCGAAGTAGGCGCAGACCATGAAGGAGATGCTTTCGGCCTCCACTTCTTCTGTATTGCGGCTCTTATGCCTGCGCTCCGCTGCCTGCTGCAAGCCATAGTTGTGGAGCTTGGCGTGGGCGATCTCATGGACGGCGGCGGATACCGTCTGCACCTCGCTCATGCCCTCCCGCAGCGTGATGCTCTGGAATTTGGGGCTGAAATAGCCGTCCATATCCGCAGACAGCGGCTTGAACTCCACCGGCACGGGAGAGGAACGGCGCAGCGCCTCCATGAACGCCTCATAATTTTCCACGCTGCCGGTCAGGTTGGCGACGGGGCTGGCCACGCGCTCCGGCAGGGGCTTTCCGTCCGTCTGGGCGTAGTCGAACACCTTTACCGGACGGAACATGGGTATTTCAATTTCCTTTTCCTCGGTGACGATTTTGCCGTCCGCGTCCAGAATGGGCAGCCTGGTGTCCGGGTCGAGCTTTTCCTGCTCGATTTTCTTCTTATACGGCGTGGGCGCGATGATGGTGATGCCCTTCTCGCCCCGCAGCACATGGCGGGAGAACTTGTCCCGCCAGCGGTTGTAGCCCGCCACAAGTGTGGCGTCCGGGCGCTGCAAGTGGATGAGCGCCTGATTGTTGAGGGAATAGTTGTGAAACCGGCTCATGGTGCGCAGGTAATTGCGGTACTTATCCATATCGCCGGATTCAAAGATGTCGCGGATACCCGCCTCGATGCGGTCGGTGATCTCCTTGAGCTGTTCTCTGTTTTTACCGGGCTTCTCTGGCATTTTTGCCTCCTTTCATCAGGTCGATACGCAGGAGCTGAAGCCCCCGCGAAAGATATTCCCGTAAATCCGTTTTTCCGCAGAGATAGCGGATGTCGCCTGCCTTGTCCTGCTCACGCAGCGTCCACAGGTCCGCCGCCCACCGGACAAAAACCGCGTCCGGCGCGTTGAAAGGCTTTTTGCGGCGAAGATAGAGGCTGTGCCGCCCCAGCACCATGATCGTGCAGACGGTATTGACCACATCGAGAGAACATTCGTTGAGAACGGCGATCCTCCGTTCATACGAGGCCGCTTCCAGCAGCTCGCGCAGCGCAGGCTTGGCATTTTCAATCAATGCCGGATAATCCGCTCTTGTCGGATACGGAGATTTTCGTGTCATAGGCACTTCCTTTCATTTCATGGGCTGTTTACCCCTAAAATGGCAGCGCCCGCGCAGGGGTAGGCTTTCCTGTGCGGGCGCTCGGTTCTTATTCATTTTCGGAGTATATACTCCTTGCGGGCGGCGTATATCCGGCGTTTTTGGCGCGTTCGCTGGCGGCCCTGCGCCGCTCGTCGCTGAACGGCTCCCGGACGCTGACGCAGCTTTTCGGCACGGCGTAACTGACCGCTCCGGCATGGACGGTCCTATCCGGGTACACCTTGTCCGGGTATTTCTCCGCAAGGCGCTTGAGCTTGCGCTTCAGCTTGGGGTCGTGGGTGTAGATGCTGGCGGTGGATTCTTCCTCGTTGTAGAGGATGATACTTTCCTGCTCCAGCTTGGAGAGCTTCATGTCCTCGCCCCCTTGTCAAATTCCAAACGGAAGCGGACGCTCTCGCCGGTATCCTCCAGCACGGCGGTGGCGTCGTAGGTGCCGCCTGTCTTTTCGGAGTAAAGGCCGGTGAGCTTCACCCGCCCGTCTGCCAGCAGCGCGGCGGCGACCTTTTTTGTCAGAGCGGCGCGCTTGGCGGCAAAGAACTTGTTGTCCCGCCACAGCCCGAAGCGGCAGTCGTTTTTCTCGCAGAAGAAGCCCTTTTTGCTCTCGGTCACGTCGCTGCCGCAGCGGGGGCATTTGCCAATGACCTCACGGCCGGAGGGGAACAGCACCTCCGCGCCGGAGATGACCTTGTAGGTTTTTACCAGCTCCGTGAGCATATCCGCAATGCCGGTCATGAACTCGTCCGGGGAAAGCTCGCCGCGCTCCACCTGCTGCAAGCGGTATTCCCATTCGGCGGTGAGAAGCGGAGACTGGAGCTGCTCCGGCAGCACAGTGATGAGGGAAACGCCGGTATGGGCAGGCACAAGGCTGACGGCCTTTTTTGCCCTTTTGCGCTCCACAAAGCCCGTGGCTACCAGCTTTTCGATGATGGCGGCGCGGGTGGCGGGCGTTCCCAGCCCCTTTCGTTCCGCTTCTTCCGGCATATCTTCCTTGCCCGCGTTCTCCATAGCGGACAGAAGGGTATCTTCTGATACATTTTGTCAAGGTGGTTTTAAGAAATTTTCCCGCAATCGTTCATAATAAGCCGCTTGATTTTATCGCTCATAGTTTCCTTGCTGGTGGTGCTGAAGTGGATTTTCACCCGATAGGTCGTGTTTCCGATTTTCTTCACAATATCGGGCTGTTCTGCTTCCTTTACGGTCAGAGGGGAAGCGTTTGCGGAGGTGCTGGCTTTATTGCTCATAGGCTCTCCTTTCCATGAAAAAAGCCCTCATGCTACGGCGCACAAGGGCTTATAGTCATTCTTCTATAACTCTGAAAGTGCGAAAGTGCAAAGCGCAAAGGGTCTGCGTTTTGCACTTTCAGCTTGCGGGTTCGGGTGGCTGCTTCTTCTTGATGAAGTTGTACCATTGACCGCCGACACGCCTTGCGCCTAAAATGCCGCCCATGTTGCGCTTGGCGTTCTGTACCGTCCTTTCGGATATTCCGGCTTCGGCTGCGGCTTTTACAATGTCCTCGCTGGCAAGCTCTTTCCCGTCTGCAAGCAGGTCAAGTATCAGCCTTTCGGCTTGCTCGGTTTTGGTGGCGGTGTTCCCACCCGCGCCGGACAGCAGCTCGTCGGCGGTGATGTCGTATTCGCCTATCCACGAAAAGCCCGTTTCCGGGTCAAGGCAAAAGGCAACGGGCTTGCCCTCCGGCGCAAGGGAAGATTTGTCATGGACGATAACGCGCACATTCGGTTCTCGCTTCACGCGCCCGATCAGCAGGACGCTCCTTGCTGCGGCGCGGAAGTCGA
>OHOZ01000732.1_pt1 | contig 17704 bp, 19 predicted proteins | sample 1569931 | NCBI WGS metagenome assembly OHOZ01 (sample SAMEA3879572, study PRJEB24766) | human gut metagenome | biome: human-associated habitat; feature: feces | place: USA | collected 1985/1987
CACCGTTCATTCGGCGGATCTTCCATTGTTTCCGTCCAGCCCTGCCCGATTTTTTCGTGTTCTGGGTCAAAAGTGGGTCAGAGGCTGTAATATCCGTAGAGGACTGGCGAGCTGCAACCTTGCGCCACAGTCCACACTATCTATCCTCATACCACAAATGGCGTAAAAGACAGCGTTTCGTGGGTATATTTTTCCCGCACCGTGTTCGCCTCGTCCTCGCTGACAGGGCGGAAGCCCTTGCCGCCAACATAGTGGTCGGTCGTATCGGAGTAGAGCCAGCCGTCTAAAGAAATCACAGTTTCCAAATGCCGCAGCGCGCCGTTTTCATAGCGGTAATAAGAGTAGGTCCCCTCGCTCGCACCGTCGCTGCCCTCGTGGGCGAGACTGCCGTCGGTGCAGAGGTACCAGCGGCTGCGGCTCCAGCCGTCCACGACGCGAACGGCTTTTGCGCCGTCGAGGCAGTAAATATTGAAGATCACGGTATGGCCGTCGCCCCAGTCCGCGCCGAGCAGCAGCTCAGGGATCCCATCACCGTCAAGATCACGCAGCAGCCAGCCGGGTGTCTGGTAGTAGTCGTTCGCGGACAGGAGATCGTGGCTGAAGTCGGTCTGCGCCTCGCTTGCGCCGGAGCGCCGCAGGTCGGCGATCTCGGCGAGCAGCGCGTCGTAGGCAGCGTAGCCGGTCGTGCTCGCCGCATCGCCGCGCGCAGGGGGCGAAAACACGGAGGAGGCAGGGCACATGTCATTTATGTGGATTCCGTTGTCCTTCAAAAATCGCGTGAGTACGCCTTGTGAGTCGCTTTGCAGTGTCTCGTATTGGCGCTGGCTGACAGGATCGTTTTCCAGGAACTGCACATCGGACGGCAACACCAGCAGATACACATACTCATCATCGGCTCCGAGGACATACTCGGCGATGCCGAGAATCTCGGGGACAGGCAGTGCGTCATAGCCCCTCAATTCCTTGAAATTATCCCAGCTCATAGCGACCAGCCACCATACGTTGCCCATTCCCCCGTCGGGATACGCCGCAAGTGCGTTCTTTTCCGACAGATGGAACAGCATGATCCCATATCCCAGATAGGCAGTCCCCTTGTCGCAGGCGGAGAGCTCTGCAATATCCTCCCATGCAGCGGGAACGGTGAGCGTCAGCGACAGCGTCGGCTCGGTCATGGTTTTCATTTCCTCCTCTGCCGGCTCGCTTGCGCCAATACATCCAAACAGATAGTCTCTCAACTCCGCACTTCCGGAATGCAGCTCATAGAGCCGCGCTGTCTTGCCGCCTGTGATGGGGTTGACCAGCATTTCACGCTCAGAGAGCATGATCTCGCAGCGTTCGCCCGCGGCGCTGATAAAATAGAGCCTTGCATAGCAGTCCTCCATTGCTGACGCAGCACCAAGGCGTTTGTATTGCAGGGCATCCAGCAGAGCGTAGACGGCGTCCGTTTCTTCCGCCGTCAACTGGACGTTGGATGGCTGCGCGCCGCTTTCGTCCGTTACATCGGCATAAGTGACCTGTTCCCGATGGAAACCGACCAGTCCGGCGGCGTCGGTATCCGTAGGTGGATTCGTCAGAAAGCACACCGCTACAACGATGCACACGACGGCTGACGCTACAACGATCCAGAACGCGGGCTTTTTGTAGTGAAGCGCATTCCGCACACGCTCCTTGACGCCGACTTCGCCGAACGCCAGCGGGCAGGTGATGACCGCCTTGCGCGGTATGCTGCACGCAAGCAGCACCGTGGAATAGGTCTTGACGGCGCTCTCGTCCATCGTGCGGATCACCCGCTCATCGCAGGCAAGTTCAATGTCGCGGCAGAGCAGCGCATAGGCGAGCCACAGTACGGGGTTGAACCAGTAAACCGCAAGCAGCGCGAAGCCCAGCGGCTTCCACCAGTGGTCACGCCGCGCGAGGTGCGCGCGCTCATGCGAGAGCACACTCCCCCGCTGCGCCTCGTCCAGCGCGGAGGGCAGATAGATGCGCGGGCGCACGATGCCGAGAATGAACGGCGAGGGGACCTCGTCGCAAACATAAATATTCTCCCGCAGCGGAATGGAGGCGCTCACGCGCCGCCGCAGCCGCAGGTAACTCACGAGTGCGTAAGCAAGCATCGCCGCGAGGCCGATGAGCCACACCCATCCCGCGAGATACGTCCACACATAGAGCGGGTTGACGCTTGCCAACGGCGCGGCGGCAAAGCTCTCGCTCAGCGAAGGGTTCACCGCGTTGTCGATGAACTCCACGCCGCTCGTGATGGTCGGCGCGGGATCGAAGCGCACGACCTCGGGGCTGAGGGTCTCCGCGCTCGGGATCAGGCTCAGCGCGCTCTCGATGGAGAACGGCAGCATCAAGCGCAGCGCGACCATGCCCCAGAGCAGGACGTTCACCCACTTCGGGGCCCTTTTAAGCACGAGGCGCAGCGCCAGCACGACCAGCACCAGCCAGCTCGCCGAAATGCTCAGATTGAGGAGCTTGAGAAAAATACCGCTCATACGCTCACGACTCCTTTCCGTATGCGTCGATCATCTCCCGCAGCGCGGCGACCTCCTCCGCCGAAAGCGCCTTGCGCGCGGTGAATGCCGCGACAAAGGCGGGCAGCGAGCCGTTAAAGGCGTCGTCCACCAGCCGTTCGCCCTGCGCGGCGTAGTATTCCTCCCGCGTGATCCGCGCGGTGACCACGCTGTTTTCATTTTGGAAAATGCCGCGCTCGCAGAGCTTGCGCAGCACGGTATAGGTCGTCGGCTTCTTCCAGCCCCATTCCCTCTCGCACAGCTTCACCAGCTCGCCGGAGCCGATCGGCTCATGCTTCCATACAAGCTCGGCAAACTGCGTCTGCACCGTGCCCATTTTTCTTTCGTCCATCGGCGGTCTCCTTTCGGTTTATTTTGGATAAACCGTTTCCTGCTGTGAGTTTATCATAGATAAACCATCCATGTCAAGACCCTTTTTCCCGCCTGAGGGCAAAAACAAGCACCCGCCGAAGCGGGTGCTTGTATGAAAGACTGTTAACGCTTGGAGTGTTGAACCCATCGTGTCAAAGTACCCCAATGCGTCGGAAACTCGCTATATCGTTGGATTTCGTAGAGGGGAAAATCGGGCATTGTGGGGTATCGTCGAGGGGTGTTCTGTATCGTCTTGCGTCCGATTTGCGTCAAACTTGCGGCAGTCAAAACGGCAGAAATAGAGCAAGCGGCAGGGTCAGCCTGCCGCTTGCTTGTTGTTCAGAATATTGGAAATCGTCTTTGCTGTCCGCTGTTTCGCTTCGGGGTATACATGAGCATATACACGGCTTGTAATGTCGCAAGAAGCGTGTCCGAGGTTCTCGCTGATTACCTGCATCTGCTCTCCGCTATAAACCAGCAGGGAGGCATAGGTGTGTCTTAACTTGTGAGCGGAAATCTCCGGCAGTCCGTTTTGCTTCATCAGTCGCTTCAGCCGCTTGTTCAGTTCGTTTCGGTCAAACCACTTGCCCGTTCCAGTCGTGAAAACCATTTCGGACTGTTCCCATGCGTCGCCAAACGCTTTCTTCAGCTTGTCCTGCTCCTGCTTGTGCCGCTTCAGCATTTGAATCATATCGTCATCAATACAAATTGTTCTGCGGCTCTTGGGCGTTTTGGGCGTGGTGAGATAGCAATGGTCGGTATTGCATTTGGTGTATTTAATACAAATGGTCTTTGCGTCAAAGTCAATACATTCCCATTTCAGCCCCAATAACTCTCCGCTCCGCATACCCGTATGTAAGAGCAGTTGAACCATTGTGTTGAAATTTGAATATTCACTTGTCAGTTCCATTAGTTTTTGTGCGTCTGCAATAGAAAGAAATTTCTCCTTGTCAATGGCAAGGTCATCTGTGTCCTCTACTTTCTTTTTCACATAAGTCCCTTTACACGGGTTTTCTTTAATGATTTTCTGCTCGACCGCATAATTGAAGATAGATTGAAGAACGGTTTTTGTCTTTCGTGCTGTCTGCGGTGCCATGTCAAGCGACAGGAGGAACTTGGTGATTTTGGCAGTGTCCATATCTTTGAGCCGGGTATTTGCGAAAACCGGGTTAATACGCTGGCGGACATTACTCTCATAATTGTATTGCGTCAGTTCTCTGATATGATAGGGAGCGTATTCCTTAAAATACATCTCCGCCAAATCTTTGAACTTCATGTTTTCGTTGAACGCCCTGTTGCCCTCGGCCTTGTTCCGAAACTCATTGTATGCCTCTTGAACCAGCTTGTCCCGCTTTGTTTCGCTGATATTGGCGGGTGGCGTATAGGTCATATAATGCCGGACTTGCTTACCGTCCCCGTCGAAACCGACGGAGACGGTAAATTGATAACTATTGCCACGCTTGCGAATACCTCGCAGAATGGTCGCATTGTCCCTCATTTCTTTAGTTATCTCCTTTCCTTAAGCGATAATGCCTAAACTATTAAATTGTTCACACAGCAGGTCAAAATTAACATATACAACATTGCCGACCTTTATGGACGGGAGCCTTCCCTGCTTCTCCAGAGTTCTCAGAGCGTTTTCAGGTAAAAGACCCGTTGCGGCAACCTGTCTAATTGTCATCATGCGGGGCTGTCCATGCGTCATAGGCGATTACTCCTTTCTGTTTTTAATTTTATTGTCTCACCTCGCTTTTTGCTTGGGTGGTGAAGTCAATACTATTATAACGCATAAAACAGCCGAAAATGGAAATTAGCAGGTTTTTCTCAACTTTTGGCAGAATGAAGCAAATACGCTTTCATTTTTCGTTAGACTTTCCCCTTGATTTTTTTGATTTTTTGCGACAAGATTTCTGCTCCCCGCCCGTGCGGAACAGATTTTGAAAAAAACAATATTCTAAAAGCCCTCCGGTTTTGCTGATTTTCGCCTTGTTCTGCTAAATATTACTGGTTTTGTGCGGAAAATATTCAAAAAATGCTATGAGCATTAGATTTTCAAAATATTAAAAATCTAACAGACAAAAAAGACGCTTGGCGGTCATTCCGTCAAGCGTCTTTCTTCTTCACCAGTTTGCTTTCTTTCGCCTTTTGTCATTCGGGCGGCCATAGTACATTCCTGCCTTGGTTATTTGTGTAGCGAAAATCTCTCCGCTCGGAGAGTGAGCGGCTCAACGCCGTTCCTATTATATAATATGCGGTGCTTCGGCAAATATAACACTTTTTTGCGAGAATTGAATATTTTTATTTCCTTTATGCGTTTGGAGAGAGAAAAGAGTATAGTATTCCTTATATTTTTTAATTTTTAACCCCTTACCTGAAATTGAAAGGCTTTTCGTCTATTGTCGGGGTGGTGGGGTGGTAGGTCAAGACCCGTGCCACAACCGGCAGGCCATTTCAAAATCGGGGGAATAAATCTGTTCCCTCGATTTTGGCCGTTCAATTTCATTCCCCCCTGTGCTTATTAAGAATAAAAAATAGTAGAATTTTTCTCTCTGCCGCAAGATGATTTTAGGTCGGTTGAGGGATTAGAAAACGCCGGAAACCCGCATAAACTCTATGCTTTTGCGTGTTCTCGGCGTTTCTTTTATCGCCTGTGTTAGTGGTGCTTTTTCGGTAAATGGTGCCCAAATGGTGCCAAAATCCCACGCGTGGCTATAAAACGATATAAGAAGCGGTAAAGAGATACAGCGGTTAAAGCTCTAAATCGCTGCTCTTTTTCTTTGCTTTCTTCGGCTCGGCTTTCTCTGCCTTTGCCGGGTCAGCCTGTTTGACCGTCCCATGATAAGCGTCTAAGACTTCCTTTTTTCGTTCAAGCCGCACGTCCACATAACGGGCAGTAACAGCTTCAAAGTTCATAGACAGCCCAAGTGATACGCCGATAGCTCTCCGGTCAATATCAATGTGTTCAATCTGGCTGGGTGGACTTCTCTTAAATATTCCCGGTGCAGCCGTCCATACTTTCCGATGGGGCGGTGTTCTTCCGGCAGCTTCAAATCCGGGATGTAGTAATCTCCGACAAGGATATAATCAATTCCGTTTTCTGTTATTCTTGGTTTCAATTCGCTCATGTTCCTTACCTCCTGTGGAAGCAGGCTCGTCTGGTACTAACTCAATCACATCGGTAATCTCACAATTCAGCGTTTCGCAGATACGGGCTAATGTATCCATGCTGATGTGCTTTCCCTCTTTGCTCATGTTGGCAATCATATTCGTTGTCATACCGGCGGCAAGCCTTAAATCTTCTTTTCTCATATCACGCTCTAACAGTGTGTGCCAGAGTGGTTTATAGCTGATGTGCATATTGTTTTCCTGCCTTTCTATCCATACCACCGGGGCGGCTGCCCCGGCAGGAACTTTTCTCTTATTATAGCACCAATCTTGTGAAATCACAATTTATTCTTGTAGCCTGCCGCTGATACCGTCTGGATTGGCTTTTCCTTTCTTTTTGTTCCCTTTAATTAGCCATGAACTGCTTCATGCCCTGGCTTTTGGCTCCGGGATTGTCGTTGCCGTAACCCTCCATTAAGTTAATGGCACCCCAAATGCCAAGACCTGCGCCAAGCGCGATAACCAAAGTCTGCAATACACCAACTGCGCTGTTAAAGAAATCCATATAAACCTCGCTTTCTGCCGTTGTGCGGCTCAAAAAATGTTATGGAAAATGAAAAATGCCGCCGTTATTCTTCGGCGGCTGCGTCCTCGTCGGACAAATCTATTTCGTATATGTCAAAGGCTTCATCGGGCTTTACGATTGCCGGACGGGTAGACATATACCGTTCCACGTCAAAAGCGTTTCTTTTGTCGAAGTCGGAAAGGTATTTGTAGTTCGGGTGTTTCGTGATGTCGTATTTGTCGCTTAAAAAGGGACGCACACCGCGTAGCTGCAAAATACATTTCCCACCGTCCATAACTGCTATTTCGTCCTGTGTCATCAGCTCCTTTCCTAATTTTTGATAATTCAGTCCATGAGAAACCTGCGTGCCGCGATTTTCGGAAGTGTTGAAACTGTCGATTGTTTCCCGTCCCAAGTTATCCGAAATCTCTTTTGCATTTTTCCCACGTCCTCCCAAAAACAAGGTGCTGTCGGCATTATCAAGTATGATTTCTGCCGCGTCCCTGTAAATGGCTTTTAGCTGGCTCTGCGATTGCAGAATGATAGAAGCGGACATTTCCCTACTGCGGATTGTAGCAATCAATTTATCGAAGCGGGGTATCTGTCCGATGTTCGCAAACTCGTCAAGCAAAAAGCGGACGTGAACAGGCAATTTGCCGTTGTATTCGTCGTCTGCTTTATCACAAAGCAAGTTGAAAAGCTGTGATTGCAAAATAGCGATAACAAAATTAAAAGTGTCGTCGGTATCGCTCATTATGAGGAAAAGCGCGGTTTTCCGGTCGCCCAATGTGTCAAGTTCCAATTCATCATAGGACATGAGTTCCCGGAGTTCCTCTATATCAAAAGGGGCAAGCCGCGCACCGCAAGAAATAAGGATTGACTTTGCCGTTTTGCCCGCCGCCAATTTGTATTTTTTATATTGCTTTACCGCGAAATGGTCGGGGCTGCGTTCTTCCAAATCGGCAAAGAGCAGATCAACGGGGCTTTGGTATTCCTCGTCGTCCTCGCGTGCTTCGCTTGCATTGATAAGTTCAAGCAGCGTTGTAAAGTTCATTTCCTCGGCGGGGGCTTCATACCAAATGTAGCCGATCAACGCGCAATATAGTAACCTCTCGGCTTTCACCCAAAAATCTTCCGCGCTCTTTTCTCCCTCGCCTTTGGTATTGACGATAAGGGTATTGACAACCTTTAACACGTCCTTTTCGCTGCGGATATAGACAAAGGGGTTATAGTGCATACTTTTCCGAAAGTTTATCGTGTTCAGTACCTTAATGCGGTAGCCTGCCCGTTGCAGCAGCTTTCCGCACTCGATTAGGACGGTGCCTTTCGGGTCGGTCAAGACGTAGGAAGAATGAAGCTGCATTAAATTAGGCTTTACGAAAAACCTTGTCTTGCCGCTGCCGCTGCCGCCGATCACCACGACGTTTTTATTTCTCGCGTATTTCGGCTGCTTCGGGCGGCTGTTCATGGTAAGGCGTTCGGTCTGCGTCAAAATGATGTTGTTCTGAAAATCCGGGTCGATATAGGGCTTTATATCTTCGGCGTTGCCCCAACGTGCGCTGCCGTATTCTGCGCCCTTGCGGTATTTGCGGGCATTTTTCCCTTTGAAATAGACAATCAGACGGATAACCACCGCGCCCACAATGCCAATAAGCAAATCCAACGGGTGAACGCTCGGCAAGGCATTTGAAAACGCTTCGGAAAATCCCTGTGTGATATTGAGTATCTTTTCGGAAATATCCGCGCCGGGGGCAAGCCGCACCGCCTGTCCCACCTTATCAAAGAGATAGACAAAGAACACATACGGGATATTCGGGATTATCAGCTTTTTGTAGTTTATCTGCTTCATATCTCGCGCCCCCTGTCTATTTTCTTTACCTTGTCGCGGGCGGCGTTAAGCTGCTTCGCCTTGTCCTTTGCTGCGGCAAGGGCTTTGCGGATAGAGGGCTTTTTATCCCTGTTCAGCTTCTTTGCGGAAAACTCTTGAAACGCTGCGGTCATAACGTCCGCGTCCCTGCCTTTGAAAAACACAAGGTAACGGGTCTGTTCGCCCTTAACCTTTTTCAGCGAAAAATCTATGTTGTATTTCTTCGCGGTACTCTCAAAGGCTTTGATATTGCTGTCGGTGATCTCGATGTTGGAAACCCCCGCATTTTGCTTCATAAGCTGCCGCATGGTCTGTTTCCCATGCGGTGCTTTGCTTTTCTGCTCCAAAAACTTCTTGATTGCTTTCTGTAACGCCTGTTCGGTAAGCCTTGCCGCGCCTTTTCCCACGTTGACGGATAGGGCAATCGTTTTTTGGGTTACTTCCTCCTGCAAGGTATCAACTCCTTTCCCGGTAAACTGCGGCTATGCTCATTTGCTGCCGTAAAAGTCGTGATTGACAAGGGCGGTATAGTAGCTGTCAATGGTACTCGGCGCGTTGAACAGCACCGCTTTTAGATACTGCTTGATGTTGCGGATTTTGGTTGTGTTCTCCCTCATGCAGTCCAAAACAAACTCAACGTGGCTGCTGTTCAGCTTCATAAACTTTGATTTGACAAGTTCGGCGGGGTAGTCGTCCCCGGCGATACGGATTGTCTTTCGGGCTGTGCAGACGGTTTCCAGCATGATTTCTACAATCTCGTCCAAACGGTCTTTATCCATTTTGGGGTCTTGAATGAGAATGTCATAGTCGATGTTTTCTTTGATGATTTCCCGATAAATCTCTATTGCACTGTTTGTTTTCGCTTCCGTTCTTTTCCTTTCCGGCGGCGCAGCCGCTTCGTCCTGCTCATAAGGCAAGGGATTTAGGGAATGGAAAGGAATGGAATGGGTACTTGATAGATCAGTAATTGATTGTTCTTTACTTGATATATCTTTATTTAATTGCGTTGGATTTTCCAACGTAGGTTTTTCCTGCGTAGGTTTTTCCAACGTTGGATTATCCAATGTTGGATTTTCCAATGTAGGTAAATCCAATATAGGCGGCTGTCCGCCGCTGGTAGCTGCTTCCGGCTCTCGCGGCTGCGGCTGCTCGTATATGACGTAATCTGCGCCCCGCAAGCGTCCCTTTTCGTCGCGCTCCCGGCTGCGCACGATATATCCGGCTTTTTCGAGTTCCTTTACCGCTTCGCGGATTGCGTCGATCTTCTCCCGGTTGATATGGGATAAGCCCGCAAGGGTATAATCCCAATCTTCGGGCAGCGAAAGCATTTGCGACAACAAGCCCTTTGCCTTTAAGGACAATTCCTTGTTTCGCAAGTGGTGGTTGCTCATAACGGTATATCCCGTATTTCGCTCCACTCTGAAAACTGCCATATTTCCTCACTTCCTCTCTTGGTATGCGTGGACAATTAGAAAGCCGTTTTCGGCTGTTTTGGTATTGCAATATGCCCTTTGCCGTTTTCGCGTCTGCAAAGCCGCATGGCACAAGGGCTTTTGCCCGTCTATTTGTCCATGCTGGCGTGCGTTTTCCGCGTCCTTTTGCCGGGGCAATAGGGACACTCTTTGAAAACGCAAAACTCATATTTCCATTGTGGGCGGTAGAAACGGCAAGTACCGCAATCTTCATCATCTCCGGCACAACCGGATTGATAGCGGTCAAATCCCGGCTTCTGCTGCATGATCAGTTCAAACGCCCGCTGCTTGCCCTTTGTGAAATACATTCCGGCTGCGCCTCCTTTCCTGCGGGCATAAAAAAACGGCGTTACTTTCTCCCCAAAAGGGGTTAAGGTAACGCCGCTTGTGTGCGTATTCAGTTTTTAACACATTCCCTGTCTATCCGCTGTCCGCAAAACCATTGATTTTATTAGCTTTTTGCCGCTATCGCTATCACACCTCATTATTGTAAGCTCCGGAATATAGCTTGCCAATCTGCCCTCGGAAGTGTAGGGGCGGCATTGGTCAACGAGTTGTTCAAGCAGTTCGTCCATGGTTTCGGTGCATCCTTTCTTTATTCGGCAGCGGATTCGGTATACCGCAGCTTTTTTCAAAATGTTTCGGTGAAGTAAATTTTAAGGCTTTTGTGCAAAAATGCAAGTATATTTTTAATATCGGATCCAACCGCTGCCCGCCGGCAATTGCATAAAGGAAAGAAAAACAAAAACAAAAACGGAACCGCCCCTTTCGGAGCAGTCCCGTGTGTTGTTTAAAACGAAAGCGTGTTAAAACGAAATCGAAAAACAGATTACTTCATTCCGCGCTTAACCATTTCGGTGACGGCAAAAGTTGCAACATCGTCGGCATATTTGCTTGCACCGAACCCTGCATCAAAGCCGAGTTCCTTTGCAAGCTCGTGGGTGATGCGTGCGCCGCCGCAGCAGACGATGAACCTGTCGCGCAGGCCTTCCGCTTCAAGCAGCTCGATAAGCTCGGTAAGGTTTTGAATGTGTATATCCTTCTGGGTAACGGTTTGGGAAACAAGAAGAACATCGGCATTGACTTCAACCGCCTTTTTGATGAATTCCTCGTTGGGAACCTGTGCGCCCATGTTGATAGCTTCGATCATGTCATAGCGTTCAAGTCCGTAATGGCCTGCAAAGCCCTTGCGGTTCATGATTGCATCGATTCCGACGGTGTGCGCATCGGTGCCGGTGGAAGCGCCGATCATGACGATCTTCCTGCCGAAATGCTCGCGAATATATTCGTCGGTTTCTTCCATGCTCATGGTTTCCGCTTCAACGGTCTGCACATGGATGTTTTCATAGTCAACGGTATGCACAACGCTGCCGTAAACAACATAGAATGTGAACTCCTTGTCCAAAGACTTTGCAAGCGCAACGTTGGGTTCTTCAACGCCCATTTTGCGGACGAGCTGGCGTGCAGCTTCCATGCCCTTTTCATCGTTCTTAACGGGAAGGGTGAAGCTGAACTGAACCTTGCCGTCGTTCATGGTGTCGCCGTATGCCTTGAGCCGTGTAAGGTCGAGAGTTGTGTCAAAATCAGCCTTGTGGGTGTTATAAAGTCCGCCGCTCATTATTCGTTGCCTCCTTTTTTATGCATCAGCTCAACAAAGGGGTTGAAATAGCAATCATCCTTGGTAACAACGCCGGCAAGACCTTTGCCGCCGTCGCGAGGACGCTTAATGTCCGCAAACACGCCCTTTTCAAGCGTTGCAAACAAGCCTGTCTGCTCAATTTCACCGAGCAGATCGGTTGCTTTCCGAAGAACTTCGTTTGCACGGGTCTGCATGATGCCGCCTTCTTTATAGGTCAGCTCACTGCCGAGCTCGTGCATGGTGCGGAAGATGTACTGTGCGTTCTCTATGGAGAGTGCGCGGTCACTCATGAACGGAGTGTGGATAGCTTCGGTGAGCATACCGAGAAGGTGGAGCTTCTGTCCTGTTAGGATCGTGACCATGTTGAAGAGTGCGTCCTGAACATGCCCGCGGAAAATATTGCCCGTCATGAACTTGGTGGGGGGCATGTATTTAAGCGGTGCATTGGGGAAGATCTCCCTTGCCATCTGCGCCTGCGCAAGCTCGTAAAGGAAGCCGTTTTCAACATCGGGAGATATTTCAAATGCGTGACCGAGACCCATCTGCTCTTCGGGAAGCCCGGCTTTGAGTGCGAATTGTTCGTTGAGGAACTGGGAAGCAAGCACGGTGTGCGCTTCTTCGACAGCATCGGCTGTGGTAAGGTAGTTGTCCTCGCCGGTGTTGATGATAACGCCGGCAAAGCTGTTGATAACGCGGCTGAAATACTGGTCAACGATCGTGCGCTGCATGTTGATATCGCGGAAGAGGATACCGTAAAGAGCATCGTTAAGCATTACGTCAAGGCGTTCCAACGCGCCCATGGCGGCGATTTCGGGCATACAGAGACCGGAGCAGTAGTTGCACAGACGGATGTAGCGATGTTCCTGTTCGCCGACTTCGTCAAGCGCAGCACGCATAAGGCGGAAGTTTTCCTGAGTTGCATAGGTTCCGCCGAAACCCTCGGTGGTTGCGCCGTAGGGAACATAGTCGAGCAGGCTCTGACCGGTGGTGCGGATAACGGCGATAATGTCCGCACCCTGTTTTGCGGCAGCCTTTGCCTGCACGATATCCTCATAGATGTTGCCGGTTGCAACGATAACATAGAGGTAGGGGTCGGTTTTGTCGCCGAAGCTGTTGAGATAATCATTGCGCTTTGCAACGTTTGTGCGAATGCGTTCCGCCGTGGCTTCCGCAACGGGCATGACGGCGGCGCGAATCTCTTCAATGCTGTGGGGAGCAACGGCGGAAAGATCAAGCTCGCCGCGGTCGATGCTCTCCGCAATTTGCTGCGGATTCATGCCGGTTTCGGCCATTGCGTTGCCGATATAGTAGGCTGCGCCGCCCGGGAGCAGACCCTTGTCGAAAAGGTGATCGACAACAACGTTGGGCAGCGGAACTTCAAGTGCGTTTACACCGTCGATGCCGAGAAGGCGGCAAACGGCGCGTTCCACCGTTACCGTCGTGTGAAGGTCGATAAAGTTCTGGGTATCCTCCGCAATGCGGCGGGCAGATTCGCGGGCTTTATCAACAAGATTTCGATTGAGGTTAAGTTTTGATTCCATTGAGTGCTTATCCTCCTGACACTTTTCCATAATCCTTTTAAAGTCACCCGCCGGGACATAATCCCTGCGCCCGGCGGGCGGTGTGCGGCGCGTTCATGCGGAACAGAACACACCGAGTGGTTAACCTGCAATTGCTTAAGCAGCTTTCTGCGGAGCAATTAAATGCCGATTATTCGTGATGCCCCCTCTTGAGCCTTTCAAGATCGGAGGGTTCAAGGGAGATTTTGCCGTCGCGCCTGCCCTGTTCAAGGCCTGCAACGCCGATAAGGTCGGGCTGTTCGCCGCGTGCCTTGCGGCAAACTTCACAATGACATACGTTTTCGTAATGCTCCGGCTCGGTATAGGTCGTGATAACGCCCTCGAAATTCCTGAGAATCGTCTTTCTGGGAGTCTGACTGATGACGTAGTTGGGCATAACGGGGGTTTTGCCGCCGCCGCCGGGTGCGTCAACAACAAAGGTGGGGATGCAGTAGCCGCTGGTGTGGCCGCGCAGACCCTCGATGATTTCGATACCCTTGCTTACGGGGGTGCGGAAATGGGTCAGACCCATGGAAAGATCGCAAACATAGATGTAGTAAGGACGAACGCGGATGCGAACGAGATCCTGAACAAGCTTTTTCATCACATGTACGCAGTCGTTGACGCCTGCAAGCAGAACACTCTGGTTGCCGAGGGGAATGCCTGCGTCGGCAAGCATCTCACATGCGCGCTTGCTCTCTTCGGTGATTTCATTGGGATGGTTGAAATGCGTGTTCAGCCAAACGGGATGGTACTTTTTGAGCATGGCGCAAAGCTCCGGGGTGATCCTCTGCGGCATGACAACAGGGGTTCTGCTGCCGAGACGGACGATTTCAACATGCGGCATCTTGCGCAGCTCGCTGATGATGTATTCAAGCTTTTCATCGCTCTGCATGAGTGCGTCGCCGCCGGAAAGAAGAACATCGCGAACTTCGGTATGATTGCGGATATAGTCGAGACATTTCTCGATTTGGCAATCGGGAACGGCGGTATCATGCTGCCCCGCAAACCTGCGGCGGGTGCAGTGACGGCAGTACATGGAGCACTGGTCGGTGATAAGGAACAGGACCCTGTCCGGATAACGATGAGTCAAACCGGGCACGGGGGAATCCGTGTCCTCATGAAGGGGGTCAAGCTGGTCCTCGGGAGCCTGATAAAGCTCTGCCGCGGAAGGAATGCACTGACGACGAACGGGATCATAGGGATCGTTCGGGTTGATGAGGGAGAGATAATAGGGAGTGATCGCCATGCGGAGCGTGCCGAGGCATTTCGCAACACCCTCTTCCTCCTCGGGAGTCAGGGAGATGTATTTTTTGAGATCTTCAAGAGTTTCGATGCGGTTTGCAACCTGCCAATGCCAATCGTTCCAAAGCTCATCGGGAACATCGGTGAACAGACCGTATTGCCTGCTTTTATTCATTTTTGCCTCCTTGCCTTTCGGCTGTCGTTGCGGGTGTTCCGGGGTGTGAACCGGATTTCGGACGATAAAAAGCAATCTGCCCGAAAGTTATCGATAAAAATAATATCGATAAACGGTGTTTTATACGGGCTGTCCCCTGCCGCAAATCTGCGCAGCGCGGAGAGCAGCCCGGAAAAGGCTTATTCGCAAAAAAACGAATTTATAAGCCCCTTATTCGGTTGACGTGTCGATAAACAGACGGTTATCAGCAGTACTTCTCGTCAAAGAGCTTGCGGAGCTTCTCGTTCTCGCGGAGAACGTTGAGGGTGATTTCGGCATGATCCTTGGTGTAGCCGTTGCCGATGATCATGGTAACGTCCTTGCCGATGCCCTCTGCGCCGAGTGCAGCCTTTGTGAAGCTGGTTGCCATGGAGAAGAAGTAAACGATGCCGTCGTCGCGAACGGGGAGGATCGCGCTCATTTCGCAGCTTTCGATGTTGACGCAGCAGATGGAGATGTCGTATTCCTTGCCGTCGTTTGCAGCCAGTGCGGCATCAAGCACTGCAATGGGTTCGGTTGCGCTTGCAACGATAACCTTGTTGTAAACGCCGAGTTCCATAAGGGCGGGAACCTGAGCGGGGTTGCGGACAACGCCGACAACATTGCCCTTGGGGCCTACCTTCTTCATTGCTTCGTAGCCGCAGAGAACGCCGCTCTTGCCGTTTGCGCCGAGGATAAGAACGCTGTCGCCTTCCTTGGGGAGCTTGCGGGCCTGTGCGGGTGCGCCTGCAACGTCGAGAGCTGCAAGTGCGAGAGGTTCGCTCATGTCATCGGGCAGCTTTGCGTAGATGCCGCTTTCGAAAAGAACAGCCTGACCGATAATGTCAACGCGGTCGATATCCTTGTGGATAGCAAGGATCTTTTCGATTTTGAGCGGAGTGAGGGAGAGGGAAACGAGGGAAGCGATCTTGTCGCCGACTTTAAGGTCGCGATCCTTAAGATCTTCGCCGATGTATGCAACTTTGCCGATGAACATGCCGCCGGAACCGGTAACGGGGTTCTGCTGCTTGCCGCGCTCTGCAACGATGCCCATGATCATTTCGCCGATCTTCTGCTCGTCGCCGCCGCATGCTTCTTCAATCTGAGTGAATGAAGCGGAGTCGATGTTAAGGGAGATAACGTCGCAGATGATCTCGTTGGAGTAGTGCTTGGTCATGTCGTTGTCGATTTTCCATGCTGCCTGAGTGAGAACGCCCTTGGGTTCGATAACTCTGTGAGTGCCGTATTTGTTGCCTTTAAGTTCCATTTTGGTTTCCTCCGAATAAAATTTAGGTTTATGGCGGATTATCGGTCATGCGCGGGGCGCAAGGCCGAGGATCTCGCGTGCTTCGGCGGGGGTTGCGATCTCCCTGCCGAGTTCCTTTGCAATGCGGACTGCTTTTTCAACAAGCTCGCCGTTGCTCTTTGCAAGAACGCCCTTTTCAAGGTAGACGTTGTCTTCAAAGCCGACGCGGACGTGGCCGCCGAGAAGAATGCCGAGGGTGATCATCGGGAATTCGGTTCTGCCGACGCCCGCAACCGTGAAGGTTGAACCCTGGGGAATGCTGCCTGCCATGAATACAAGGTCGCGCGGCGTGCCGCTGATGCCGCCGTTGACGCCCATAACAAAGTCAAAATGCATGGGGCTCTTGATAAAGCCTTTTTTGTTGAGGCGAATCGCCATATCGATCATGCCCTTGTCGAAAACTTCGACTTCGGGTTTGATATTGCGCTCGATCATGCGTTCGCCGAAATACTTGATGGTGTTTTCGGTGTTAACAAAGATGTCGTCCCCGCCGAAATTGCAGGTGCCGCAGTCGAGGGTTGCCATTTCGGGCATAAGCTCGATGGGCTGGAGCCTTTCGTCATCGCTCATGCCGACTGCACCGCCGGTGGAGGGCTGAATGATAACATCGGGACATTTTGCATAGATGGCATCCATGCATTCTTTGAAGCGTGCCTTATCCTGGGTGGGTGTGCCGTCATCATAGCGGACATGCAGGTGAATGATGCTTGCGCCCGCTTTGTATGCGGAATAGGCTTCGTTCGCAATCTCTTCAACCGTGTAAGGTACGGCGGGATTGTGTTCCTTGGTGACTTCCGCGCCGCAGATGCAGGCGGTGATGATGAGTTTTTCCATGGATTCCGATAGTTCCTTTCAAATTATTTATTTTGCGGCAAACGAACCGTGGAAAAAACGGGAACCGAAAATCGAAAACCGGCAGTTCCGTTTCGCTGCCCGTATGCAATTCCGCCTCGGCGTTTGCTTTTTGTTTTGGTTTTTACACAGCGAACACAAAAATATAAGTTTGCGTTCCCTTGCGGAAGATTATTTTTTTCCGAACAACGCTGATCTTACAACACCTTTTGGATCCTTTATAAGCAATACAACAAGCCATATTACAAGACCCAGCGCAACAACGGAAAGCCCGAGAAAAAGATCGTTGAGCATATCGACCGGGGCGGGGGTAAAAAGACCGGCTCCGATTTCAATATACTCAAATATTGCATCCACAAGCCACATAAGCGATGCTCCCCAATACATCCAGCAGAGAATGCCGACTTTCATCTCGTTTTCAGGTGCTTTTTTGTACCAGACAATTGTGGAGGCAATTGCAGCAAATACCGTTGTAAGCAGCGTCATCTTTGCATTCCTCCGAGCAAGTCCGCGGGCGATTTGAGCGATTTCTTTTCCGCAAAACGGGAGACTGCGAGCATGCCGACCCAGACGGCGGTAACAATAACGGCCATCATTACGCCGGCACTGCCCATTTCCGCAAGCATTTCTCCGGTTTCACCGCTTTTAACAGCTGTCAGAAAAGGAAAAAACGGAACGATTTCTCCATGCCAAACGTGCTCGAAAGCTAAGAGAGCGGAACCGCCCCAAAGCAGCTTGTTGAGCCAACCAAGCTTGGCAGAAAACGGGGTTTTTGATACTTCCAAAGCTGTGCCGTCGGCAGAATTAAGCTTGACGGCAGCTTTCTTCTCGGTGGATTTCAGAGCTTTTTCAACAATTGTTGTAACGATTGCCTCGGCAACCGGAACAAGAAAACATGCCATTTGTGTACCTCCTGTAAACTAATGCAGACAAGTATAGATTACAAACAGTGCAGTTTATTTGCGCTGTTTGTCTGTATCTTCCGCATTGCAGAAAGGCAAAGACTTTCTGCCAAT
>OHOZ01000734.1_pt1 | contig 17688 bp, 14 predicted proteins | sample 1569931 | NCBI WGS metagenome assembly OHOZ01 (sample SAMEA3879572, study PRJEB24766) | human gut metagenome | biome: human-associated habitat; feature: feces | place: USA | collected 1985/1987
GCGGGCCGCACCCGCCGTATCCGTACCGTTCTTACCACACTGACCGAGAAATACGCCGACGCGACGCTGGACGACGCCCTCCGCATTCTGGGAGTCGTCTCTGACAGCCTTGTTACCACCAACATGAAGCTGGACGACATGCTGACCGCCGTAGGCTACGCACTGGAGCTTCGCGGCGTCACGCCCGAGGGCTATCAGCTGCCCCCCAGCGATTGTCTTTCCCCCATCACCTACGTGGGAATGCAGACCTATCAGGTGGACTTTGACCGCTGCCGCCAGTATATCCACGATATTTTCTACCCCGCGCAATAACACGCGCATTTCATCATTTTCCATAGAAAGGCTTGTCCCGCATGATCCTTATTTCCGTTCAGGAGCTTCAAAAGAGCTTCGGTGTTCACGAAGTTCTCCGCAGCGTTACCTTCAGCCTGCAAAAGGGCGAAAAAATGGGCCTTGTAGGGGTTAACGGCTGCGGTAAGACCACCCTTATGCGCATGATCGCCGGGGAAATGCAGCCGGACGGCGGCACTATCCACCGCAACAAAGACCTGCGCGTCGGCTATCTGGCCCAGTTGGACGACATTCCCCTGACCGATACCGTTTGGGGCGCGCTGCTTAAGGTGTTCGAGCCCATCCGCGTCATGGAACGCCGCATGGCGGAGATCGAGAAACTGCTGGAATCCGCCGACCCCGAAACGGCTCTGCGCCTTTCCAGCGAGTACCAGCGTCTGACCGAAAGCTACAACGCCCAGCAGGGCTATGCCTACGAGGGGGAGATTCTCCGGGTGCTGAACGGTCTCGGTCTGAAGCCCGAAATGCACCAGCGGCAGGTCTCCACCCTCTCCGGCGGCGAACGCACCCGTCTTTCACTGGCGAAGCTGCTGCTGCAAAAGCCCGACATCATCCTTATGGACGAGCCTACCAACCATCTGGATCTGGAGGCCATCGAGTGGCTGCAGGACTATCTCACCGATTATAAAGGCTCCCTTTTGCTTATCAGCCACGACCGCTATTTTCTGGATCACGTCTGCACCACCATGGGCGAACTGCTGGGCGGCAAGATGATCAAATTCACCGGCAATTACACCGAGTACATGAAGAAGCGCACTGCCGACTTTGAGACCCGCATGAAGGCTTACGAACTTCAGCAGAAGGAGATCCAGCGGGAGCAGGCCATCATCGAGCGTTACCGCAGCTTTAACCGGGAAAAAAGCATCAAGGCCGCCGAAAGCCGGGAAAAGCGTCTGGCCAAGGTGGAACGGCTGGAAAAGCCCGTGGAAGAACAGCACGTCCGTTTTTCCTTCGACGCTCGCCGCCGCAGTGGCGAGGAAGCGCTGGAAGTTCGGGAGTTGAGCAAATCCTTTGAAGGGCAGCCCGTTTTTCAGAATCTGTCCTTCAAGCTGCGCACCGGCGACCGGGTGGCGCTCATCGGCCCCAACGGCGTAGGCAAGAGTACCCTTTTTCGCATCCTGACCCACCAGATCAACCCCGATCATGGCAGCGTCCGTTTCGGCACCAATATCGACATCGGCTATTATGACCAGCATCAACAGAACCTCAATCCGCAGAATACCATTCTGGACGAGGTATGGAACGCTTTCCCCAAGTTGGAGCAGACCCGCATCCGCAGTGCGCTGGGCCTGTTCCTCTTCACAGGCGACGAGGTTTTCGAAAAAATTGAAAAGCTCTCCGGCGGTGAACGGGGCCGGGTAGCGCTTACCAAGCTGATGCTCAAGCAGGACAACCTTTTGCTTCTGGACGAGCCCACCAACCATCTGGATATGGACAGCCGCGAAGTGCTGGAAGACGCTCTGCGGGATTTCCCCGGCACCATTCTGGCTATCAGCCACGACCGTTACTTCATCAACCGTTTTGCCGAAAAGGTCATGGTGATGGAAAAAGATGGTGTCACAGAATATCTGGGTAATTTCGATGATTACATCGAAAAACGGGATCGGCCCCGTCCCCCCATTTCCTCCTTGGAGGACGAAACCACCCGCACCGCCCAGACCCGGGAGAAAAAGAAGACCCGCCAGCAAAACGCCCTTCTTCGGGAACTGAAAGCGGCGGTCGATAAGGCTGAGGCAGCTATCGAGCAGAACGAGCGGGAAATGGCCCGTCTGGAAGCCGAGCTCGCCCGTCCCGAGACCTATAACGATCTGGAAGCCATGCGCCGCCTGACCGAAAGCTATCAGGCCGAGCAGGATAAGACCGAATCCCTCTATGAGGCGCTGGAAGCGGCTGAAACCGCCCTCTCCGAAGCCTCTGAAAACTGATAAACCCCGCTCTTCCGAAATCGGAAGAGCGGGGTTTTAGGCTAGCGAAAAGGCTAATAAATCTCCGTCGCCTGCAAAATATTCTGCACCCTGCTCCGCTTTGCACGGCGACCAAGCCCTGCGCCGCGCCTACTCTTGGCTACGCGCTTCATGATTTTCAACCATTTCCAGTGCCAGTCGGCCTTCTTTGGTCACAGGATTCGCGGGGCTATAAAAAGACTTCACCGCTGCCCTATTTTCTCAGCGTTTCGCACCCTTGTTGCTGCCTGCCTTGCATACGAACCCCAACCGTTGCCTTTAGAGCTATATCAACCTTCTGTGTTGGCGAACTATCGCTACATCCATAACTTCCTCTCTCCACCCAAAAACTCGAGCTACCGTCTACCCAGCGGACTCACGCTTAGCGTCCCACAGAGATAGCACAAAACGACTGCATCAATAATCCTCGCAACGCCTGAGTAGCAGCATTTCCTCCTGCTTATCCACCTTATGGTAAACAACAGCGCCGCTCCTTCCCTTTCGAAAGAGCGGCGCTGTTTCTGTCGTTTAATCCAGATCCCATTCGCAGATGAAGCTGCAGCCGGGGTCGACCTCCGCATATTCATAGAAGTGGCTGTCATTCCACGTGCCGTCCAGGTGCTTGTAGAAGTACATGCCATACCGCTCTTTGGCGCTGCGGCTGGGTTCGTTTCGATGCCAGTTGGTGTATTCGAAGGGCTCTCCCGTCACCCAGATCCAGTCGCCGGTACGCGCTTCGTCAGAAAGGCCGAAATAGGCGGTCAGATAGCCGCAATCCCGCATAAAACCATACACGAAGTCGTTTTCTTCGGCGGTGGTCAGCGTCGCCAGATGGCCGCCCAGCAGTTCGCAGAAGACCTGCGCCTGCCGCCACTTGGGCACGCCCTTGAAAATCTGGTACTGGTGCTTCGTCCCGTCGGGGGCGATAAAGATTTCCGACTTATCGGAAGTCTTGTCGTCCCGAAGCTGGTGGGCGGTGATCGGCTCCATCTCCGGCATCACCATAACAGCGGCATTGCTGAAATCCCCCAGCGATTCAAACAGCGCGTTGGCCTCGTCCAAGTTCCACACCATCCGGGCACATTCCGCCTGAATGTAGATCGCATTGTTTTTCAGCGTTTCCGCTGCCCGTTCTGCAGCTTCTATGTTGTCCGCCGCCTCAAACCCAGCCTGAGCGGCCTGTAGATCGCCCGCTTCTTCCAGTGCGGCAGCCGCATCGGAAAGACGCTCTTTCGTCACAGTAGCCTGCAGCGCTTCTGCTTTTTCGGTGCTGTCCTCATAATCGCCCAGCGCAAGATACATTGCCAGTGATGCAGCCGGCTCGTCACTTTCTCCGGCCTTGGCATATTCGGCCAATCGCCACGCCTCCTGCGCTTTTTCCGCCTGCTCGGCACTGTCCTCATAATCACCCAGTGCCAGGAACCAGTTGGCTGCGGCAGTATAATCCCCATCGTGCGCATAATTCTGCGCCTTCGTGTAAGCGTTACGGCGGGAAACTTCCCGCGCAGTCTCGTATACCTTCTCCGTAGCGCCCTCATGATCGCCCGACGCGATAAAGTTGTCCCGTGCCTCGGCCCATTTGCCGTTGGCCTCCAGTTCCAATCCCTTGGCATAGGCCTGTTCTTCCGCTTCCGTTTTTAGCTGCTCCTGCAGCTTTTCGTCGGCAGTCTGCGCCCGTTTGCGGCTGTCGCTGAACGAGCCCAACGACTCAAAGAGCGCTTTTGCCTCGGCGTATTCGCCATTCGAATACAGCTCCTTAGCCCGCAGATAATCGCCGCGCTGCAGCTGCGTCACGCAGTTGCTTAAATAGGACTTGCTCTTTTCATAATTGCCCAGTTCTTCAAACAGTGCCTTGGCCTGTGCATATTCCTTCTGATTGTAAAGAGAAAGGGCCTCCTTGTAGGTCGTCGTTTTCCACAGCCGCTTGCTGTCCCCCGCCTTGGCCCGGCTGTCAGAAAAGCCGTCCAACGCACTGAAGGCCTCATAGGCCCCGGCATAATCGCCCGCTTCATACAGTGCCAGCGCCGCGTCGTATTGAGTCTGCAGTGCCGCGTCGTCCGTGCTTTCCGCCAGTGCCGCGCTCATCATCAACAGTATGGCCAGCACCAACGCCATGATTTGGGAAATCGCCTTTTTCATCGCTTATTTACTCCTTCGCCGTCACTGCTCGTCCGTCTGACTCAGCGTATCCAGCGGAAACGTGCCCAGCGTGATCAGGCTGGTGACGGAGCGGTCGTTTTTCTTGTTATAGTGCCGGTCTGAGTTAACCAGCTCGCCCATAAACACCAGCTTGACCGAGTTGCCACCGTCCAGATTCAGGGCCTCGGTGCAGCCAAGCTCCTTCATCTTTTCGGCCACCCAAATCAGGCCCACGCCGTCAGAGCGCTTGTTGCGGCCCTCCACAGTCATCAGCAGATAATGATTCGGCTCGATCATGCCCAGCGCCTGTCTGGGATTGGCGTACTCGAACACCTTGTCGATCACCTGCTGGCCGATCTGCCCCTCGCTGAGCAGCACCGGACCGAAGCACCACGTGTCCGTCGCCCCCTGCGCCATCAATTCTTCGCCGTCAATGCTGCCCGCCAGATAAGTCTTCATGCTTCCATCGGGGTACAGGGCGATCAGGTCGTAAGAAGGCAGGGTATAATGAGGCTCCTTCAAGGAGTCGTTGGCCAGCAGCACGCCGTTCTGGATAATGATGCCCGGACGGCGCTTCTGGTAGACCCGGAAGCCGTAAAAATCGTCGCTGAAGGCCAGAATGCTATTGATCTGCTTGGCAAAATCCTCGGCCATCCTGAACCGGCGGCCGATCTGTTCCGGGTTCGCGTGCTGGGTAACGAATTTCACCCCCGGAATCACCTTGATCTCGGTTTCGTACCATACCAGCTTGCGTTTGCGCTCTACCACGTCCTGAAAACGGCGGATATTGATGAATATCTGCTGATCCACATACGTCCATTCACCGGCTTCATCGTCCATCACCAGATAGTAGGACGGATCGGAGTCTTCCGGCAAAAAACCCTCTGAGGTCAGGTCGGGCGCGTCGTCCCGCAGCGCATAAAGGGGGCTGAACGCCGCCTTGTCCTCCTTGTCCGCAGCCGGTGCGGGCTCCTCCGTCGCTTCCGGCACAGCAATCGCCTCGGGCGTTTCTTCCGTCGCCGCCGTTTCTTCCGCCAGCGCCGCCGTTGCCAGCGACAAAATCATCACCAACGCCGCCGCACAGGCAAGCAGGCGCTTCAAAATTTCGATTCCTTTTTTCATCATACGGCAAGACCTTCCTTTTGCAGACTTTGGTCATCACGCAAACCACATTGAATGATTATAGCATAGCCCACGTCCCTTAGGCAAGGGAAAAAAGCCGGTTCAGCCAAGGGCCTCACGGCTTTGAGATCGTACTTCTTTCGCTTTTCCACAAACCCCCATATCAAAAGGCCAGCCTGCCCTTTCAGACGTGCTGGCCTTGTTCTGCAGTTTCACCATCGCAGCGGCAAAATTCAAATTCCGTATGTCCGGGTGCTCTGCATTCATGTCTTATCCGATCAGACCGGCGAGCCATGGCGCCCGTCGCGTCGCGGCGGTAAAACACCGGTCAAGTCTCAATCCCTACGCCCCTGCGCGCCAAAGGCACACAGTCCGGGGATACAGGGCGAAGTCCCGCCTTACTGGAGGGTGCAGCCCTTGTCAAACTCGACGGTGCCCTTGTAGTTCTTCAGGATGCCGGTGACGGTGATCTCATCGCCTTCCTTCAGATCCTTCGCACCTTCGCCGGTCAAACGGTAGCACTGGATCACGTAATCTTCCAGCCCAGCCGCTACCATGTTCACGGTGATATTCTGGTACTCGTCGCTCCACGCAGTAGGAATAGCGACGATCACGCCGGTGATGGTGGATTCGGAGGTCATGGCAGCGTCTTCCGCCAGCGCATAGGCAGCGATCACGTTCTTGACGCTGGCCACGCTGTCCACGGGAACCAGCACGCAGCCCTTGTCAAACTCGATGGTGCCCTTGTAGTTCTTGATGGTGCCGAACACGGCGATCTCATCACCCACGGCCAGTTCCTTCGCGCCTTCGCCGACCAGACGATAGCACTGAATGGGCTGCTCGTCCTTGCCGTCGCACACGATGGTCACGGTGATGTTCTGATACTCGTCGCTCCACGCGCTATCGATGCTGGAAATAACGCCCTTCAACACGCTGGGCTTGGTCAGCGCAGCGCCGTCTTCCAGCGCATAAGCCGCATCCAGCGTAGCGGCCTGGCTCACAATCTCGCCGAAGCCCACCAGCACGCAGCCCTTGTCAAATTCCACGGTGCCCTGATAATTCTTCAGGATGCCCTCGACAGTGATCTCGTCGCCTTCCTTCAGGTCTTTCGCGCCTTCGCCGGTCAGACGGAAGCACTGGATAGGCTGGTCGGCCAGTTCTCCCACCTGAATGGTGACGGTGATGTTCTGATATTCATCGCTCCACGCGGTGTCAATGGAAACCACCTTGCCGAACAGCCGCTGGGCCTTGGTCATGGCAGCATCGGTGTCCAGCGCATAAGCGGCGGCCACGATGTCCGCATAGCTCATGTCCAGCACCGCGGCGGGAACCATGCGCTCATAGGGCACGTCCAGCGTGCTGCCGTCGGGCGCGGTCACAGTGGCGGTCAGTGTGTAGACCAGATCCTTGGGGTTGGCTTCGTCGATGTCCACCAGATACTTGCCGTCCTCGGCCGGGGTGATCTGGATCGCGTCGGTATCTACGGACCAGGTCAGCGGATAAGCCACGCCGTCGATCATCAACTGCGCGGGAACCTCGTAATCCTCAGCCGTCTGGGTCAGCTTGTCGCGGCTCTTGTTCTTGTACCAGAAATCCAAAAGTCCCTTGGCGGAAGCCAGATTCTCGTCCTCGGCCATGGCAGTGCCCACAAACAGGGTCGCGCACAGCACCAGCGCAGTCAGCAGCGCAAAAAACTTTTTCATTTTCTTTCTCCTTGTCATGTTCACGGGTGAAGAACGAGCTTCTCCGGCTGGAAAACCAGCAGGTACGTCCCTTCTTCGCCGCATTGGATCATTCCCTTAACGTCGACCTGATGGTGAAGATAGGCTTCTGCGGGCAGAAGCGTTTCTGCGACATTCTGTGCGGCAAGCGTTCGAATCCGAACCGTTTCGCCGTTCTGCCGGCAGTCCAGCAGTAAGGAGACAGTACCGTCCTTCGCAGTCAGCGTTTCGGCACTTTCTACTGTCAGGCCTTGAAGCTCCGCGGAGGCGGCCGTCAGAAGCGGCCCCTCCTGCTTCAGTTCAGCAGTCGTCAGCCGCTGATAGGCAGGCTTTTTCCCCTCGCCCAGCTTGCGCAGGTTGTCCGGGTCGTCCGGCTTCATCATGCGGTATTTTACGTCGGATACCTGCCAGATGCCTCCGGCCTCGTAATACTGGAACGTGCCCACGATGCGGGTCTCATTGCCCACGTGCAGGGCGTTCAGACCGCCGCCGCTGAGGTTGTAGCCATAATAGACGGACATCCCGTAATACCGCCCCGTTTCCGGGTCCAGTGCTTCGGCATAAACACTTCCGCCGTCATTCAGAATGATGTTGCCGCTAAAGGCCACCTTTTTCCCGGCGTATTCCTCCGGGTGTTCCCGCAGTTCCCGAATCGTCAGTTCGATTGCATCGCCGTAGTAGAAATTCGGGTCAGGCTGCTCGGAGTACAGGTTTCGTTTTGCTTCCTTCGCCTGTTCAAGGGCCTTGGCGCAGGTCTGGCCGTATCGGTTCCGGGCAACGCTGCTGCCCACGGCCAGCCCGTTCTGCAAAAGCTCGATGTTCAGGTTGCGGTACTGTTCCCCTTCCGCAGGCTTGTACCACACCCAGACCAGTGTCCGCTGGCCGGTAGAGTCCAGCTCCCAGTCCGCCGAATCCGATTCCAGCAGGATCTTTACGGCGGACGAGAGCTTTTCCCGGGTGAAGTCGGAGGCCGCCTGCCCGAAGGGTTCCACCTTTCCCGTGCATTCCGGCGTGTTGATCGCCAGATAGCGGCCTTTCAGCACGCCGCCGGGGAACTGATCCTCCGGCACGGAAAAGTGGGTGGTGTCTCCGTCCACAAAGGTACGCACCGTTGCTTCCATCAGCCGCGTGCCGGTCTTTTCCCCCGGCTGGTGGCGGACGGCGTAGTCCGTCTCGTCCGCCAGCGCCGGAAGGTAGAGCAAGCCAAGCAGTAGCAGAAGCAGAAGTGTTTTCAAGCAAAAGCGCTTAGTTGGCGTATTCACACTCGTCGATGGCTTCTTCGAAAGCCGTCTCGATCTGCGCGTCCACGTCATCGCCGGTCAGGGTCAGGCACTTGGACAGCAGAGCCGCCACCTGATCGCGGGCCGTGGAGGAACCCACGAACGCGGGAGACGTGTAGTAAGCGTCCGCCTGTTCCAGACAGACCTGCGTGCTCAGCGCGGTCACATAGTCGCCGCCGTCCGCCTGCGCCAGGAAGTCGGCATACGCCGTGTTTTCAGTGACGGACTTGATGACGGGCACATAGCCGGAGGCCATGGAGAATTCCGCCTGAAAGTCCACGCTGGTGGTCAGGAACTTGACGAACAGCCAGGACGCGATCACTTCCTGCGGATTGTCCTTCTTGAAGATGCACACGCTGGGGCCCTGAGAGATCACCTTGCGGTTGTCGTTGTTCACCTGAGGAATGGTGGCGATGCCCACTTCAAAGGGGTAGGAACCGTCCGCGTTGGCAGCGGGCCGCTGGTGCTTGGCGCCGGCGGAAGAACCGATGGACATATAGGAGCGCACACCGGTGGTAGCAGTGAACAGGCCGGAGGTGTAAGCGCCATAGAGCTTCTGGGTGGTCAGATAGCCCTTGTTGTACCATTCGTTGAACATCTTGACGAAGGCGCGGTTCTGCTCATTGTTGAACAGATAGTGCTCGCCGGTGGCGCTGGTATAGGGAGAGTCATACTGTTCACACATGGTGATGAACCAGTTGGCCTCGCTGTCATAGCCCAGCGGGATGGATTCGGGGTCGATCTCCTTGATCTTGGCGCAGACCTGCTCCATTTCCTCCCAGGTGGTGGGCACGGCGATACCGTTGGCCTCGAAGAAGGTCTTGTCATAGTACAGCACTTCGGTGGACTTGGAGAAGGGCATGGTGTACATCAGTCCGTCGCCGTACTGACGGCCTTCCTCGTAGTAGCCCTCGATGAAGTCGGCCTTCTGCTCGTCGGTCAGGCCCAGAATTTCGGTGGTGCCGTCGGCGCGGGTCACTTCCACCTCGCTGTCGATCAGCTCATCGAGGGTCTGCACGGCCTTGGCCAGATTGTACAGGGCCACGTGGTCGGGGTAGCAGTACGCCACGTTGGGCTGCGCGCCCACGCTGATGTCGGTCACGATCTGGTCGCGCACGTCGTCGTAGCTGCCCTGCGTGGTATGTTCCACATGAATGTTGGGATAGAGCTTGTTGAACTCCGCAATGTAATTGGCGGTCACTTCCTGCAGCGCGGTGCCCTGCTGGGTGCAGAAGGTGATGGTCACTTCGCTGCCGTCGTAGCCTTCCGCAGGCACTTCGAAGCCAGCGGCGAAAGCCGTGCTGCACAGCATCATCAGAACCAGAAGAATGGGGAGCAGTTTTTTCATCTTGTTTTCCCTTCCTTTTCTTTCATGATGTTTCTTTTTATGTAACGGGCCTTGCGGCCAGTATACCGAAGCTGGGCGTTATCCCTTGATACCGCTGCGGCTGACGCCGGTCATGATGTACTTGCGCAGGAACACGAACACCAGAAACAGCGGAGCCGATACCAGCGCCACCGCCGCCATCTGCACGGGATAGTTGACGTCGCCCGTGGTGTCGGTAAAGGCGCTTCTCAGGCCGTTGGTGATCAGCCGATGCGCGTCGTCGTTGGCCACCAGCCGGGGCCAGATGTAGGAATTCCATGCGCCCATCATCTTCAGGATGGTGATGGAGATCAGCGTAGGCAGGGACAGCGGCACCATGACCTTCCACAGGTACTTCCAGTCCTTGGTTCCGTCCACTTTGGCGGCCAGATACAGCTCGTTGGGGATCTGCAAAAAGCTCTGGCGCAGCAGGTAGATGTAGAACACGCTCACCAGAAACGGCACGATCAGCACCGTGTAGGTGTTCTTCCACCCGAAAGCGGTAACGGTGCCGTAATTGGTGATGGTGAACAGCTCGCCGGGGATCATCATCGTGGCCAGCAGGGCCGCGAACAGCAGCTCCTTGCCCTTGAACTCCAGCCGGGCAAAGGCGAACGCCGTCAGGATGGTGATGAACAGCGACAGGATCGTGGACACCAGACCGACGATCATCGTGTTCACGAACAGCCGTCCCAGATTGGCAGTGGTAAAGGCCGTCAGGTAGTTTTCCAGCATCAGCACCCGGGGCCAGAAGGTGGGCACGCTCATGCGGTATTCATCCAGCGTTTTCACCGAGGAGATCAGCATCCAGTAAAAGGGAAACAGCACCACCAGCGCCATTACGATCAGGAAGAAATACACCCCGAACAGGGAAAGGGCCTTTCCTGTCTTCTGCCGGAGAAACTGGGCACGGTATTTTCGTGCGCTCATAACGTCTTTCTTTTCCATACCCGCACCTCTCAGTAATGGACACGTTTCTTGCTGACCCACAGGTTGATGAGGGTCACCACAAGAATAATGCCGAAAAGGATCAACGCCGCGGCGCTGGCGCGCCCCTGACTGTTGTTGCTCAGCGAGTCGTAAATGAAGCCCACCATGGTATTCAGCCGTCCGCCGTCATTGGGCGGGCCCATGGTCTCGCCAAAGATGCCCACAATGCTGGTGTATTCCTTGAAGCCGCCGATGAAGCCCGTGATCACCACATAGGCCAGCATGGGCGAGACCAGCGGCACGGTGATGCGGGTAAAGACCCGCCAGCGGGGCGTGCTGTCCACCCGGGCCGCTTCGTAGTACTGCCTGTTGATGGCCTGCAGGCCGCCCAGCAGGATCAAAATCTTGAAGGGCAGGGCGTTCCAGACGATGTAGACGATCATCACCACCATATTGGCGGTGTAGGAGGAGCCGTAGTTGATCCAGTTGACCCGGGTTCCGCCGAAGAACTCAATGATGTTGTTGATGATGCCGGCAGTCACTACGATCTCGTTTTCCGTGCCGTAGAAGCTGCCCACGATGTTGAACATGGCGGCGAACACCATGCCGATGGCGATGGAGTTGGTCACATAGGGCAGAAAGAAGATCGTCTGCAGCGCCTTCTGCAGCACCTTGATGGAGTTCAGCGCCACGGCGATCAGTAGGGCCAGAATGGTGGAGATCGGCACCGTCCACAGGCACAGGAGCACCGTATTCTGCAGGCAGGTCAGGAACTTGCGGTACTTGATGACCTTGACGAAGTTGCCCAGACCGAACTCAAAACTGGCGCCGCTGGCCGCTTTCAGGCCGCTGTACCCTTCCAGCAGGGACATGCGCACCGTGTTGATGATGGGCCAAACGGTGAAAATCAGAAGCAGCACAATAGCCGGGGAAAGGTACAGCCACGCTTTCCATTGATCTTTGCTGTTGACCATATCACTTCACCTCAAACGCAAGCCGTTTTTCCGTCTCCTTGTGGAAAACAAAGAGCTTGTGGGGCTTGACGGAATAGCGGACAACTTCGCCGTTCAGGCCGCTGCGGTCGTCCGCGTCGATGATGGAGCGCACGGACGGCTTGAGCGATGCGGCATGGGTGGAGACCACGCTCACATCCCGGCCCATGACCTCCACGTTGTTCAGTTGGCAGGTCAGGGGGCCGTTTTCGTCCAGAATGAAGCCCTCAGGACGGATGCCCACCGTCACCTCCTGATCTTCCAGCCCGCCGACCGTCAGCACGCAGTCGTCGCCGATAAAGAGCTTCCCGCCCTCCACCCGGCCGGAAAACACGTTGATAGGCGGCGTGCCAAGGAAGTTGGCCACGAACAGGTTCGCCGGGTCGTCGTACACTTCCTGGGGCTTGCCGATCTGCTGCACCACGCCCAGCTTCATCACCACGATCATGTCGGAGATGGACATAGCTTCTTCCTGATCGTGAGTGACGAACACGGTGGTAATGCCCGTTTCCTTCTGAATGCGGCGAATCTCCTCCCGGGTCTGCAGACGCAGCCGCGCGTCCAGATTGGACAGGGGTTCGTCCAGCAGCAGCACCCGGGGCATCTTCACCAGTGCCCGGGCAATGGCCACGCGCTGCTGCTGACCGCCGGAAAGTTCGCTGGGCTTGCGGTCCAGCAGTTCCTCGATCTGCACCAGCCGAGCCGCCTCCCGGGCCCGGTCCAGCATCTGCTCCTTGGACAGCTTATCCGCGCCGGTCAGGTTCTGCAGGGGGAACAGGATGTTCTGCAAAACCGTCATGTGGGGATACAGGGCGTAGTTCTGGAACACCAGCCCGATGCCGCGCTTTTCGGTGGAAAGCTCGGTCACATCGTCCTCGCCGAAGAAAATTTTGCCGGAGGTGGGCTTCTGCAGACCGCTGATCATGTACAGCGTGGTGCTTTTGCCGCAGCCGGAGGGCCCCAGCAGACCGATCAGCTTACCGTCCGGAATTTCAAAGCAGAAATTGTTGACGGCGACCACCTCTTCGCCGGATTTTTTGTTGCGGCTGGGAAAGATTTTCGTCAGTTTTTCAAGAACGATTTTCATGGGCGTCCCCTTTCTTTTGCGTGGGTTGATTTTTCGGCTCATGCCAAGGGTCAGATGGTTTTTTCGGCTGCTTTTTCCGCAGCCAGCTTTTCCTTGAAGGCGATCATGTCCTCCCGGGTGTCGAAGATCCGCTGGCTGGGCAGGTCCACCGTGACCGTTCCCGCCAGCAGATCATGAATGGGCGTATGGGCGTAGGTGAACAGGAACAGGCAGCCGTTCACCAGCGCCAGTCCCAGAATCAGCAGTGTTCCCGGCAGGCCGGTGCTGCCGAAATACAGCATCATCCCTACCAGCACAGGGATCATGATCTCCACGGTGTACTTGCCCAAAATGGAGCGCGCAAACAGCTGCACACCGCCAAGCCGTACTCCGTCCGATCGCATGACCCCCAGACTGAAAATTTTTTTGCCCACCGTCTGCCCGTCTTTCAGAAGGGCTGGGATCAGCACCTCCCAGATCAGGCAGGCCAGCAGAATGCCCAGCGACACCATCAGAATGGTCAACCGAATGGTCATCTGGTAGGCATAAGCCGCTTCCTCATCCTGTCCTACGGCCCGGTAGGCTTCTTCCAGCTGCTGCCGTTCTTCCTCCGTCATGCTGTCGTATTGGGACAGCGACGTCTGAAAATCCACGCCGTATTTTTCACCGTAGGTTTCGTAGGCGCGGTTCAGCGTATCTACGTACCGGTCGTACCCCAGAATCGAGGAGAAAAGAAACGCAAATAAAACCGCTAGAATGCCTAAAAGAATCGCGTCAAAAAGAAACGCGGAGATTCTTTTCCACATCCCGGCACGTTGAAGACTGACTGCCATGCTTCGGCTCCTTTCGTCGTTTGACGGCAAACCTTATTTCTTAAACCTTATTTCTTATTATATAGATTTTTTCTTAAAAAGCCATACCCAAACACGGGAGAAAATCGTATGTTACGCGCTCCTTTTTCATTTCTGGCCGTAAAATGCAATGTGCTTATTTGTATCCTTCATTTTTCGACCAGGAACAAAAAATGCCGCAAAATAATCAGACTGTCGAAAAAACCCGATTGTCCGCCATAGCCCGCGAACGGCGCTTCGCTGGTTCGCGTTGAAAATGCTGTGGCATAAGGATCAGGGGTTCTGCCCCTAACCCCCGGCAGGAGGCAGTGCCTCCTGCGCCTCCACTTTTTCAGCAACCTGAAAATAATGAAAACGCTTGCATTTTAGATATTAAAAACTTTCCCTGTGTCAAAACTTTTCTTTTCGATTTATCCGTTCTTACCGCAGACGAATCTCCACCGGCCGGCAAATTTCCAGCCGGTCGGGCTCCGTATGACAATCCAGCGCCAGCAGATGCACGCCCGCCTGCGCGGCCTGCCGCATCGCGTCGGCAAAAGCCGGATGAGTACGCCGGTTGGGTTCCATCCAGCGAACATTCTCCGTCTGGATCACAAACACCGCCCACGCCTCGTAGCCCTCCTGAACGCATCGAGCCAGCCCTTCCAAATGCTTTACGCCCCGCTCTGTGGGCGCGTCCGGGAAGCGCATCACGCCGTCGTCCTCCAGCGTCACGCCCTTTACCTCCGCAAAAAGCCTGTGGCCCGGCGATTCCAGATAAAAATCGAACCGGGAATCCCCATGAGTCGTCTCAGGCCGGATCACCGACCACCCCCGCAGAAACCGTCCCGCCCGGACATATTCGTTGAATACCCGGTTGGGCGCGTTGGCGTCCATGTTCAGCAACCGTTCTCCCTTTTCTACGGCAATCAAATCATAGGCCGTTTTCCGTGTGGGCGACGGCTGATGCTGCACATACACCCGGCAGCCCGGAATCAGCAGTTCCCGGCAGCGGCCTGTGTTCTTCACATGGCAGACTTCGAGTCTTCCGTTCAGCTCCACATGGGCAATGAAACGGTTTGGCCTGTCCACAAATATCGCCGGCAGGATATTTTCGTAGATCATGCCTGCGGCCCCTGATGCCTAGACGCGCCGCCCCGGCTCATGGCCTCATGCTCCGCGCTGATTTCCCGGTACAGACGGCAGGAATCCCACTGACCGTTGGTCTCGGTCAGCATGGCTTTCAGCGGCACCGGCGGGATTTTCATCTGCCGGAACGTCTGCAGAAGCTGGTTCATCAGCATCGGCGTAAAGCCCGCCATCACCAGCATTTCGTCAGGAAAGGTTTCTTCGCAGGGAACATTTTCCCCGCCTGTTTCCAGTCCGCACAGGTCGTTCAGCGTCAGGCCGTATTCATCGGGCCGAACGTCCCGCAGCAGGACCCGCAGCCGCATGGCGGCAAAGCGAATTTTCGACGCTTTTTCTCCCGACAGATTATAGCAAAGCAGCGTAGGCTTCATCGTTCTTTCCTCCCAAGCCGAAAATGAGGTTTCTCCCCTCATGGAGATACCCCATCTTAGCACGTTTGAAACCACAAATCAAAGCCCGGACAGGTTCGACCGGCCCGGGCTGAAAAACTTGCTTATTTTTCGGTTTCCCCAAAGAACTTTTCTTCCAGCATGGCGCACAGGGTATGGTAAATGGGCAGATGGTATTCCTGCACGTCGGCGGGCGTATGGGCCGGAGCGATGATAGCGCAGTCGCACAGCTCCTTCAGTTGTCCGCCGCTGCCGCCGGTCAGGCCGATAGTCGAAAGGCCCAGCGCTTTGGCCACCCCAGCGGCCAGCGCCACGTTTTTGGCGTTGCCGCTGGTGCTGATGCCCAGAACCACGTCGCCGGGCTTTCCGTATCCTGCCACCTGCTGAGCCGCCGTCAGCAGGGGTTCCAGATCGTTCTGCACAGCGGTGGACAGCGCTCCGTGCTGGGTCAGGTCGATGGCGGGCAGCGCCTGCTGCAGCAGTTCAGCCGTCCCCGGCAGCAGGCTTTCCGTTTGAGCGGCGATCACGGCGCGCTTTTCTTCCGGGAAAGGTCGTTTCAGGTAAAAGCCCTTCATCAGCTCGCCTACGATGTGCTCGCTGTCGGCAGCGCTTCCCCGCGTCGGCGCAGCTGCCGCCGTTGCCCACGATCAGCAGCTTTCCGCCCCGGCTGTAGCACCCGCGCAGCAGCAGATAAGCCTCCATCACCGAGCCTCGCAGTTCATCCAGCGCCGGGTAGCGGTGGAACAGCCGCTCGTACTGTTCCAACACGCGGGATTTCCGCTCGCTGGTCTCTTCCATGGGCTCCACGTCGCAGCCGTACAGTGCCGCCATAATACTGGCCAGATCGCCCAGTGCCTCTCCCGTCTGGGCCGGAACGACCTGCACCCCTTCCAGCGAAAAAGGGATCGCCTCCCGCTTCAATTCCGCTTCCATCGCCGGACGCAGCAGGTCTTCGCAGCGCACAAAAATGCTGCCGATGACGATCTTTTCCGGGTTGAGCGTGTCCGTCAAAAGGGCCAGTCCCTTGCCCAACATGGTTCCGATATGGTCAAAGAAGGCTTTCGCGTCCGCGTCTCCGGCCCGGGCATAGGCCGCCAGCAGCTTCGCGTCCGCTTCTTCCGGGCCGTGTCCGTCCCTGACCCATGCGGGGGTGCGCCCCTCCCGCACCATTTTTTCCGTCAGGGCGCGGGCCTGACGCTGAATGCCTCCGCCGCTGGTGAAGCCCTCAAAGGAGCCCGCCTTGCCAAAGCCCACCGGGCCGTCCTTTTCCAGCCGCAGATGGCCGATTTCGCCGCCCATATCCGTGCAGCCCCGAAGGAGCTTTCCCTCGGCGATGATGCCGCCTCCCATGCCGGTGCCCATGGTCAGGAAGATCATATCGCTGCATCCTCTGCCCGCGCCCAATTTCCATTCCACCAGTGCGCAGGCGTTCGCATCGTTCTGCAGGTAGACCGGTACGCCGCAGCGTTCCTCCAGCATGGCTTTCAGGGGAATATTCACCCAGCCTGGCAGATTGGGCGGACACAGCACCATGCCCCGGCGGGAATCCAGCGGCCCGCCGCAGCTCACGCCCACGGCGTTCAGGTCGGCGTAAGTCAGGCCGTTTTTCCTCAAAATTTCGTCCATGGTTTCCGTCAGCTGGGCATACACCGGCTCAAAACCCCGTTCCGACCGGGTCTCAAAGCGCAGCTTGTCCTTCAAATGGATGCCGCCGTCCACCGTCGCCAGCAGCACGGCGCATTTGGTTCCCCCGATGTCCAATCCCATCCAATAGGGTTTCATTTTGCCTTTCTCCTCGTTTCTTTTGTTTCTATTTGCCCCGGCTCTGCGGGCGTTTGTCCCAAAAACTTCTCTGAAAGTTTTCTTCCTTTCCCTCTCAAACTCCTTTTCCGATTCCATCCAATGTCCTTTCGTCTTCTTCAGCATAGCGCCAAATGCCGGTTTTGTCGTATCGAATCTTCCGAAAAAGATTGCATTTCTTTCGATTCTTTATATAATCACTTTGACGGCAGGTACGAAAAAGGCCGAAAGAAGGGGGCGTGATCGGTCATGCCTTTTCCCATTGTTCCCTATCTTTGGGAGGCCAGCGCCGCCCAGCCGGTTTCCCTGTTGCAGCGGCGGCTCACCGAACCCTATCCCGTCCACGGGCACGACTATTTCGAATTGGAACTGGTCGTGTCGGGCAGCGGACGGCAGTGGCTCAACGGCGAAGCCCTCTCCATGGAACCGGGCTGCCTGTATCTTCTTTCTCCTGCGGATTTTCACCGTTTGGAGCCGAACGCTTCTCTGGACGTGTTCAGCTTCCACTTTACGCCCGAATACGCTGCGCAGCTCGGCTTTTCGCTGGTGCAGGAGGCGCGGCATACCCAAATTTCATCGGAAAAAACCGCCCAGTTCGCCGCTCGGTTGT
>OHOZ01000742.1_pt1 | contig 17543 bp, 13 predicted proteins | sample 1569931 | NCBI WGS metagenome assembly OHOZ01 (sample SAMEA3879572, study PRJEB24766) | human gut metagenome | biome: human-associated habitat; feature: feces | place: USA | collected 1985/1987
GGTCGTTCCATTTAGCGTAGCGCTGCTACGCTGCATTTCACTCCCGTTAGCCAGAGCGAAAAATTCGCAGAGCATCTTGGCGCATTTTCATTTGGAAATAGTATAACACACGACTTCTTAGCCGCACGGGGCAGTTTTGTCCTGCTGCGGCCATTTTTGCTGAAAAGGGTGAATGATATGACCACAATATTCTGGGCGGGCGACTCGACCGTCAAGCAGAATTCCATCGCGACGTACCCGCAGACGGGCATCGGGCAAGTGTTCGACCGCTATGTCAAGCGCTATCAGGTGCAGATTGAGAATTACGCCGAGAACGGGCGCTCGACGAAGCAGTTCATCGACGAAGGGCGCTTGGCGACCATCTACGACCGCATTCACGCGGGGGATTTCCTCTTCGTGCAGTTCGGGCATAACGACGAGAAAGCATCTGACCCGGCGCGCTACACTGATCCGGAGACGGATTTTCCGGCGAATCTGGAGCGGTTCGTCAACGTTGCGCGGAATAAGGGCGCAACTCCCGTGTTCATCACGCCCCTGACGCGCTACGACCGCAACGCCCCCGGCGCGCAGTTCCACCACGACCGCTGGGCGGAAAGTATGCGCCGCACGGCGGAGAAGCTGCATGTGGCGCTGATTGACCTGACCGCCATGTCCGAAAAGCTGGTGGATGAACAGGGCGAAGCCGCACAAACGACGTACTACATGAACCTGCCTGCCGGGATTTACCCGCATTTCCCGCTGGGGCAGCACGACAACACGCATTTGCAACCTGCGGGCGCATTGGTGTTCGGTGGGCTGATTGCCAAGGGCCTGCACGATTTGGGCGGGGCGTATGCGGCGCTGCTGTGCGACGAATACGCCCAGTGGGAGAAGGAAACGGCGCAGTTTGGGCAAATTGCAACGTCCGCTGCGGAGGATGTAGAAGCATGAGCGAGATTCTCTGGTGCGCCGACAACGGTGACGGAACGTACCGCAATCCGGTGCTGTACTGCGATTATTCCGATCCGGACGCGATTTGCGTCAATGGTACATACTACCTGACCGCCTCGACGTTCAACTATGTGCCGGGCCTGCCGATTCTCACCAGCCGCGATTTGGTGAACTGGAAGTTACGCAACTATGCCGTCAAGAATATCCCCGAAGCGCGGTATGCCGCGCCGCAGCACGCGCAAGGCATCTGGGCACCCGCCATCCGCTTCCAGAACGGGCGGTTTTATATCTACTACGGGATGCCGGACGAGGGCATCTACATGGTCAGCACGGAAAATCCGCTGGGGGATTGGGACTCCCCGGTACTGGTGAAGCCGGGCAAGGGGCTGATTGACCCCTGCCCCTTCTGGGATGACGACGGGCGCGCTTACATCATCCACGGGTACGCCAAGAGCCGAATCGGGTTCAAGAGCTGGCTGGGGATTTTTCCGATTTCGCCCGACGGCAGAACGGCGCTCGGCGACGACCACTTGCTCTACGACGGCACGAAGAAGCATCCGACGATTGAAGGGCCGAAGGTACACAAGCGCGGCGGCTGGTACTACATCTTTGCGCCCGCTGGCGGCGTTGTGACGGGGTGGCAGGTGTGCCTGCGCAGTCGGAGTATTTTCGGCCCGTATGAGACCCAAGTCGTACTCAAACAGGGCAGCAGCGAGACGAACGGCCCGCATCAGGGCGCGTGGGTCGAGACGCCGGAGGGGGAGCAGTGGTTCTTGCACTTCCAGAGCCGTGGGCTGTACGGGCGCGTGACGCACTTGCAGCCGATGACGTGGCAGGCGGACGGCTGGCCGTACATCGGCATCCCGGATGAAACGCCTGTGCCGCCGGATGCAATCGCAGTGGGCGAGGAGTGCGCGCAAGCAGCGCCGATTGCGAACGCGGCGGACTGCGGCATTGCGGTTGAAACGTATCGGAAGCCGAAAGCGCCGGAATGTGAACCGTCGGGCGAAATCGGGGATGATGATTTCAGCGGCGCGCTGGGGCTGCAATGGCAGTTCATGGGCAACTGGCAGCCGGATTTCTACGAGGTCGGCGGCGGCAAGCTGCGGCTGTATGCGCGGAAACTGCCCGATGGCGGCGATCGACTCTGGCAATGCCCGCAGACGCTGACGCAGAAAATTGCGTGCCCGGCGTTCTTCGCAACGACGACGCTTGATGCGGCGCATTTGCAGGCGGGCGAACAGGCGGGCGTGGGCTTCGTCGGCGGACAGTACGCTTACGCGGCGGTTCGGCGGACGGAAAACGGCGTATCGCTGGTGTTCGTGACGAGCGAGGGCAAGGAGCACACGGAGTCAGCAGCGGAAACCGTGCCGATTCAGGACGCGCCCGTGACTTTTCGCGTGACACTGCTGCCGACATCGAGCAGCACGGCGGTCGCGTCGTTCGAGTACGCGCAGGACGGCGAGTTTCACCCGATTGGGCAGCCGTTTGAACCTGCGCGCCACACATGGGTCGGGGCGCGGCTGGCGCTGTTCTGTATGCCGATGAATGGCGGTGACGACCGCGGCGGCTGGGCGGACTTCGGCGCAGTGCGCGTGGAAGCTATCGAAACATTGTGAAAAACCGACTTTCGGTCTGGAAAAACCGGATTCTGGTCGGAAATCGGCAGAAAGCCAAGAAAAAAAGCGCCCGCAGACGCTTTTAATCGTGAATCTTGATGGTCGATTTCCGCCAAATTCCGGTGAAATACAGCACCAACAGAATCGCCGACGCAATCCCGTTCGACACCACGACTGAGTACCACACGCTCCGCACACCCAGATGCAGCACCTGCTCACAGAATGCGAGGGTCGCGAAACGCAGCACCCATAGGCGTGTCATATCCACTGCGACGGGCAGAAATGTGTGTCCGCTCCCTTGAAACAGACCGCGGGTCGCATCGTGGATGCTGTTTGTCCAGCACCAGAACGCCATGATGGACAGGTAGTCTGCCGCCATCGGGATGACCTCCGCTTCGTCCGTGAAGATGCTGACGATGGCAGAAGCGACCGACGGTCGGGAAAGGACAAATCCACCGAGAAGCAGAAACAGAAGCGCCATTCCCGTGCTCAATTTGTACCCGCGTTCGGCACGGTCAACCTGCTGCGCTCCCATGTTCTGCGCGACAATGGTGCTGACGGCACTGCCGATGCCGGTGGAAGGAAGCGAAATCAGCCCGTTGACCTTGTTGCCGATGCCGTACGCCGCCATGGCCATCTTGCCATACACATTGACGTTGCGCGACATGAGGATGAAGCCGAACTGCATGAAGCTTGACCCCAAGGCAGTCGGAAGCCCGATACGCACGATGTCGCGCAGGCAGGCCGCATCCGGGCGGAGGAAGCGACGATCGAAACAAATTGCTTCGTCGCGGCGGGTGCAGAGCAGGAAGAACGCGATGCACGCGGGCACCATCTTCGCGAACACGGTCGCCAGCGCGGCACCGGCGGCGTTCCAGTGCAGGACGACCATCAGCAGCGGGTCAAGCACCATGTTGACGGCAATGCCCAGCAGATTCAGCAGCATTGGGCGGACGGTGTCGCCCTGCGCCTGCCGAATGGACTGGTAAATGTTGACCATGAACAAAAACGGCATGTCAAGGACGACGAGACGCATGTACGTTACCGCATGGTCGAAATAATCCGGCGCGGCGCCCATCCATCCGACGATACCCGGCGTCGCGACCGCCATCACCGACGCGCACAGGAGCGAGAAGAGCATCGCGACAGTGAAAATCTGGTTGGCGATTTTCCGCGCCATTTCTGGTTTGCCCGCGCCGATGTACTGGCTGATCATCACCGCGCCCGCGACGGTGACGCCGCTGCCGAAGTTGATGACCGTATTCTGCACCGGGCTGACGAGGTTGATGGCGGCGAGGTAATCGACACTGAGCTGCCCCAGCCAGTAGGTGTCGGTCAAGTTGTACATCGTTTGCAGGAAGCTGTTGACGACGACGGGAATCGCAATGGCGAACACTGCCTTGAGCAATGAGCCGTGCAGAATCAAATCGCGGTTGCCTTTGCTGAGTTTCATGGCGAGGAACCTCCTTCATCGGGAGAATAATCCCATTATAGCGCATTTCCTGCCAAAATGAAAGCGCTATCACAAAAAAATTTCCAAGTGTCGTTTGGAATTGGTTGACACCTATCAAAATTCCTTATATAATGAAGCGGAAATACCCGCGGAAAGGTGCATGACAATGGATATTCAGCAGTATTTTCAACGCTTTCTGGCAAATTACACACCCTACAAGAAGTATTGGAACTATGAGGATGGCTGCGTGCTGAAGGGGTGCATCGACCTCTACCATGCGACGGGGGACGTGCTGTATCGCGATTTCGTGCTGGATTACGTCTCGGCGTATGTCGCGGCGGACGGCAGCATTCCGAATTATGAGATGCGGCAGTACAACATTGATTCCATCAACAGCGGCAAGGCGCTGTTCTTCGCCTTGGAGGAGACGGGCGAGGAGCGCTATCGCAAGGCGATTGAGTTTCACATGCAGCGGCTTCGGGAGCATCCGCGCTGCCAGTGCGGCAATTTCTGGCATAAGCAGCTGTATCCGAATCAGATTTGGCTGGACGGGCTGTACATGGCGCAGCCGTTCTACATGGCGTACGAGGCGAAGTTCGACGGCATGGCGCATGTGGCGGATATTACCCGGCAGTTTCAGAACGTGCGCAAGTATCTCTACAACCCGGAGAAGGGGCTGAACTACCATGCCTACGACGAGGCGCGCGTGCAGTTCTGGGCGGACAAGGAAACCGGCTGCTCGAAGAACTTCTGGCTGCGCTCGACAGGCTGGTACTTGATGGCGCTGGTGGACTGCATTGCGCTGTGCTCGGAGCAGCTCTATGAGCATTATCGCGCGCTGGTGGACATCTTCCGCGAGAGCATGCGGGGCGTGCTGGCATACCGCGCGGAGGATGGGCTGTTCTATCAGGTGATTGATCATCCGGAGACAGAGGGAAACTACACCGAAACTTCCGGTTCCGCGATGATTGCGTACAGCCTGCTCAAGGGCGTGCGCATTGGTGTGCTGGACGCGGAGAAATATCTGCCGATTGCGCTGGATGTGTTCGAGAAGCTGGCAGCAAACAAGCTACGTGCGGAGGAGAACGGCGTCGTCCGCCTGACCGATATCTGCTGGGTGGCAGGGCTTGGCCCGGACAAGAATCCGCAGCGTGACGGCTCGGTGGCGTACTATCTGTCCGAGCCGAAAAAGTCCGATGACAGCAAGGGCGTCGGGCCGTTCATCATGGCGTACAGCGAATACCTGCGGGCGAAGCAGGCGTAAGGAGCGGAAAAATGGAAATCAGCAAGCTGTTTGTGCAGGCGCGCAGTGCCACGGTGCAGATTGCGGACGGCGGTCTGTACCACACGAAGGCAGTCTATCAGCTGTTCCTGAACGGACAGGCGGCGGGTACGGCGGACACGGCTGTGATGTCGCTGTATGATTTGCAGCCGGAGACAGAGTATGTGCTGTCTGTCCGCTTGGGGGCGGAGGAAGTCGGGCAATGCGCGTTCCGCACGGCGCGGGAGAGCTACACGCTGAACGTCCGGCAGTTCGGCGCGGTCGGCGACGGCGTGCATGACGATACGGCGGCGATTCAGGCGGCGATTCTGCATTGCCCGGCGGATGGGCGCGTGCTGATTCCGGCGGGGCGTTATCATGTGCTGCCGCTGATGCTGAAAAGCCATGTGCGCATCGAGCTTCGGCGCGGCGCGACGCTGCTGCTGGAAACCGACCGCAGCAAATTCCCGATTCTGCCGGGGATGATTCTGTCCACCGACGAAACGGACGATTTGAATCTCGGTTCATGGGAGGGCAACCCGCTGGACATGTACGCCGCGTTTATCAACGGGATGGATGTCGAGGACGTTGTGCTGTACGGCGAAGGTGTGCTGGACGGGCAGGGTGACAAGAGCGACTGGTGGCAGAACTGCAAGGTGCGGCGCGGGGCGTGGCGACCGCGGATGCTCTTCCTCAATCACTGCAAGAACGTGACCGTGCAGGGCGTGACGTTCCAGAATTCGCCGTCGTGGAACTTGCAGCCGTATTTTTCTAAGAATTTGCGCTTCCTGAACATCCGCGTCAACGCCCCGGCGAACAGCCCGAATACCGACGGCTTCGACCCGGAAAGCTGCGATGGCATCCTGCTCGCGGGCGCGCATTTCTCCTTGGGGGATGATTGCATTGCACTCAAATCTGGCAAGCTGTACATGGGGCAGCGCTACAAAACGCCCTGCCAGCACATTGAAATCAGCCACTGCCTGATGGAAAACGGGCATGGCGGCATGACCTGCGGCAGCGAAATGGCGGGCGGCATCGCGCATGTGCGCCTGCATGACTGCCTGATGCGCAACACCGACCGCGGCCTGCGCGTCAAGACCCGGCGCGGGCGCGGGCAGCAGGGCGTGATTGACGACATTGTGTTTGAAAATGTGCGCATGGAGCATGTCGGCACGCCGTATGTGGTCAACTGCATGTACTTCTGCGATCCGGACGGCAAGAGCGAGTACGTCCAGAGCCGCGAGAAGCAGCCGGTGGACGAGCGTACGCCGCGCATCGGGACGGTTGCGTTCCGTCATGTAACGGCGACGGACGTGACCTGCGCGGGCTACTTCCTTGGTCTGCCGGAGCGGCCGATTGAAGCGGTTGTGATGGAGGACGTGCACATCTCCTGCGACAAGAATGCCAAACCCATGCAGCCTGCAATGGCGCAGGGCGTGCCGTATCTTGCGCGCAAGGGGCTGACGGCCATCAACGTGGCGAAAATCGTGCTGAAAGATGTGACCATTACCGGGCAGGACGGCGCGAAGCTGGAATGCGACGGCGTTGGCGAAGTAGAAAAATAAACATCAGCGGGCGGAAGCAGCGGCTTTCGTCCGTTTTTGCGTTCGATTTTTCACAATTTTTATCGCGGGGGATTCACAGCAGAGTATCTGTATGATATAATAGGAAAGGATTCTATGAAAATGGGGGATTGTTTTCGTGAATACGCCGATTCGCAAGACGAAAATCGTCTGCACGATGGGCCCGAACCTGTTTGAGAAGCACCTGATTGCGCCGCTGATGAAAGCGGGCATGAATGTCGCACGCTTCAATTTCTCGCACGGCACTTATGAAACGCATCAGCATTATTACGATGAAGTATGCCGTATCCGCGACGAACTGGGGCTGCCGATCGCCACAATGCTGGACACCAAGGGCCCGGAAATTCGCGTGCGTTCGTTCAAAAATGGGCGTGTCACGCTGCAAAACGGCCAGCTGTTCACCCTCACGACTGACGAGGTGGAGGGCGACGAAGAGCGCGTGTCCATCACCTACAAGGAATTGCCGCAGGACATTGCCGTCGGCAGCAGCATCCTGATTGACGACGGTCTGATTGGGATGCAGGTGGAACGCATTGATGGGGCGGATATCGTCTGCCGCGTGCTCAACGGCGGCGTGGTGAGCAACAACAAGGGCGTCAACATTCCGAATGCGCACCTGTCGATGCCCTTCATCAGCGAAAAAGACCATCAGGATATTCTCTTTGCCATCAAGAATGGTTATGATTTCATTGCGGCTTCGTTCACGCGCTGCGCGGACGATATTATGCAGATTCGTCACATCCTGCAGGAGAATAACTGTCATACCATCAACATTATTGCCAAAATTGAGAACATGGAGGGCGTGGAGAACATTGACGAGATTCTCCGCGTGGTGGACGGCGTGATGGTGGCGCGCGGCGATTTGGGCGTAGAAGTGCCGCTGGAGGACGTGCCGAGCCTGCAGAAGAAGCTGATTCAGCGCGGCATTGCGGCGGGCAAGCCTGTTATCACCGCGACACAGATGCTGGATTCGATGATTAAGAACCCGCGTCCAACCCGCGCCGAAGCGACTGATGTTGCCAACGCGATTTACGACGGCACGAGCGCCATCATGCTCTCCGGCGAATCGGCGGTTGGTGCGTATCCGGTGGAGGCAGTGGAGACGATGGTGCGCATCGCCCTGCGCGCGGAAGCCGATATGGACTACATCCGCCGCTTCTCCCGCGACACGTCCGCCTCGACTGACGTCACGAATGCTATCAGCCACGCGACGGTCACTTCCGCGCACGACCTCAACGCCAGTGCGATTATCACCGTCACCAAGTCCGGCTCGACGGCGCGAATCCTCAGCCGCTACCGCCCCGCGTGCGTCATTGTCGGCTGCACGACGGAAAAGCACGTCTGGCGCCAGCTTGCGCTTTCGTGGGGCACGGTGCCGCTGATGATTGCCGAGGAAAGCAACACCGACGACCTGTTTGAACACGCAGTGGATGCTGCCGTGCAGAACGGGCTGGTGCATGATGGCGAACTGGTTGTGCTGACGGCGGGCGTTCCGCTGGGCATTTCCGGCACGACAAACCTGATGAAGGTGCATGTCGTCGGGCATTTGCTGTCGCGCGGGCAGGGGCTGCATGGCGGCAAGGTGGTTGCACCGCTGTGCGTCATCCGCAATCTGGAAAAGGACGCGAAAAACTTCAACACCGGCGACGTGATTGTCTGCCATCAGACGACGCGAGAGATGTTCTCCATGCTGCGTAAATCCTCCGCGATTGTGCTGGAGGACGACAACCCGGAGGGACACGGCGCGATTGCGGGCATGTCGCTGGACATTCCGGTCATCATCGGCGCGAAGAACGCCACGAATATCTTAAAATCCGGCGCGGTCGTGACTGTGGACGGCGAAAAGGGCACGGTGAGCGCCAATTGATGCACGTTCTGACGATTGACGGGCGGCAGTTCTCGGACGGGAAAGCCGTCCACCGGATGCTGAAAAAGCTGCTCTGTCTGCCGGACTACTACGGCGGCAATGCGGACGCGCTCTATGACGCGCTGGATGAGCGCAGCGAACGCATCGACCTGCGCCTGCTGTCACTGGGCGGGGAGGATACGGCGAAAACGCTGCGAAAAGTGGCGCGCGTGGTGCAAGACCTCGGCGGCACGGTGATTTGGGCGGACGAAAAGCAAGAAAGGAACTGAAATTCAATGCGCTGTTCCTGCAAGGAATGCGGCACCTACATGATTCAGGCAGAAAGCGACCATCTGGGCTGCGTCTGCCCGGACTGCGGCTATCGCTGCAACGACTGTCTCGGCACGAACACCGTCGTTGGGCGGGAGAGCCTGAAAGCGCTGGCGTTTGACCCGCGCTTTGACCCGGATACGATTTTCCGGGAAGCCTTCTTAAATCAGGAAGAGGACGAAGAAGAATAATACTATTTCTTGCATTCTCATTTGGAAATAGTATACCAGAAGGGAGAAACGCACGATGAATGAGATTATCAAAGCGATGGAAGAGCGCAGGAGCATCCGCAAATTCCAGCCGACGATGCCCGCCAAAGAAGATTTGGCGCAGATTGTGGAAGCCGGGCTGTACGCGGCCAGCGGCATGGGCAGGCAGTCCGCCATCATCGTGGCGGTGACGAACAAGGAACTGCGCGACCAGTTGGCGAAAACGAATGCGGAAATCATGGGCAAGCCGGATTTCGACCCCTTCTACGGCGCACCGGCGATTCTGATTGTGCTGGCGGACAAATCCTGCCGCACCGCCATCTACGACGGCAGCCTCGTCATGGGCAACATGATGCTGGCGGCGCATTCGCTGGGGCTGGGCAGCATTTGGATTCACCGCGCGAAGGAAGAATTCGAGCGGCCCGAATATCAGGCACTGCTGAAAAAGCTGGGTATCGAGGGCGAATGGGAAGGCATCGGGCATTGCGCAGTCGGCTACATCGACGGCGAAGCCCCGAAAGCGGCGAAACGCAAGGACAACCGCGTGTTCTGGATTGAGTAATCGAACCCAATAAAAAGCATCCCGGCGAGTGAAAATGCTCGTCGGGATGTTTGCGTATTACAGCGTCACGCCCGTTTTGAAGATGGCAAGGTCGTGGAAGCCGTTGCGCTCCGAGCAGACCAGCCGCCCGGAAGCTGTTGCCAGCACGTCCTCCATCAGCGCCTGCGAAAGCTCCGGCAGCGTCTTGCTGTCTGTCAGCAGCTGACCGGCGTTGAAGTCAATCCAGCCGTGCTTCTTCGTGGCGAGAGGCGTGTTTGTGGCGATTTTCAGCGTCGGCACAGGACACGCGAACGGCGTGCCGCGCCCCGTGGAGAACAGCACAATCTGCGCGCCCGCCGAAGCCAGCGCCGTCGCCGCCACAAGATCGTTGCCGGGGGCGGACAGCAGGTTCAAGCCGGGCGTGTGGACGCGCTCGCCATACGCCAGCACATCGCGCACGGGGGAGAAACCGCTCTTCTGCGTGCAGCCCAGCGCCTTGTCTTCCAGTGTGGAAATGCCGCCCGCCTTGTTGCCGGGGGACGGATTCTCGTAAATCGTCTGGTGATGTTCCTCGAAATAGCGCTTGAAGTCGTTAATCAGCCGAACCGTCTTGTCGAACAGCTCCGGCGTGTTGCAGCGATCCATCAGGATGGTTTCCGCGCCGAACATTTCCGGCACTTCGGTCAGAATCGTCGTGCCGCCCATGCCGCACAGCAGGTCGGAGAAGCCGCCGATGACCGGGTTCGCCGTGATGCCGGAGAAGCCGTCCGAACCGCCGCACTTGAGGCCGATCACAAGTTTGCTGGCAAGGCAGGGGACACGCTGCTCATCCCGCATGTTGTCCGCAAGCTCACGCAGCAGCTTCATCGCTTCGGCAAACTCATCTTCCACCTGCTGGCAGACGAGGAAGCGCACGCGCGACTTGTCGTAGTCGCCCATGTGCTCCTCGATGATGGCGGCGCTGGAATTTTCGCAGCCCAGCCCCAGCACCAGCACGCCGCCGACGTTGGGGTGCGTCGCCAAGTCCGCCAGAATCGTGCGCGTATTCTCCTGATCATCGCCCATCTGTGAGCAGCCGTAGGGGTGCGGGAAAGCACAGACGCACTCCACGCCGCCGCCGACAAGTTCCTGCGCCGCACGCTCCAGCTGGCGGGCAATGTCGTTGACGCAGCCGACGGTGGGCAGAATCCACAGCTCATTGCGCACGCCGACGCGCCCGTCTTTGCGCGGATAGCCCATGAACGTCGCTGCCGGAATTTCTGGAATCGTCGGGTACGTCGGGTGATATTCATACGTCAGCTCGCCGGACAACCCGGTGTGCAGGTTGTGGACATGCACATGCGCGCCGACGGGAATGTCCTCCTTCGCGTAGCCAATCGGGAAGCCGTACTTGATGACCTTTTCGCCCGCCTTGATGGGGAAAAGCGCCACCTTGTGCCCTGCGGGAACGTCCGTGACCGTGGTGAGCGAAATGCCATCCACCGTCACGGTCTGCCCGGAGGACAGGGCGGTCAGCGCGACCGCCACATTGTCCTGCGGGGTGATGCGAAGCAGCTCAGCCATTTTTCACACTCCGAACTTCTCGTTCATGACCGTGCGCATCCCCTTGTCGAGGATTTCGCGCAGGGACGCGCCGACAGACTCCACCAGACCCGGCACTTTGCACAGGTCGGGACCGAAGAAAGCCTCATTGGAAAGGAATTCCTTCGCCTGTTCTTCGGGGGATTCGTTGGAAGTCTCGGCGAAGAAGCTCAGCACCGCCGCGTCGTCCTGCAGGTAGTAGGGCTGACCGTTGCGCTGGCATTCCAGACGGCCGTCGCCGGTCAGCTTGCCGCCGCGGTACAGGCTCATCAGGCTCGCCAAAGAGAACGTCAGGTGCGCGGGCAGCTTGCCGGTCTTTTCCACATAGCCCAGCAGGGAAGGCATGCAGCGCGCGCGCCACTTCGACACGCTGTTCAGGCAGATGGAGAGCAGCGCGTGCTTGATGAAGGGATTGCGGAAGCGCCCCGTGACCGCCTCGGCGAACGCCATCAAGTCCGCCTTGGGCAGGGACAGCGTCGGGATGACCTCGTCGTAGAGCGTCTTCTGCATGAAGGTGGCAATCATCGGGTCGTTCATCGCGTCCAGCACGATGTCGTAGCCGCACTGGAAGGCAGCAGGGACGAAGGACGTGTGCGCGCCGTTGAGGATTCGCACCTTGCGCTGCTTGTAAGGCTTCTGATTATCAGTGTAGATGACGGGCAGCCCGCACTGCGGCAGGGGCAGTTCGTCGGAAAGGTCGCGGGGGGATTCGATGACCCACAGACCGAAGGGTTCAGCGGTGTCCAGCAGGTTGTCCTGATAGCCCAGCTTCTCCCAAATTGCCTGATCCTCGCCGCGCGGATAGCCGGTCACGATGCGGTCAACAAGCGTGGAGGTGAACACGCACGCCGTCTCCAGCCACTGCTCGAACTTCTCGCCCAGCGCCCACTGCTTTGCCAGCGCCTTGACGCACTTTTTCAGCATGATGCCGTTGTCGTCGATCAGCTCGACAGGCAGGATGATGAGTCCCTTGTCCTGCGCGTAGTCGAATGCTTCGGCGCGCTCGAAGAGGAACTTCGTCAGCTTGCCGGGGTAGGATTTAGGCGGGCAGAGGGAGAACTCGTCCGTCTCGTCCAGCACGATGCCGGCTTCGGTCGTGTTGCTGACGATGAAGCGCAGCGACGGCAGCTTGGCGTAATCGGCATAGTGGGCATAGTCCGCATACGCATCCACAGCGTCGGACACGGACGTGACCACGCGCGTCTGCTCCACTGCCTGACCGTCCACCAGACCGCGCAGCATGACCGTGTAGCGGTAATCCTGCTCCTTGAACGCCGGGAACAGCGTACCCATCTGAATCGGCTTCACCAGCGCGACAGAGCCGTTGAAGTCACTCTTCTCGTTGGCAATATCAATCATGTAATCCACAAAGGCGCGCAGAAAGTTGCCTTCACCGAACTGCAGCACCTTGACCGGGCGGACAGGCGCGGGCGCCATCGCAGCATTCAAACGTTCCATTTCGATGTCCCTCCATCTATTCATCAGGCATGTAAGCGATTACAACACGCCTGCGTTTATTCTACTCTCTTTTCGCGCTTCCGTCAATGGTTCCGCTGATATTTCCTGCAATTTATGCAATCTGGGAAAAAGTACGCCGGATTTCCTGTGAATGTCGGCACGAAAACGCGAAAATGAGGCTTGCAAAAGGGGGAAAAAGCGTGTATAATGTGGATTGACGCGGAGAATGGAAGTGTTTACACACCGCGAATGGAAGGGGGAATGCCGCGAGTGAACATCTATGATATTTCCCGTCACGCAGGCGTATCCATCGCAACCGTATCCCGCGTACTGAACAACAGCCCCCATGTGTCGGAGGAGACGCGCCGGAAGGTGATGAAGGTCATTGACGGCTGCGGCTATGTACCCAATGCCTTTGCCCGCGGTCTGGGTTTGAACACGATGAAGACCATCGGGCTGCTCTGCCCGGATGCGGCTGACCCGTATCTGGCGCGCGCGCTGGCTTGCCTGGAGCATGCCTTCCGCCAGAAGCACTACGACTGTCTGCTCTCCTGCACGAACCGCGATCTCGCGGCACGACGGCAGGGCGTCGAGCTGCTGACCAGCCGCCATGTGGACGGCATGGTGCTCATGGGCTCGACGTTCATCGAGGAAAACTCGGAGGATAACGCCTATATCCGCCAAGCTGCGACGAATGTGCCGGTTGTGCTGCTCAATGGCTCGTTCCAGTGCCCGAACGTGTTCTGCGTCCTGTGCGATGACGAGCGCGCGATGAAGGAAGCTATGAACCAGCTGCTGGACAGCGGATGCAAGCGCGTGTTGTACCTGTACCACTCCAGCAACAACTCCGGGCAGCGCAAGCTCGCCGGATGCCGGGACGCGCTGGCGGCGCACAATTTGCCGGTGGACGAGATGCTGATGCGCCGCTTCGACGCGGACAAATTCAGCATTCACGCCGTGCGCGACTGTCTGCTGGAGCTGGAACGCGACGGCTTGCAGTTCGACGCGGTGCTGGCGAGCGAGGATGTGCTGGCGGTTGGCGCGATGAAGTACGCGCAGGCGGTCGGGCGGCGCGTGCCGGAGAATCTGTCCGTCGTCGGCTACAACAACTCGAACCTCTGCCTGTGTACCGAGCCGGAGCTGACGAGCGTGGACAACCGTCTGCCTGCTATCTGCGAGCGCATTGTCGAAACGATGCTGGGCGTGCTGGAAGGACGCGAGATGCCGGAAAAAACCGTCTTTACGGCGGAAATCATCCAACGAGGCTCAACACGGGCGGCACAAGACAAATAAGCTTTTCCCCGCATGGTGCGGTTTCATATAGTAGCAATTTTTGAAAGGAGTTCATGACGTATGACCACCTTCATGGATAAGGATTTCCTGCTGAACACCGAGACGGCGCGCAAGCTCTACCACGACTATGCCGCGTCCTGCCCCATCATCGACTACCACTGCCACATCAGCCCCAAGGAAATTTGGGAAGACCAGCGCTTCGAGAACATCACGAAGGTCTGGCTGGGCGGTGACCACTACAAGTGGCGCCTGATGCGCTGCGCGGGCGTGGATGAATACTACATTACCGGCGGCGCGAGCGACTACGAGAAGTTCTGCAAGTGGGCGGAGGTTGTCGGCAAGGCAATTGGCAATCCGCTGTACCACTGGACGCATCTGGAACTGCAGCGCTTCTTCGGCTATCACGGTACGCTGAGCGCCAAGACCGCTGACGAAGTGTGGAACCTCGCTAACGAGACGATGCAGAAGCCCGGCTACACCACGCGCGGCCTGATTGCCATGAGCAACGTCGAAACCATCTGCACCACCGACGACCCGGTGGATGCGCTGGAGTATCACCAGAAGCTGCTGGCGGACAAGTCCTTCAAGACGAACGTGCTGCCCGCATGGCGCCCTGACAAGGCAGTCAACATCGAGAAGCCGGACTTCATGGCGTACATCGCCAAGCTGGAAAAGGCGGCGGAGATGGAAATCCACTCCTTCGCCGATCTGAAGACCGCGCTGGAAAAGCGCATGGCGTACTTCCACGAGAACAACTGCCGTCTGTCTGACCACGGCCTGAATTATGTGGTCTATGAGCCGGCGGATGATGCCGTGATTGAAGCCATCTTCGCCAAGAAGGCGGCGGGCGAGACGCTGACGGACACCGAAGTCGCGCAGTTCAAGACGGCGATGCTGCTCTTCTGCGCCGCGCAGTACAAGAAGCTGAACTGGACGATGCAGCTGCACTACGGCTGCCGCCGCGACAACAACCGCGTGATGTTCGAGAAGCTCGGCCCGGACACTGGCTACGATACCATCAACAACTATACGCCCGTTGACCAGATGGCAGCGTTCCTTGGTGCAGTCGAGTCGGCGTCGGGGCTGCCCCGCACGATTCTCTACTCCCTGAATCCGGCGGACGATCAGGCGATTGACACGCTGTGCGGCTGCTTCCAGTCGTCCGAAGCGGTCAGCAAGATGCAGCACGGCTCTGCATGGTGGTTCAACGACCATTTCACCGGCATGACCAACCAGCTGACGAGCCTTGCGAATCTTGGCTATCTGGCGGGCTTTGTCGGTATGCTGACCGACAGCCGCTCCTTCCTGTCCTATCCGCGCCACGAGTATTTCCGCCGCATCCTGTGCCGTCTGCTGGGCGAATGGGTGGAGGATGGCCGCTTCCCGCAGGACTACGACATCCTCGGCGAAATCGTCCGCGGCATCTCCTGCGACAACGCGCGCAAGTATTTCGCGTTCCCGACGAAGTAAGGGGAGCAATGTCATTTCGGCATGACATTGCATGACTGCGCAGGGAGTTTCGCCTCTGCGGAGGCGACCAAAGGGCAAGAAAACAGACGAAGTCTGCGATCGCCCTTTGGAAACCTTCGGCGCCGCAGCTGTTGGGGTTAGCCATAGTTGGGGATAGCCGTGGGTATCTTGGCAACATTACCAATTAACACGCGAGACCAGTATGTGAGTGTCACCAACTGAATCGCGCGAAAGGGTCAAGGGACAGCGTCCCTTGTGGGGCCTGGGGCAACGCCCCAGCGCCTCCCCATTAGCCGGACAGTTCAAAAGACTGCCCGGTTTTTTGAATGGTACGAAAGAAATGCGGCGGATGGTTGCACTTTTGCACGATTTGGCGTATAATAAATGCATTCCGGGAGACTGGAAAATGCACCTTTCAAAGGAGAATGCGCTATGTACCGCAAAAATGCGTGGGAAAACCTCGCGGAGGACGAAAAGGAACAGCTTTCCGCCTTCGCAAAGGATTATATGGCATTCCTGAACAACGGCAAGACCGAGCGTGAGTGCGTCGCGGAGGGCGTGCGTCAGGCGGAAGCAAAGGGCTTCAAGAACCTGATGGACGTCGTCAAGAACGGTGAAACGCTCAAGGCAGGTGACCGCGTTTATCGTGCGTGGATGAACAAGGATATCATGCTCTTCATCATCGGTGAGAAGCCGATGGAGTGCGGCATGAACATTCTGGGCGCGCACATCGACTCGCCCCGCATTGACATCAAGCAGAATCCGCTGTATGAGGATGAGCACCTTGCGTACCTCGACACGCACTACTACGGCGGCATCAAGAAGTACCAGTGGGTGGCGCTGCCGCTGGCGCTCCACGGCGTTGTTGTCAAGAAAGACGGCACGACCGTCACGCTGAATATCGGTGATAAGCCCGGCGACCCCGTCTTCTACATCTCTGACCTGCTGATTCACCTTGCCGCCGATCAGATGGGCAAGACCGCTGCAAAGGTGATTGAAGGCGACAGCCTGAACATCATCATCGGCAGCGAACCGAAGAAGGATACCGACAAAGACCCGGTCAAGACCGCGATTTTGGACATTTTGAAGGAGCAGTACGGCATCGACGAAGAAGATTTCATTTCCGCCGAACTGGAAGCTGTTCCTGCGGGCCATGCGCGCGACCTCGGCTTCGACCGCAGCATGATTATGGGTTATGGCCACGATGACCGCGTGTGCGCGTATCCGTCGATGGCGGCTGTGCTGAATTATGAAGGCACGCCGGAATACACCCTCGCGGCGGTGCTGACCGATAAGGAAGAAATCGGAAGCGTCGGCGCAACGGGCATGGGCGCTATGTACTTTGAGAACACGATGGCAGAACTGATTGCCTGCGTGACGGGCGAGGACAAGCCGCTGACCCTGCGCCGCTGCCTGCAGAACAGCCGTATGCTCTCCAGCGACGTGAGCGCGGGCTTTGACCCGAACTTTGCGGGCGTGTTCGAGAAGTGCAACGCGTCCATCGTCGGCAATGGCGTGACGTTCAACAAGTTCACCGGCAGCCGCGGCAAGTCTGGCTCGAATGACGCCAACGCGGAGTTTGTTGCGCAGGTGCGCCGCATCTGCGACGAAGCGAACGTGTGCTGGCAGACGGCGGAGCTGGGCAAGGTGGATGTCGGCGGCGGCGGAACGATTGCCTACATCTGCGCCAAGTACGGCATGAACGTCATCGACTGCGGCATCCCGGTGCTGAGTATGCACGCGCCGTGGGAGGTCATCAGCAAGGTTGACCTGTGGGAAGAATACAAGTGCTACTGCGCGTTCCTGAAGGGCGCACGGGAGTTCTAATCACATCAAAAAGGGCGGTTCGGAAGCAAAACACCGAATCGCCCTTTTGCGTACCGTTTTCCTCAATCAGCACGCGGAAGAAGCCTAAAAGTGCGCTCAACTCAATCGCGAAAAGGGAGTCCAGAGGGTCGAAGACCCTTTG
>OHOZ01000771.1_pt1 | contig 17071 bp, 13 predicted proteins | sample 1569931 | NCBI WGS metagenome assembly OHOZ01 (sample SAMEA3879572, study PRJEB24766) | human gut metagenome | biome: human-associated habitat; feature: feces | place: USA | collected 1985/1987
CGCAACCGATACCGCAGCCGACAAGATGATGAAAGTGCTGGAAGCGGAAGCTGCTACACAAAAAACGGCGATTTGACCGACCATAAAGAAGCAGATTTGACGCTTTTGCCGCTATACAGACAGCCGCCCCATGTGGTACAATCAAGGTACGGAATAGTGGGGCTGGCTGTCGGAAACGGAGGATTTTATGTTAAGACAGACCAACCAACAACCAATTACCGCCCTTTACCCAAGACTTTCCCATGAGGACGAGCTGCAAGGCGAGAGCAATTCCATTTCCAACCAGAAGCGTATTCTTGAAACCTATGCAAAGCAGAACGGCTTTTCCAATCTGCGCTGGTACACGGACGACGGTTATTCTGGTGCGAACTTTCAAAGACCCGGTTTTCAAGCCATGCTTGCGGACATTGAAGCCGGAAAAGTCGGGACAGTTATCGTAAAGGATATGTCGAGGTTAGGGCGAAACTACCTGCAAGTGGGAATGTACACGGAAATGATTTTCCCACAGAAAGGTGTCCGCTTCATCGCTATCAATGACGGAGTGGACAGCGCACAGGGCGACAATGACTTTGCCCCGCTGCGGAATATCTTTAACGAATGGCTGGTGAGAGATACGAGCAAGAAAATCAAAGCAGTAAAACGCTCAAAAGGCATGAGTGGCAAGCCCATCACAAGCAAGCCTGTGTATGGCTACCTCATGGACGAGGACGAAAATTTCATTATTGACGAGGAAGCTGCACCCGTAGTCAAGCAGATATACAACCTCTGCCTTGCCGGGAACGGTCCGACTAAGATAGCCCGTATGCTCACAGAGCAGCAAATCCTCACGCCGGGGACGCTGGAATACCGTAGGACGGGCAGCACCCGCCGCTACCACCCCGGCTATGAGTGCAAGTGGGCGACCAATACCGTTGTGCATATCCTTGAAAACCGGGAATACACAGGCTGTCTGGTAAACTTCAAGACAGAAAAGCTCTCTTACAAAGTCAAGCACAGTGTAGAAAATCCCCTGGAAAAGCAAGTGATTTTCGAGAACCACCACGAGCCTATCATAGACACCCAGACATGGGAACGGGTGCAGGAACTTCGCAAGCAGCGCAAACGCCCCAACCGCTATGATGAAGTGGGCTTGTTCTCCGGCATACTGTTCTGTGCGGACTGCGGTAGTGTCATGTATCAGCAGCGATACCAGACGGACAAGCGCAAGCAGGACTGTTATATCTGCGGCAACTACAAGAAACGCACCCATGACTGTACGGCGCACTTTATCCGCACCGACCTCTTGACCGCTGGCGTACTCTCCAATCTGCGGAAAGTGACAAGCTATGCGGCAAAGCATGAAGCCCGGTTTATGAAGCTCTTGATTGAGCAGAACGAGGACGGGGGCAAGCGCAGGAACGCCGCCAAGAAAAAGGAACTGGAAGCCGCCGAGAAACGCATAGCCGAGTTATCCGCTATTTTCAAGCGGCTGTATGAGGACAGCGTGACCGGGCGCATATCAGACGAGCGTTTCACAGAGCTGTCGGCAGACTATGAAGCAGAACAACGGGAGCTGAAAGAAAGAGCCGCTGCTATCCAAGCGGAGCTTTCCAAAGCACAGGAAGCCACCGTGAACGCAGAAAAGTTTATGAATGTTGTTCGGCGGCATACCAGCTTTGAAGAACTTACCCCTACTCTGTTGCGGGAGTTTGTAGAGAAAATCGTTGTGCATGAGTGCAGCTATGACGAGAACAAGACCCGTAGGCAGGACATTGAGATTTATTATTCTTTTGTTGGCAAGGTGGACTTGCCCGAATAACCGCCCGACCTATCCGACACAATGCGCAAGTGCCGGATAGGAACGGCAAAATTTTTTACACTTCTATTGCTTCTTTATCACACATAAGCAAAAAGTCAGGGCGTAAAACAATTTGTTGCAGGCGGCGGCATGGCCCTGATTGGTCTGACGCTTGTCCCGCTGCTCAAAGGCCTGTTTGGCTGATCATGGGACAACTCCACATATGGCATATGGCTTCCTGCCGCTTGTAGTAGGAAGCCATATACCGAAGGAGGGAATGGATTGGATTTTATCTGGAATAAAATAACCGAATGGCTTAAGGAAATCATGATTGGCGGCATTATGGGCAACCTGCAGGGCCTGTTTGACAACGTCAATCAGCAGGTCAGCGGCATTGCGGGGCAGGTGTGCGCTACGCCCCAGGCGTGGAACAGCAGCATTTATAGGATGATCCGCAGCCTGTCGGACAACGTCATTCTTCCCATTGCCGGTGTGATTCTGGCCATTGTGATGACGATGGAGCTTCTGCAGCTGGTGCTGGAAAAGAACAACCTGCAGAGCTTTGAAACCTGGATCTTCTTCAAATGGATTTTCAAGACCTTCTGCGCCATCCTGATCGTTACCAACACTTGGGATATCATCATGGGGATCTTTGACGCGGCGCAGAGCGTCGTGCGCAGCGCTGCCGGAATCATTCGTGCGGATACGGACATTGACCTTGTGCAGGTCATTGGAGATCTGGAGGTGCGGCTGCAGGAGATGGAGCTGGGCGCGCTGCTGGGGCTGTGGTTTCAGACCCTCTTCGTGGGCGTGACCCTTCAGGCGCTCAGCATCTGCATTTTCGTCATCGTTTATGGCCGGATGGTGGAAATCTACGTTGTCACGTCGCTTGCCCCCATTCCCATAGCGACCATGATGAATCACAGCTGGGGTCAGATGGGACAGAATTACCTTCGATCGCTGTTTGCCCTGGGCTTTCAGGCGTTTCTCATCATCGTCTGCGTGGCGATTTACGCGGTGCTGGTGCATACCATCGCGGTAGGAACCGACGTAGTGGCGGCTATCTGGACATGCATCGGCTATACGGTGCTGCTGTGCTTTTCCCTGTTCAAATCCGGCGGCGTGGCCAAACAGATTTTCGGAGCGCACTAAATCTCAACCGCTGACATCGTGTCAGCAGTTGAAAACGACCACTATAAAAGGAGGGATTCAATTGGCCTACGTTCCCGTTCCCAAAGACCTGACGAAAGTGAAATCGAAACTCCTGTTCAATCTAACAAAAAGGCAGCTCATCTGCTTTGGCGGCGGCGCGCTCATCGGCGTTCCGCTTTTCTTTTTGCTCCGGTGCAGCTTGGGTGCAAGCTCCGCCGCCATCCTCATGGTGCTGTCCATGCTGCCCCTGTTCGTCATGGGGCTGTATGAGAAAAACGGCCGACCGCTGGAAAAGGTGCTGGGCGATGTGATTCAGACGGTGTTCCTGCGCCCCAAGCGGCGGCCCTACCAAACAAACAACCTGTACGCCGCGCTCATGCGGCAGGAACAGATGGAAAGAGAGGTGCAAAAGATTGTCCGTCAAACGAAAGCTCACCTGTGAGGAAAAGGCACAGCTCAAAGAAATTTTTGCCCGTAGTCAAAAACAGAGCAGGTATCCCGCTACAGCGCAGGCTACGATCCCCTATGACCGTATCTGGCCGGACGGAATCTGTCTGGCAAACGGAAAGTTTTACACAAAAACCCTGCAGTTTCAGGACATCAACTATCAGCTGGCGCAGAACGAGGACAAGACCGCCATCTTTGAGGGCTGGTGCGACTTCCTCAATTATTTCGATTCATCTATCCACTTCCAGCTCTCCTTCATGAACCTGACAGCCGGAACGGAAGCCTTTGAACAGAGCATCGCTATTCCCCTGCGGGGGGACGCAGACGACGAAAGCCGGATCGAGTACGCCGCCATGCTGAAAAACCAGATGGCGAAGGGCAGCAACGGTCTGACGAAAACCAAGTTCCTCACCTTTGGCGTTGAGGCGGACGGCATTAAAACCGCCCGGCCCCGGCTGGAACGAATCGAGACGGACGTCATCAACAACTTCAAACGTCTGGGCGCTGCGGTGGAAACACTGAATGGAAAGGAAAGACTTCGGCTTTTGCACTCTATTTTCCATATGGACACCCAGGAGAAGTTCGCCTTTGAATGGGACTGGCTGCCGCGCACGGGGCTTTCCACCAAAGACTTCATTGCCCCCACGGGCTTTGAATTCCGGGAGGGCCGCCGCTTCCGCATGGGCGGAACGCTGGGGGCTGTTTCCTTTCTGCAAATTCTGGCTCCGGAGCTGAACGACCGAATGCTGGCGGACTTCCTCAACATGGAAAGCAGCCTGATCGTCAGCCTGCACATCCAGTCCATCGACCAGACGGCGGCCATCCGGCAGATCAAGCGAAAAATTACCGAGCTGGATCAAAGCAAAATTGACGAACAGAAAAAAGCCATCCGCGCCGGATACGACATCGACATCCTGCCTTCCGATCTGGCCACCTACGGCGGAGAAGCCAAAAAGCTGCTGGAAGACCTGCAAAGCCATAACGAGCGCATGTTCCTGGTCACTTTTCTGGTGATGAACACCGCCGGTACTCGGCAGCAGCTGGAAAACCGCGTGTTCCAGGCGCAGGGAATCGCTCAGAAGTACAACTGCGCGCTGGAACGGCTGGACTTCCAGCAGGAAAAAGGAATGGTATCTTCTCTGCCGCTGGGACTTAATCAGATCGAAATCCAGCGGGGACTGACCACCAGCAGCACGGCCATCTTCGTTCCTTTTACCACACAGGAGCTGTTTCAGACGGAGGGCGAACCCCTGTATTACGGTCTGAACGCCCTTTCCAACAATCTGATCATGGTAGACCGCAAACGACTGAAAACGCCCAATGGTCTGATTCTGGGCACGCCCGGCAGCGGCAAGTCCTTCAGCGCCAAGCGGGAGATTACCAACGCGTACCTGATTACGGACGACGACGTGATCGTATGTGACCCGGAGGGCGAGTATTATCCGCTGGTAGAGCGCTTCCATGGGCAGGTGGTCAAGATTTCGCCTGCCAGTTCTCACTACATTAACCCCATGGATATGAATCTGAATTACAGCGACGACGACAATCCCCTGTCGCTGAAATCGGACTTTCTGCTGAGCCTGTGCGAGCTGATCGTAGGCGGACGGGAAGGGCTTCAGCCCATCGAGAAAACCGTCATCGACCGCGCGGTGCGGCTGGTGTACCAGCCGTATCTGGTGGACCCCCGGCCCGAAAACATGCCGGTGCTGGGCGACCTGTATCAGGCGCTGCTGGCCCAGGAGGAAAAGGAAGCCCGGCGGGTCGCCACGGCGCTGGAAATCTATGTTTCCGGCTCCCTTAACGTATTCAACCACCATACCAATGTGGATATTCAGAACCGGCTGGTCTGCTACGACATCAAGGAGCTGGGCAAGCAGCTGAAAAAGCTGGGGATGCTCATCGTGCAGGATCAGGTGTGGGGCCGTGTGACCGCCAACCGCTCCGTGGGCAAAGCCACCCGGTACTATGTGGACGAATTCCACCTTCTCTTGAAAGAGGAACAAACGGCGTCCTACAGCGTGGAAATCTGGAAGCGCTTCCGCAAATGGGGCGGCATTCCCACGGGGATTACGCAAAACGTCAAAGACCTTCTGAGCAGCCGGGAAGTGGCGAATATCTTTGAGAATTCCGACTTCATCTACATGCTCAACCAGGCGGGCGGCGACCGGGAGATTCTGGCGAAGCAGCTGAACATTTCGCCTCATCAGCTTTCCTACGTGACCCACAGCGGCGAAGGCGAAGGGCTGCTGTTCTACGGCAGCATGATTCTGCCTTTTGTGGATCAGTTCCCCCGAGATACGAAACTGTACAAAATTATGACAACCAAGCCCGGTGAAGTACAGGCGGAAAGGGAAAAATCATGAATGGACTGCTCGTTGCCATCGTATTGATCGTATCTTTTCTGCTCCTGCTGGTGCTGGCCGCCTGCAGGGTCAGTGCAGAAGCGGACGCACAGGCCGAGGAGGCTTTTCAGAGGATGATGGAGCGGCGTTCCCGAAACGGGGACGCCGTTCTGCATAAGGAGGCGATTCCGGATGCCGGAAAGGAATAAAGGCAGTTCAAGGCTTCACTTTTCGGAGGAAAAAACGGAAGCAAAGGTTGAAAAAGCCGCTGCCCGGGTAGAAAAAATTAGGACAAATATTCCTAAAAAGAAAGTTCTGTCCGTCACCCGCGCCGCAGACGAAGCCGCCGGAAAAACCAGGCTGCGCCTACATCTGGAAGAGAAGCCGAAGCCTGCGCCCTCTTCTCATTCCATGGCTGCGGCACGCCTGCCCCTGTCGGAAGTTCACCGTCAGATCGGCAAAGTAGAGGAGGAAAATACCGGTGTAGAAGCGGCCCATCATGGAGAGGAAGCCGCTGAAAGAACAGCTCGCTTTGCAGAGCATTCCTACCGGTCCCACCAGCTCAAACCCTACCGGCAGCTGGAAAAAGCTGAACAGAAGCTGGACAAGGCCAACATCCGCTCTTTGCAGCAGAAAGCCACGCTTTCCAGCAATCCCTTCTCCCGCTGGCGGCAGAAGCAGGCCATCCGAAAAGCCTATGATGCTGCTCGAACAGCAGGCGGGGCGCTTCCTCAAAATCCGGTATTGCGGATACTCCACAAGGCCAAGCGCTTCATTACACGCAGCAAGAAAACGTACATGTTGGGCGGCGCGCTGTTCCTGCTGCTGGCTATGCTGATCAACGGGCTGTCCTCCTGTACCCCGCTTTTGCAGGGCGGATTGCAGGCGCTGGTGATCGCCACCTATCCTGCCGAAGACGAAGACATTCTCGCTGCCGAACGCTATTACAAGGGACTGGAGGATGAGCTTCAGCAGAAAATTGACCGCTATGCCGCGGAGCATCCGCAGTACAACGAGTTTCAGTATGATCTGGCTCGAATCTGGCATGATCCTCACGCACTGATTTCCCTCATATCGGCTCATGCCAACGGAGAGTGGAAAATTGACGGCGTGTACGGCTTCCTGAATCGCCTGTTTGAAGAACAGTACACCCTGTCCCAGAAGGTGAAGTCCGAAACACGCTACCGCAAGGAGTGGGTAAAGCATTACGAAAAGATTGTCGATCCGGAAACGGGAGAAATCACCTGGCGTCCCTATCAGGTCCTGGAGGACGTGCCCTACACCTATCGAACCTGCACGGTCAAGCTGGAAAACTTCAACCTGTCCCACCTGCCGTTCTATGTGCTGAGCCGGAAGGGAGTCGGCCGCTATGCCATGTACATTTCGGTGCTGGGCAACCGGGAGGACCTGTTCCGCGGCAATCCCTATGCTTCTACCCTGCGGGAACCGGGGAAACACGACGTGCCAGAAGCCTATCTGGAAGACGAAACCTTCCGGCGGATTTTGGAAGAAGCTGAAAAGTATATCGGCTATCCCTACGTCTGGGGCGGCGACAGTCCGGAAACTTCCTTCGACTGTTCGGGGTTTGTGTCGTATGTGTTTACCAACAGCGGCGTCCGCAACGTAGGCAGGCTGGGGGCCACCAGCTTATACGGGGCCTGCCGGAAAATTACGCCGGAGGAAGCAAAGCCGGGCGATCTGGTTTTCTTTGAGAAAACCATTTCCGGCGTGGACGGCATTACCCATTGCGGCATTTATGTGGGAGACGGTTTCATGCTGCACTGCGGGTCCCCCATCGGGTATGCCGATCTGAGAGACAGCTACTGGCAGCAGCATTTCTTTGGATATGGCCGTCTGGCAAAGGATTGACAAACCTCGAAAAAGGAGATTGAGATGCAAAACAAGTTGAAGAAGTATACCGAGGAACGAAACAAAATCGCTGCCAGAATGGCGGCGTTAGAGGAACGCCGAAAGGCGCTGGACGCAAAAATCATGGAAGCGGAGAATCTGGAGATCCGCGCCATGATGCGCAGTGAGAACCTGTCGCTGTCCGAACTGATGGAACTGGTGCGCGCCCTGCAGGAAAAGCACCGTACCCCTTATGCCGCCATGAAAGAAAACGATGATACCGCTTATGAAAACAAGGAGGAAACGAATGATGAAGAAATCTAATGGCTTTATGCGCTGGCTCACCCTGCTGCTTTGTTTACCTATTCTGCTTTGTGCGATTCTTTCCATGAGTACGGTTGCCATTGCAGAAGTAATAGACCCCGAAGACTGCGACGGTCTGGTGATTCTGGAAGACCCAGCGCTTCTGGGCGGCCCGGAAGAGGATGAGTCGGAAGAATCCGGCATTACGGAACCGCCTGCAACCGATTTGCCTACAGCTTCCCCAGCAACCGAAGTTCCCACAATGGAGCCAACTTCTGAACCCACCAATGTTCCAACAGTAGAACCGACCGAGCTGCCGGAAGCCGCCTATGAAATTACCATGCTTCCGCCCGAAGGATGGTATCTGAACCGAGCTGTCATGGAGCTGACCATTACCGATCTGAACGGCACAGGCTGGGAAAACGTGAAAATCACCCTGAACAGCCTGACGCTGATTGACGGCGAGCTTCCGTCCGGCCATATGTGGATTGAACTGCTGGATAACTGCGATGTGATGGTCACCGTGACCGATCCCTACGGTCAGGAGCATAGCGAAAAGGTGGAAATCCGCTGCTTTGACCATACTGCGCCGGAACTGAGAGCCAGCATTCAGGGAGAATTCCTGCAGGTAGAGGCCAGCGACGCTCAGTCAGGCGTGGCCGCGATTCAGATCAATGGAACGGTCTATGACCATACCTCGCAGACAAACGGCAGGCTGGAGCTTTCCCTCAAGCAGTATGCCGACGCATATGAGCAGCTGCTGGTGCAGGCCGTGGACCGGGTGGGCAACACGTCGAAAGCCCTTGCGCTGGCCAATCCCTTTTTCCATAACACTCCTGCTGTAACCCCTAACAATACGAAGAAGCCGGGCGGCAGCTCCAGCAACAGTTCCGGCAGTCGAAATACTACGGCTCCTACGGTGACCGCCACTCCCTATACCGAGATAGAAAGTGGCTTTCCGTTTTCCAATGCAGGCAATTCCTTCACCCGCGATTTGCTTTACGACCGGGTCACGAACAAACAGTTTATCGCCATTGAGACCCGAAACGGCGACCTTTTCTACATGATTATTGATTACGACAAGCCACTGGACGAGAAGGGCGAAAAGTATGAAACCTACTTCCTCAACCTGGTGGACAGCCGGGATTTGCTGGACATTGTAGACGCAAAAGACATTCCCGACGAACCGGAAGTGATCTATGTCACGCCGGAACCGACGGAGGTTCCGGCCCAGAGTCAGATTGCTGAAGAAAAAAAACGTCCAGAAACCGGACAGCAGCAAAACGATACTGGGACTGGCTGGTATCGCCGTGCTGGCCGGAGGCGGAGCGCTGTGGTATTTTAAGCAGAAGAAGGGCAAAAAGCGTCCGCCAGTACAGGAGTATGACTTTGACAGTGACGAGGAGGAAGAAACGAATGATAGGGACGAATAACCAAAAAGTTCCATTGCCAAGCTGGCGTAATTATGATAAAATAACGCCGCAACGTAATAGCAAAGCAAGAGGGAGGTGCTGTTTCATGATGGATATTCGCCCCGTGTCGGATTTACGGAATAAGTTCACCGAAATTGAGCGAACGGTAAAGCGCGGCAAGCCCGTCTATCTGACCAAAAACGGCTATGGCTCCATGGTTGTTCTCAGTCTGGAGCAGTATTCCGCCCTGACGGATGATGTGGAAATGAAGCTGGATGAAGCGGATAAGGAAGCGGCCCTGACCGATGTCCGCTATACAGAGGAAGAAGTTTTCCAACGGGTGAAGGAGCGCATTCATGGAAGAAAAACGTTATAAATTGCGTTTCCTGCCGCTGTTTGAAGACGATCTCAATCGGGCAATCGACTATATCGCTTTTGAACTGGAAAATCCAGAGGCGGCAGAGCGCTTGGCCGACAGCGTGCAGAATGCCATACGGGATCGGCTGCATTGTGCCGAAGCCTTTGAAGCCTATCCGTCCAGCCGGGAACGTAAATATCCCTATTATCGAATTTACGTAAAGAACTATATCGTTTTTTATGTCGTGATTGACGATGTGATGGAAGTCCGCCGGCTGATTTATCGCCGGAGTGATTTGAAGCAAAAACTTTAAGGATTTTTTCGAAGAAAGCAGCCCATTTTGCTGGGCTGCTTTTTTCATACAGTCTGTCATTACGAGAAATTGCAACATATTGCATTTTCTCGTAATGAACCTTTTCCGAAACAAGAAAGGAACCACTTTTGATGAAACTGGTCATTGCAGAAAAGAACTCCGTCGCCTGCTCCATCGCCGCCGTGGTCGGGGCTCACCAAAAGCAAAAGGGTTATTGGGAAGGAAACGGTTATTGGGTATCCTGGTGCGTCGGACACCTGGTGGAGCTAGCAGCTCCATCCGTTTATGATGAAAAGTACGCCAAATGGCGGACTGAAGATCTGCCGATTCTTCCTGTCAATTGGCAATTTTCCGTTATTGAAAGTACAAAGGCTCAATTCAACGTTCTACGTACCCTGATGAACGACGCCCGCGTCACGAGCATTGTCTGCGCGACCGACGCAGGCCGCGAGGGCGAGCTGATCTTTCGGCTGGTTTACTCCCTGTGCGGATGCACAAAACCCGTGGAGCGCCTGTGGATTTCATCGCTGGAAGACGCCGCGATTGCCGAAGGGTTCCGCAACCTCCGACCTGCCAGCGAATATGATTCTCTGTATCAAGCGGCCCTGTGCCGCGCGCAGGCGGACTGGCTGGTAGGGATCAACGCCACGCGGCTGTTCTCCACGAGGTATCATCAGCTGCTGAATATTGGCCGGGTCATGACCCCGACGCTGGCCCTGCTGGTGGAGCGGGAAGCGCAGATTCAGGCATTTCATTCTACTCCCTTCTATACGGTGCAGCTGGACTGCGACTCGTTGACCGCCGCCAGCAAGCGTCTGACGGAGCGGGCCGAAGCGGAACGGATTGCGGCGCTTTGCAACGGAAAGGAAGCTCGAATCAGCAAACTGGAACAGAAGGAACGGCTGGAACAGCCGCCCCGGCTTTACGACCTGACCAGCCTGCAGCGGGACGCCAACCGTCTGCTGGGCTATACGGCGCAGCAGACGCTGGATTATGCGCAAAGCCTGTACGAAAAGAAGCTGGCCAGCTATCCCCGTACCGACAGCCGGTATTTGACCAGCCATATGGAAAACAGTACCAAAACATTGGTCGCAAGCATTACGAATCTTCTTTCATTCACTGGAAATATGTCGGTTCCCTGCAACGTTGCTCAGGTAATCGACAATGGCAAGGTGACGGACCATCATGCCCTGATTCCTACCGCCAGGATAGCCGGATATGATCTTTTGTCTCTGCCCGCCGGCGAACGGAGCCTTTTGACCCTGCTCATGTTGCGTCTGCTCTGCGCCGTCGGAACGCCCTGCCGGATTCACGAAACCGCCGTCACGCTGGAATGTGAGGGCGTTTCCTTTTCCGTAAAGGGGAAACAAATCATGGACATGGGCTGGAAATCCATGGAAAAAATCTACCGGAATGCGCTGAAATCTGTAACTGTGGAAGAAATTAGTGCGCAGGAGCTTCCTTCCCTGAACGATCAGATGACCTTCCTGCCGGTAAAGACGTCTATCCAGGAAGGAAAAACATCTCCGCCCAAGTCCTATACCGAAGCTACATTATTATCGTCCATGGAAAATGCCGGTGCGGAAGAAACGCCGGACGACGCGGAACGCAAGGGATTGGGCACGCCTGCCACCCGTGCCGGGATCATTGAAAAGCTGGTCAAAACCGGCCAGATTGAACGCAAAAAGGGGAAAAAGGGATACGTTTTGCTGCCCACGCAGAAGGGCGTTTCCCTGATTACGGTTCTGCCGGAAGAATTGCAGTCGCCCCTGCTGACAGCAGAATGGGAACAAAAATTAAAGCAGATCGAAAAGGGCGAATTGGATTCCACTTTGTTTTTGGAGGAGATTATGGAAATGGTACAGGGTTTGGTGCAGAGCAGCCATCCCGTCCCAGAGAGCGGTATTCTGTTCGCAGAAGAAACGAAAAGCATTGGCGTGTGCCCGCGATGCGGCAGCGCGGTTGTGGAACGGCCCAAAGGCTTTCTGTGCAGCAACCGCAACTGCCGCTTTGCGCTATGGCGGAAGAATCCTTTCTTTGCCGCCAAGAAAAAAGAACTGACTGCCGCCATAGCGTCGGCCCTTCTGAAAGAAGGACGGGCATTCATGAAAGGGCTGTATTCTCCCAAAACAGGCAAAGCCTATGACGCAGCCATTGTACTGGACGATTCCGGCGGGCAGTATGTCAATTTTAAGCTGGAATTCCCGCAGAAATGATAAAAAAGATTATGCCCATTAGAATCAAAATAATGTCCATAAGTAATGAAACAGGAGTGATAAACCGTGACCCACCCCATTTTTACCCTCGCGGAAACCAATCTCGTGGTGATTTATAACCCCGGCACCCGCCTTGGCCTGATTGAAGAACTGAAAGCCATGATGAACTACCTTTCTCCGGAGGAAACGGAACTGCACGACCTGACGCTGTCCACTCTCCGCAAACTGGAACGCCTGACCGACACGGCCTTTGCGGCGCTGGATCTGGAAATCGACGGACTCTAAGGAGGGAGAGACGATGCCCGCAGCCAATGCTTACGTTCAGCTCGCAGAAGATACCGCCCGGCGGATTACCCACAGTTACACGGAATGGACGGGCTTCCTGAAAACCGCCGCCCGGCTATACAAATATCCCTATCATGAACAGCTCATGATCTATGCTCAGCGCCCGGAGGCGACCGCCTGCGCGGATTACCGGGTCTGGAATGACCGGATGCGCCGCTATATCCGCCGGGGCTCCAAAGGAATCGCCCTGCTGGATGTTTCCGGGGACGAACCCAAACTCCGCTATGTGTTCGATATTGCGGACACGGGCACACGGGCTGCTTCCCGTCCCTTCTCTCAATGGCAGCTTACGAAACAGAATGAAGAAGCCGCCCGCCGTGCGCTGGAGGACGGCTACGACGTCACCGGGAGTTTGGAAAAACAAATTCATGCCGCTGTTCAGCAGCTGGTGATGAATCAGTGGCTTGATCACCGCCGGGAGATCCTCGGCATCGTTGACGGAAGCTATCTGGAAGGGTACGATGAATTCAACGTCGGAGCTTCCTTCCGAAAGGCCGCCGCCGTCAGCACTGAATACGCCCTGCTGTCCCGCTGCGGGCGCAATCCCGACGAACGCTTTGTCCATGAGGATTTTCTGCCCATTTTCGACTGGAATACCCCGGAAGCTGTGACCGTTCTGGGAACGGCGGTCAGCGAAATGAGCGAGGAAGTTCTGCGCACCATTGAAATAGCGGTTCGAAATCATGAAAGGAGTCTTGAACATGAGCCAGATCACCTATCAGCCAAACGGGGATTACCTGATTCCCAACCTGACCGTGGAGAAAACGGAGAAACCGCTGGGCCGGTACGGACGGATGCGGAAAGACTACCTGCAGAAGCATCAGCCCATGCTGTTCCAGTCCCTGCTTCTGACGGGGAAACTGTATTCGCACCTGCTGGAGATCGAGGAAACGGCGAACAGGCGGATGGAGCAGATCCTGCCGCAGCTGATGAAACAGTGCGGAGTGACGGAACAGCTCAAGGCCGGCGATATGATGAAGTGGGTCGGGCTGATGAACAACTGCAAGGCCCAGGCCGAAGAAATGATTCTGAACGAACTGATTTACAGCTAAACCAGACGGTCCAACTGAGCTTTTTCCCAACGGAAGAAGTTCAAATCGCGCAAATCGACCACGCGGAGAGCGTTCAGCCCTCCGCTTTTTCTTTTGCTGCCTCGGTTTCCGAGGAAGAGGTGATTCAGGCTTTGCAGGCCGCCGTTTCCGAACCGGCCAGCCGGATGCGTGTTGCCACGGAATTTTCCAAGGGGAAAAGCATTCCCGAACTGATTCCGATTCTCCAAAAAGAGTATCAGGGCGGCACGGGCATTACCACGCTCAGAGGAAGCCTGTCTATTTGGTGCGACGAACGCGGTCTTGCTTTGGCCCACGGAGACAGCGTCCGGGGGCATCCGTTTGCCGCCCATTTTTCATGGGAGGAAGCAGCGGAACGGATCGGCAATTTGCTGGAGCAGGGCCAGTATGCCACCGTAGAGGAACTGGCTCAGATGGAAAATCAGGAGCGGATGGAGCTGGCGCAAAGCCTGCTGTATCTGCGGCAGGACATGACAAAAGAAGCAGTGGAAATGCTTCCTGCACTGGATCAGTTTCAGCACATCTGGCCGGAAAATCAACAGAAGCTGGCGGAGTTTTTAACCCAATCGGAGGGACGAAGGCAGCTTCAGACAGAAATGGAGCGTTTTTCTACTGCCTATGAGCGGAATCCTTCGCTGCTCCGCTTCCAGTTTCATTCCCCTGCTCCGCTGCTGAAACGGCTGCAAGAGCTGGAATTTCCGCGAAACGTCTATTCTTCCAATTTGCTGGAAGCAGCGGCCCCTTCTTTTATTACCCAGGACGAAATTGACGCGGCGCTGGCACAGGGCAACAACATGGAGGGCGGCCGGGAGCGAATCGCCCGGTATTTTGCGGAAAAGCATACGCCCGGGGAACAGGCAGACTTCCTGAAAAAAGAATACGGAACCGGCGGCAGAAGCCATGCGCTGACGGGAAAGTCCGGCAGCAGCATGGACTATGACGCAAAAGGGATTCGTCTGCACAAAACCGGCTGCCCGGAAGTGGCGCTGAAATGGAACATGGTCGCTCAGCGGATGGAGCGGCTGGTGCAAAAGAGGCTTCTTCTTTCGGAAGAAAAGCAGAAAGAAGCAAATTCAGAACGTCCGTCCGAACAACAGGATTTCTTACCGCTGCCCTACCGGGCCGGTGATACGGTCTATCTGGACGATACGGCTTTTCAGATTACCGAAGTGACGCGGCGGCATGTGCAGATGCAGGACCTTACTCTGCCGTATCCGCTCTTTCGTTCCGAAAATCGAAACCGTTTTGAAAGTCTGCTTCGCCTGGATCGTCGGAATCAAGCCATGGTGGACCTTTTGCCGGCTCAAAGCGTCGATAATGCCCTTCGGGATTTGCTGCTGAACGGAATCCTGCCCGCCCAGATGCAGGAGCAGATTGCGGGGCTCTTACAGGGAGGGGCGACGAATCCTTCTCTGTCCGGATGGCTGGCGGCTTCCTTTGACCATGCCGACGCAGGCTCCATGACGCTGGAAACCGGAGAGGAAACCGACTTTTTTACCAGCCGGGACGGCAGGATGCCGCGCTGCTCCTTCGCGCCGTTTATCAGGAAAAGAAACCGATTGTAAACAGCGTTCTGACTTTGCCCAATCTGGAAGCTACCGTTACGCGGCCGGACTTTGAGCGGCTTCGCCCTCAGTTGGAGGCCCAGAGCATTGATTTCGGAGAGTTTCCGCAGGAAAACGGGGACGTAAAAATCACTTTCCCGGCTCAGCACTATACGGCGGTACAGACCCTGCTGGATGCGCTGCCCGAAGAAGAACTTCCTTTGCCCCAGCAGGAAACAAGACAGGCAACGCCTCCTCCCGCTGAAAACTTCCACATCACCGACGACCATCTGGGCGAGGGCGGGGCCAAAACCAAGTATGGCTGGAATTTGGCGGCCATCCGCACTTTGCAGCAATTGAAAGCGGAAAATCGTCCCGCCACGCCGGAGGAACAGCAAATCCTTTCCCGCTATGTGGGCTGGGGCGGTCTTTCTCAGGCATTTGACCCGCAGAATGCAGATTGGAAAAAGGAATATGAGGAACTCAAAGGACTGCTCAGTGAGTCCGAATACGCTTCCGCCCGCGCCTCTACCCTGAACGCCCATTACACCAGCCCGACGGTCATCCGCGCCATGTATGAGGCTATTGGACGCATGGGTTTTACCTCCGGCAACATTCTGGAACCGGCCTGCGGCGTGGGCAATTTTTTCGGCCTGCTGCCGAACACCATGGCCGGAAGTCGCCTGTACGGCGTAGAGCTGGACAGTCTCACCGGACGAATCGCCAGACAACTGTATCCCCAAGCCAATATCACCGTAGCAGGCTTTGAAACGACCGACCGGCGTGACTTTTTCGATCTGGCTATTGGCAACGTTCCCTTCGGAAATTATCAGGTATCGGACAAGCCATATGACAAGCTGCACTTCCCGATTCACGATTATTTCTTCGCCAAGGCGCTGGATCAGGTGCGTCCGCGCGGCGTTGTCGCGTTCATTACCAGCAAGGGGACGATGGATAAGCAGAATCCCGACGTCCGGCGCTATATTGCCCGGCGCGCCGAGCTGCTGGGCGCAGTCCGTCTGCCCAACAACGCCTTCAAGGCCAATGCGGGTACCGAAGTTACCTCGGATATTCTGTTCCTGCAAAAGCGGGAACGGCCCATTGACGTCGAGCCGGATTGGGTGCATCTGAGCGTCACGGAGGACGGCATTCCCGTCAACGCCTACTTTGCGGAACATCCCGAAATGGTGCTGGGCCGGATGACCTGGGATGACAGCATGTACGGCAGCCGGCAGGAAACGGCCTGTATTCCCTTGGAAGGGACTGATTTGGCGGAACAACTGGCGGCAGCCATGCAGAATATCACCGGTCAAATCACGGAAATGGAACTTCCCGATTTAGCCGAGGACGCGACGATAGATACGTCTCTTCCCGCTGATCCCGACGTAAAAAACTTTTCCTATACGGTTGTTGAAAGCGAGGTCTATTATCGGGAGAACAGCCGCATGCTGCATCAGGAGCTGAGCGCTGCCGCCAAAGAGCGCGTCAAGGGGCTGGTGGGCCTGCGGGATTGCGTTCACAGCCTGATCGACCAGCAGATGGAGAATGCGCCGGATGAAATCATCCAACAGTCGCAGTCAGCGCTGAACCGCCTTTATGATGATTTTACCGCCCAATATGGCCTGATTAACAGCCGCAGCAACGCCAACGCCTTTGCTTCTGATAGTTCCTATTATCTACTCTGTTCGTTGGAAATTCTGGATGAAAATCATCAGCTGAGCCGCAAGGCGGATTTGTTCAGCAAAAGGACTATTCGTCCCGCACAGGCAGTGGAGCATGTGGACACCGCCACCGAGGCGCTGGCCGTTTCCATTGCCGAGCGCGCCAGCGTGAATATGCCCTATATGACCCGGCTTTCTGGAAAAGCGGAGGAAGAGCTTGCAAACGAATTGCAGGGTGTTATCTTTCCCCTGCCGGATTCGGAAGACGGAGAAGGGCATTTCC
>OHOZ01000773.1_pt1 | contig 17052 bp, 14 predicted proteins | sample 1569931 | NCBI WGS metagenome assembly OHOZ01 (sample SAMEA3879572, study PRJEB24766) | human gut metagenome | biome: human-associated habitat; feature: feces | place: USA | collected 1985/1987
AGTCGATGTTAAAAAAGACAGCTGGCGCAACATACGCTATCGCTATAACGACAAAGAAAAAAAGATAGAAGAAGAAGAGTTAGGCGTATTCATCCAATATCCCATTCGTCTGGCATGGGCAATAACCATACACAAAAGCCAAGGTCTTACTTTCAGCCGTGTAGTCGTTGACTTTACCGGAGGAGTATTTGCCGGAGGGCAGGCATACGTAGCTTTAAGCCGTTGTACCTCTCTGGATGGCATCCAACTAAAAAAACAAATTACCCGGGGTGATATATTCGTCCGCCCGGAAATTGTCAGTTTCGCTCAAAGGTTCAACAATCGTCCAGCCATAGAAAAAGCATTGAAACAGGCACAAGCGGATGTGCAATATGTAGAAGCGGTCAAACAGTTCGACCAAGGAAACTTTGAAGGATTCCTAGAGCAGTTCTTCCTTGCCATTCATTCCAGATATGATATAGAAAAGCCCGTCATCAAACGATTTATCCGCAAGAAGCTCGAGATTATCAATCGGCAGAAAAAGGAAAACCAACGATTACGAGAACAATTATATGTACAACGCAAGAATCTGGAGAAATATGCCACTACCGGTTCTCCGGAATATGAGAAGATGGTCAGCATTATTGCCGAACGCTTTGGCCTTACAACTTTGAAGTTTAATACTCTGGAAACTCTCATCGAGTCCATCGGATTGCCGAAATGTAAGGTTTGTACACATTGTTTTGATGGAAGTAGTTGCTTTTAAGTAACTCTAAATACTAACATTTTGTAAAAAGGGGCGTGAATTGCTTGGCAGTTCACGCCCCTTTTTCTACCTTTACGGCAGAACTATTGACTACTGTTGATAGATAATTGGTAGTTTATGTTCTCGATCATAAATCATAAATCGTAAATCATAAATAATATGGCTTTAGTAGAACGTTTTTTGAAGTATGTAAGCTTCGACACCCAGTCCAGTGAAGAGACAGAGGTGACTCCAAGTACTCCGGGGCAAATGGTATTTGCCAAATATCTGAAAGAAGAATTAGAGTCTTTAGGTTTGGAAGACATAACGTTGGATGAGCATGGCTATTTGTTTGCCACACTTCCGGCAAATATCGATAAGCCGGTACCTACTATTGGTTTTATCGCCCACATGGACACCAGTCCCGATATGAGTGGCAAAGATGTATCTCCCCGCATTGTTCAAAACTATGACGGTTCGGACATCGTGCTCTGTGCGGAAGAAAATGTAGTTCTTTCTCCGTCTCAGTTCCCCGAGCTGCTGGATCATAAAGGTGAAGACCTGATCGTGACCAATGGCAAGACATTGTTGGGAGCAGATGATAAAGCAGGTATTGCCGAAATCGTTTCTGCGATAGTGTATTTGAAAGAGCATCCTGAAATCAAGCATGGCAAGATTCGTATTGGTTTCAATCCGGATGAGGAAATAGGATTGGGCGCACATAAATTCGATGTAGAGAAGTTCGGTTGCGACTGGGCTTACACAATGGATGGCGGTGAAGTAGGAGAGTTGGAGTTTGAAAACTTCAATGCGGCATCTGCTAAAATCACCTTCAAAGGTCGCAATGTGCATCCGGGTTACGCCAAGAATAAGATGATTAATTCAATTCGTGTAGCCAACCGTTTCTGTGCGATGTTACCTGCTCATGAAACGCCCGAACATACTGAAGGTTACGAAGGTTTCTACCATCTCATCAGTTTCAACGGCGATGTAGAGCAGACTACAGTGGCTTATATTATCCGTGATCATGACCGTGCACGTTTCGAGAGCCGCAAGAAGAAAATAGAACGCTTTGTCAGTGAAATCAATGCTGAATATGGTGAAGGTACGGCAACGCTTGAACTCCGTGACCAATACTATAATATGCGTGAGAAGATTGAACCGGTAATGCATATCATTGATACGGCTTTTGCCGCAATGGAGGCTGTAGGTGTGAAACCGAATGTGAAACCTATCCGTGGTGGTACGGATGGCGCGCAGCTTTCTTTCAAAGGTTTGCCTTGCCCCAATATCTTTGCAGGTGGTCTGAACTTCCATGGACGATATGAATTCGCTCCTATCCAGAATATGGAGAAAGCGATGAAGGTCATCGTGAAGATTGCCGAACTTGTTGCTATAAAATAATTTAATACCTTAAGACATGAAAACCACTCCGTTTACAGAAAAACATATCTCGCTGGGTGCTAAGATGCATGAGTTTGCGGGATATAATATGCCGATAGAATATTCCGGTATCATTGATGAACACCTCACAGTTTGTAACGCTGTGGGTGTATTCGACGTTTCCCACATGGGAGAATTCTGGGTGAAAGGCCCCAACGCGTTGGCTTTTCTTCAGAAAGTGACTTCCAATAATGTGGCTGCCCTGACTCCGGGCAAGGTACAATATACCTGTTTTCCCAACGAAGAAGGCGGTATTGTAGATGACTTGCTGGTTTATCATTATGAACCGGAGAAATACCTGTTGGTAGTGAATGCTTCGAATATAGAAAAAGACTGGAACTGGTGCGTTTCGCACAATACGGAAGGCGCTGAACTGGAAAATGCTTCCGACCACATGGCTCAACTTGCCGTGCAGGGCCCGAAGGCCATTCTTGCTTTGCAGAAGCTGACGAGCATAAACTTGTCGGAACTGCCGTATTACACCTTTACGCATGGTGAGTTTGCCGGTGAGAAAGATGTGATTATTTCCAATACCGGCTATACCGGTGCAGGAGGTTTTGAGCTTTACTTCTATCCCGAAGCTGCCATGAAGATTTGGAATGCCGTGTTTGAAGCAGGTGAAGAATTTGGTATCAAGCCGATTGGTTTGGGTGCACGCGATACGCTTCGTCTGGAAATGGGCTTCTGCCTGTATGGCAATGATCTGGATGATACGACATCACCTATTGAAGCTGGTTTGGGATGGATTACCAAGTTTGCTGAAGGTAAGAACTTTATCAATCGTCCGATGCTTGAAAAGCAGAAAGCGGAAGGTACTGTCCGTAAGTTGGTCGATTTTGAAATGGTGGACCGTGGAATTCCCCGTCATGGATATGAGCTGTTCAATACAGAAGGCGAAGCTATCGGAGTAGTAACTTCAGGTACAATGTCACCCACTCGTAAGATTGGTATCGGTATGGGCTATGTGAAACCGGAGTATAGTAAAATAGGTACGGAAATTTGCATTGATATGCGTGGACGTAAGCTGAAAGCAGTAGTGGTTCGCCCGCCATTCCGTAAATAAGATGAGTCTTTCTCACCACAGAATTCCAAGATTTGCGCAAGTCTTGGAATTCTGTGGTGAGAAAGACTTTATAACATTCTTTTCTTTATAGTCTGCTGATCTTATCTAATAATTGATTAGCCCAAGCTATTTCTTTGCTTGTCCATTCTTCCTCTTCTCCTTGCATTCCTTGTTCCTGATACCGGGAAAGTAATTCCAGATATTCCTTCAATGTGCCGGCGGCTTTAGCCTGTTTATTCATGCGCATTAGCAATAGAATTTCCTGTTTATATATGTCAAGATTCGGACTGTCTCCTGCTAATTCTTTGGCTTTCCAAAGCAGGGTGGCACATTCTTCGTTTACCTCTTCTGTGTTGTAAAGCGCCATCCGTGATTTTGCTAAGATAACGTAATCATGGTCGGTGGCCAGATTGTTATTGATATTCTTCTGTATTAATCTTCCGGCTTCTTCATACCGTTGGTCTGCCATATTCATGGCTGCGTTGAAAGTTACTACGTCCGATGTCGCTTTGAGATAAGGATGACTGATTTGATTTTCCGCTTGGTCGGCTTTGTCTATTCGCTTTTTCAGGTTGTCGATGCTGCCGTAGCGAAGCAGCTTATGACCGCGTTGCTGTATATTATAGTACCCGATGACTTTGGAAAGTGCAGACGCCAATCCATCGGGATTCATCCCCTTGAATTCCAATAACTCACGTGCAACCCGGTCGGCTGCGTATTCCTGGTTATTCTTGTAATTCATTCCCAGGCGATTCACTACATTTACATTCAGCAGGGCGGCAACGCTTCCGATGCTGGCAACAGCACCTACACCTAAAGCTGTATCATCGTCATCCCAGTATGCCACTTCCAGGGCTACTTCGGCAGTGACGGCAAGAACCGTTCCCCAAAAAGCTGCCCGCTTGGCACGGCGTTCAGCACGGTAGATGTTATTAATCTGATGGTCCAGTACGAAATGAGACATCTCATTGGCAATAATGGCGGCAAGTTCATCCTCCGAATCAAGTGTGCAGAGCAGGCCGGTACTAATCAGCATTGTTCCGTTGGGCAGCATGTAAGCATCCGGTTCGGGCGACTGGATGATGCGTACGTTCAACCTTTCACTGCGGTTGGGATCGATGCCGGTGGCAGTCAGTTTCGCAAAGATATTCTGTACGTATGAAGTGATGAAATCATCCTCATAGCCGATCTCTTCCAGCTTGTACAGGTAATCCCGGCATTCTTCGTCCACTTCCTTGCGCAACTTAGAGTTATATCCGCGTTCGCTGAAATACTCATACAGATGTTGCTTCAGATAGGTTTGCTGCCAAAACTCCTGATTGGTTTCGGGAGGTGAGAGTTTAATGGTTTTCAGGGCAGAAGAAGGTACCGCAAATTGCATACCGTTGATTTCGGTTGCATAGAAAACATCGGAGCCTAGTTGTTCTGCCGATTTCATTTTCACTACCTTGCGGATCACTACGGGAGTGCCGGCAGGAAAATTCTCATACTGTTGTTGTAGTTCGCCTTTTATGGCAATTGGGCCGCTCAAGTCTTTCTGCCTGGCAGCAAATCCTGCTGTAGAGAAGAGGACAGCGAGGAAGACGAAAGTGATAAGACGTTTCATATTGGTTCGTTTATGGTTCGTACTATTGACTTATTATCAAAATTGCTGATACAAAAATAGGAAAGAGTTTTCTCCCTTCCCTATTCTTTTCCCTACAAAAAGGTAGGGAATTTCCTATTCCATTTTTATATCTTACTTTAATGGGTGTTCGAAGGTGAATAAACATCCGTCATGGTAGGTATCGTCTAAATATACCCGTGCTTTTATACGCTCTGCAAGAATCCGGCATAAGGATAATCCTAATCCGGCGCCGGGTATAAAAGAATCCACTTTATAAAATCGTGAGAATATTTTTTCTTTTAGTTCGCTTTTCACGCCAATGCCGGTGTCTCGTACGTGGAAGTATAACTTGTTATTTTTGTTATCTACCTCATAACTTAACTCTACTTCGCCACTTGAAGTGAACTTTAGTGCATTATGTAGCAGATTGATAAGTATCTGATGTACGATATCCTCATTAGACGAAAGTATATAGTCTGTCTGGCATGGGGTATAGTAAAATTTCACTTTGGGTTGGATATATTCCTTCATTTCCTGAAGTAATTTATTTGCAAGCTCGTTCACCGGAATCTCCTGATAAGTCAATCTCTGGTCTCCGCTGTCAATATTGGCAATGGAAATCATGTCGCTGATGATCTTCAGTAGATTATCACTATTCTTTTTGATAGTGGCACTGATTTCCCTGGTTTCTTCCTGACTCATTGGTATTTCTGCAAGGCACTCAGAGAAACCTACAATAGCATTCAGCGGTGTCCGCACTTCATGATTCATATTCTGGATGAATGCTGTTTTCATGAGTTGGGCTTGTTGTGCCTTTTCATTGGCCTGCTGCAGTTCCTGAGCTTGTTTTTTCAGTAAGCGGTTGTTTTTTAGCTTGTGACGATAGAATTTGATGCCGATGATTAATGCGGCTACTAACACAACAATCAGGGTACAGGCATAAAAGAATTGTATATTGCGGGCTTTCAGACTCAGGCCTCTGGCTTCAAGTTCCAGTTTATTCAGATTATAGCGGGTGGATAATTCATTGAGCTGCTTCTGGGTATCATTCTTATACAATGAATCACTCAAAGATATGTATTTACGTAGCATAAGATAAGCTTCGTCATATCTGTGAGACTGGTGTAAAGCGGAGGCCTTATTATTATACATCCTCTTGAGGTTTGTCATGTTGTGGGAATTCTGATAATATTCTGCACAAGAATCCAGATAGGCAAGTAATATATCAAAGTCACCTTTTAAAGTGGCATATTCTTTTTTAGTACTATATAAATAAATGCGGCTCACATGTGGCGATTTCCGGTATAAATTCTCCATTTCAGTCAGATACTTTCGTAGAACGATAGTATCTTGAGGTTCAGTGAATACTACTGAAGCCATATCTTTTATCATTAAGATACGGGCTGTATCCATATTGATAGTAGAGGTGTTGAGTGATACATCGGCCAATGAGTCTAAATGATAAAATACATTCTGGGCTTCTTGTTTTTTATCCATACTCATCAGAATTACCATATAATTGGCACATAATGGGGTATATTCATCCCAGAATTTTAGTTTTTCAAACAATTGCATGGCTTGTGTAATATATGGCAAGGCTTTGGCATAATTTTTATTTGCTCCATAAAAGTTGGCTATTTCATTCAGGCTGAATGCCAGTCCCACTTCGCTTTTCCTGTCCAGTGCATCATTGTACATCTTATCCAGCTCCCTCATATCATCTTCAGAAGCGTTGGAATATATGATATTTGCGCATAAAAGACTCCAGCTCCTATAATACTCAGCCTCATTATGGAGACGGAGCGATAAATCCTTGATGATAGGAGTATATTTTTTCATACTGTCTACATCACCATGTTTGTAGTGAAAATAATTTCTGTCCTTATATAGATAGAATAGATCGGTTGTCTTATCTCCTTTTTTATTGTCGATATCTTTCTTTATCTTTTCCCAGTGAGAAAGATATACTTCCGGCTGGTTATAATAGGTTTTTAATTTAGAGAAAGCAAGAGGGATGGAATCCTGATTGAATTTCACTTCTTTCTGTGCTTTTGTTTGTGTTGAAAGCAAAAAAGTACAGAGTATCACTATCAGATACAGACCGTTTCTCATTGCAAAGTATTGTCCTGCTATTTTGGGAATCTTTTTTGAGATACAAATATAGAGAAATTTGCCAGTATTTGTGTATGTACGTATATAAAAAAGGGAGACTTTTTTCAAAATCTCCCTTTTTTTGCTTTCATGAAGCAGAATTATTTCTTTTTACGGTCACCGTAGCGGCTCATGAACTTATCAACGCGACCAGCTGTATCCACCAATGTAGATTTACCAGTATAGAACGGGTGAGAAGTGTTAGAGATTTCCATCTTTACCAACGGATAAGTTTCACCTTCAAACTCGATGGTTTCTTTCGTATTTACGGTTGAACGAGACAAGAACATGTCACCATTAGACATATCTTTGAATACTACCGGACGGTAATTTTCAGGATGAATACCTTTTTTCATTTTGATATTTTCTTTTAAAAATTTATATTCTGTTACTATTTTGGTAATAAATAGTGTAATGGTCTTCTTTTCAGAGCGCAAAGATAGTGCAAGTCGCAGATAATACAAAATAAATTCAGATTTATTTTTGCTTAAGGTGCAGTCTACCTTTGTTTAAAGGCAGTGCATTTCTCTGAATTAGAAAAAAGTTCCCTCAAAAAATAGGTTTATCGCTTTTTATTTCAGATTTTTGCATGGTATTTTAATTTATATTCAGCATGAAGAAGCTACTTTTCTTAATTTCCCTATGGCTCTGCGTCACTACGGCAGATGCCCAGCAGAACGAGCGGGATCTGTATAGTGTTGCGTTTTATAATCTTGAGAACCTGTTTGATACGATTCATGATGCGGGTAAGAACGACCTTGAATTTTTGCCTTCCGGCAGTTATGTATGGACGGCTGAGAAGTATGAGGCCAAGTTGAAGAACCTTGCCAAAGTCCTGAGTGAAGTGTCGCGCGATCGCGTACCGGGAGGACCCGCCGTTATCGGTGTAGCCGAAGCTGAAAACAGCCGGGTACTGACAGATTTGGTAAGCCAGCCGGCTATATCCAACTATAAATTCGTGCATTACGAAGGTCCGGATAAACGGGGCATTGATTGCGCTTTGCTTTATGATCCGGAACAATTCACTGTTACCAATTCCAAACTGGTGCTTTCCACTCCTTTTGAGGGAGACACTGTGCACCTGACGCGTGGCTTCCTTATTGTAGACGGACAGATGGCAGGCGAACGCGTTTGTTTCATCGTCAATCACTGGCCTTCCCGTGGAGCTAAGTCTCCGGTGCGTGTACATGCAGCCAAGCAGGTACGGGCATTGACAGACTCCCTGATGCGTACGGACAAGAAACTGAAGCTGATAGTCATGGGGGATATGAACGACGATCCTATGGACGAAAGCATGGCGACACTGGGTGCACGCAAGTATGCAAAGCAGGTGAAAAAAGGCGAATTCTATAATCCCTGGTGGGAAACCCTTGAAGATAAAGGTGTGGGAACATTGCTCTATCGTGGCAAGTGGAACTTGTTCGACCAGATTGTAGTCTCCCGTCCTTTGCTGAAAGCCAAGAAAGGTTTGAAGTACGATCAGAATGAAGTCTTTATCCGTGAGTATCTTTTTCAGCAGGATGGCAAGTACAAAGGCTCTCCCTTGCGCACGCACGGCGGACGTGTTTGGTTGAATGGCTACAGCGACCATTTACCCACTATCATTTATTTGAAAAAGTAATATATAATAATGTGTAAACGAAGACCGGGAAGCTAAACTTGCTTTCCGGTTTTTTTGTTATCTATATAAAGGTATGCAGAAGAGGCTGATAAAGGCTACAGATGAAAAGAGTTTGTAACATAGAGATTACAATATTCTGTTAAAATCATCCAATAGCTTTAAAATAGAATTGTTTCAATAGGGATAATACGATAATTTATTCCCAACCTGTTCTTCCATTTGAAGGATAATGCTTACTTTTGCGTAGAATTTTTATTCACTAACAATAAACTTTAAACAAAATGATTAATTACAAAGATTTAGGGCTCGTAAACACAAGAGAAATGTTTGCGAAAGCTATTAAAGGTGGATATGCTATCCCGGCTTTCAACTTTAATAATATGGAACAGTTGCAGGCTATTGTAAAGGCTGCTGTTGAAACCAAATCTCCGGTAATCCTCCAGGTATCTAAAGGTGCTCGCCAATATGCTAACCAGACATTGTTGCGTTACATGGCAGAAGGTGCTGTAGAATATGCAAAGGAACTGGGTTGCAAACACCCTGAAATCGTTCTTCACCTCGACCACGGAGATACATTCGAAACTTGCAAGTCTTGTATCGATATGGGCTTCTCTTCAGTTATGATCGACGGTTCTCACCTGCCTTACGAAGAAAACGTTGCTTTGACGAAGAAGGTAGTTGACTACGCTCATCAATTTGATGTAACTGTAGAAGGCGAACTTGGTGTATTGGCTGGTGTAGAAGACGAAGTTTCTGCTGAACATCATACTTATACTGACCCTGAAGAAGTAATCGACTTTGCTACTCGCACAGGTTGTGACTCTTTGGCTATTTCTATCGGTACTTCTCACGGTGCATACAAGTTCAAACCCGAACAATGCCACGTAGATCCGAAGACTGGTCGTTTGGTACCTCCTCCTTTGGCATTCGAAGTATTGGATGCTGTAATGGAGAAACTTCCGGGATTCCCCATCGTACTGCACGGATCTTCTTCAGTTCCTCAGGAAGAAGTTGAAACTATCAACAAGTTTGGTGGCAAGCTGGAAGCTGCTATCGGTATTCCTGAAGAAGAACTGCGTAAGGCTGCTAAGTCTGCAGTTTGCAAGATCAACATCGACTCAGACTCTCGTCTGGCTATGACTGCTGCTATCCGTAAGGTATTCGCAGAAAAACCGGCTGAGTTTGACCCGCGTAAGTATCTTGGCCCGGCTCGTGACAACATGGAAAAGATGTACATGCATAAGATTATCAACGTGCTTGGTTCAGACGGTAAATTGGCTGAATAATCCACGAATTTTAAAATTCTAAATAGGAAGGCTGCTCTTGAAAAAAGGGCAGCCTTTTTTTGATCAGTTCCTTTAGTAATCAAGTCTATTGGTCATTTCCGGGGCAAAGGCGCATCTCGGATCGGGATAATCCCAACACTCTTTGCCGTATGCCTTGATGATATCGCTCCAGCACCGGTTTCCGTATTTAAAGCAATCTTCAAAACAGATGCAAGTACGGCATCGGCTATGATTCCCGATATCGTTGCGGGAAAGGTTGCAGAGATGCAGCGTCTTCTCCGATTTCCAGATGTCTTTCAAGCCAGATTCCCTTGCATCCCCGATAATGAACCGGGAGTTCCAGTACAGTTGTTCGCAAATAGTGACCTTCCCGTCCGGGAGAATGAATAAATGGTTGTTGAGTGCAGAGCAGGTGGCACCGCTAAACTGCATGCTTCCTCCTTCGTCCGAGTAATACTGTTTCTTTATTGCACCTTGGTTCAGGATAATCCTGAAATGCGCATTGAGGGCGACCGATTCTTGTAAGAAGCGGAAAATATCGCTAATCTCCTGATGTGAAGGCTTTAGTTCGGCAAAGCTCCGGTAGTTTGTGGTGATAGAGTTACTGACCGGAGTGAGACGCCAGTCTTGCAGGTTCTTCAGGGTTGAGAGGAATTGAAACAGCTCACTAAGAATCTGGCGGTTACAATTATAGGTTGTCAGTACAGAAGACACTTGGTATGGCAAATCGCTTTGATCGAGCATCCGGAGTCCTTGCATCATCTGTTTGGCGTAGGATTTGCTGACGGATAAAGACTGATTTAATACCATGGCATCGATGGCATCTAATGACACCTGTATGATGTTCTTATACCCGGTTTGTTTCAGCTTTTGCAGACATTCGGCATTGAATGGCATTTTGGTGGATATGAATTCAGGTTCTATGCCACACTTCACCAGTTCCGTAAGGATGATGTCCCAGTCTTTGTGCAGAAATATTTCTCCGCCTATCAGATTGATTTGTTGCACGGGCAATGTTGCTGCTTCCCGTATCAATTCCAGAATACGGGAAGTTGTCAGCACGCTTTGCACTTGTGTGCGGGTGTCGGCATAGCAATACCGGCAGTGAGTCATGCAGCGGTTGGTCAGCATTAACGTCAGCGTCAACGGACCGGAATATAGCCGTCTGGTATATGTGTCGACTGTCGTACCCGTAGGATTGCAGGGAAATAGGTTTTTGTAGTGATATTCTGTTCCTGCTTTTTCAATAGGTATGATCAGTTGTCTGGGAAAACATATTTCCCGTCCGTTCCATGTGGTGAAGAACGCTTCCCGGTTCTCTATAAAAGGCAGCATCAGTTTTTCGGTTTTCAATACGTCGCAGTGAAAGAAGCGTGCCAGTAATTGCCAGTTCTCAGTCAGACTCCGTTTGTGGGTAAAGAAACTGAGCATTGCCGCGTGGGCGGGATGGATAAAAGACATCCAGTCCGGCGAGGCAACTCCCCTGATGTTTGTTTTGGAAAACAGGATGAACCGATATATATCGTCCCTTAATCCATAATTGGGATTAAGCACATATACATCATTCACTTTTGATGTCTTTGTCACCGATGCTTTCATTGAAGACGGCACCTGTGAAGCAGCCCAGGCCACAATTTCCCTGAAGCTTTTCATCTATTCCACCTTGCAGGTCGAACAGTTCGTCCATGTTCAGCAACTCTTCCTGAGAGCTGTTTTCGTCCTTGCTTGCTCCGTGTTGCTGATCGTTGCTCTTTCCGGAATTTTTAGTTTTCATGATGTCAAATGTTTAGAGGTTACTATTAAGTTTGTTTCTCCGGCTGTTTCAACAGCCTGTATAGCGGGGTGAAGACGCGGCTGAGTATACTCCGGTCCGAAGTGATGATTTCGGCTTTGCCGGAGAGACCTATCTCATATTCTATCTCATCTTTGGTAGTCGTATTCAGTCCGTGGGGAAAATTGATTTCCACTGCGTAGTTTTTGCTGTAGGGCACATACGCTATTGAAGCTACTTCACCGGTGAGATACCCGTAAGTATGTGCCGGATATTTGCTTAACTCGATGTTCACTTTATCGCCGGGGGCTATTTCCGCCACATCTTCCTGTGAGAGTTTGATGCGTCCTATCGGTTGCCCCTTTTGTTCTGATATCACAGAACAAACCGTATCGCCTTCATTTATCACATTGCTTATCCCCCAGCTTTTTCCCAGTATCACCGTTCCGTTGCTGCTGCTTTTAATTAAGTATTTGGCTTCCCATATTTTCAGGCTGTTTATCATATTCTCGTATGCCAGTTCCAAGGCTCTCCGGTTCAGTGCTACTTCCTTTTTGTGTTCCATTCTCAGGTCGAATAGCTGCCGTCTGGTGTTCAGTATATTCATTTCATTCTTTTCCGGCTGCTTATTCAGCAATGCCAGTTCCTCTTTCAGGAATCCTTCCTTTTGCCGGAATATGTCAAATTCGTCATAAATCAGGCAGGTGCGCACGGCATTTGTGAACTGCCCGTAAGCACCGGTCATTTCTCCCATGATGAGGTCGAATGGAAAACTGTTCAGATATTTTATGTCGTTGGTGCGGTAATATGTTTCCACGTCTCCCAGTACCCGGCAGAATCTTTTCACATCCTGCATGGAGGCTGTGTTGCGCAGAATGCCCAGTGTGTCGTTGAGTTTCACCTTTTGCCGGTCTTCTACGAAGAAACGGTCTATTATCCCCGATTGGTTTGCCGTTATCCATGCTGTCTTCGATAGGTCGTCGATGGCTATGCCTGTCCTCACAGTGTCCGGATACGAGAACAGGGCGGCGAAGGTTATCAATAGTACTATCAACCCGTAGATGATGTGGCTTCCCGTATGTATCAGCCAGTTGGGCATATCGCCCAGTATGTCGTTGTTCTCGCGGCTGTACAGTTCCACTTTGTCGGCCTCGTTGTTTTCCGGTTTATAGATTTCTTCCATGAGGTGTTTTTTTTGTTTGTATTAAGCATTCAGTTCCAGTTGGTTTTTCACCAATCCGTAGTAGTCTCCCTGACGGGATATCAGCGTTTCGTGGTTGCCCTGTTCGGTGATGTTTCCATCTTTCAGTACCACAATTTGGTCGGCATTCCTCACGGTGCTGAGGCGGTGGGCTACGATGACTACTGTGCGGTCTTTGAAGAACTGGTCCAGATTCCGTTGGATGGTTTTCTCATTATCCGTATCCAGTGCGTTGGTTGCCTCGTCAAAGAACAGGTAATCGGGGTTGCGGTAGATGGCTCTGGCTATCAGTATGCGTTGTTTCTGCCCCTGGCTCAATCCTTGTCCGGTGTTGCCTATGCGGGTGTTGTACTTCAAGGGCAGGCTTTCGATGAAACTGCGTATGTTGGCCATGTCTACGGCATAGATCAACTTCTTCTTGTCTACGATGTCATCTTCGGGGGCGATGTTGTTGGCTATGGTATCATTGAAGATGAAGCCCTCCTGCATTACTACTCCGCAATGCTTGCGCCATTGCTTGAAGCTGAGGTCTTGCAATGACTGTCCGCCTATGCTCACCTTTCCCTCTGTGGGCGGATAGAATCCCAGCATCAGCTTTATCAGGGTTGTTTTTCCGCTTCCGCTTAGCCCTACGATGGCGGTCGTCTTTCCTGCGGGGATATCCAGCGATATTCCTTTGATAATCTTCTTCGATTTCTCCGAGCCGTAGGTGAAGAATACATTCTGCAACTGTATGGGCTGGTTACCCATTACTTGTTCCGCATTTTCCTGACCATCTTCCTCTTCATTGGGTTTGCTGTGTATCTCACCCAGACGTTCCAGGCTGAGCTGTGCATCTTGTGCCTGCTGCATGAAGGATACGAATTGCTCTATCGGACCCTGCATCTGCCCGATGATGTATTGTATGGACAGCATGATACCCAGTGTGATGTCACCGTTCAGTACGGCAGTGGCAGATAGTACGGTGATAAGTATATTTTTCACTTCATTGATGAGCACGGCGCCCACTTGCTGCCATTGCCCCAGGTTGAGCGACTTGATATTGATTTGGAACAGGGAAGCCTGTATGTTCTCCCATTCCCATCTTTTCTGTTGTTCGCACCCCAGCAGCTTGATGTCCTGCATGCCGTATATCATCTGCATCAGGTTGTCCTGATTGACGGACATTTGCTCGAAGTTTTTCCGGTTGAGGTCGGCGCGCTTGCGCATGAACAGTTTCACCCAGCCGACGTAGAGGATGCTGAAGAGGAGAAAGAGGAAGAATATTTTCAGGTTGTACACGGCAAGCACTGCACCGAAGATGATGATGGTGATGGTGGCAAACAAGATGCTCAACACGGACTGGGTGAGGAACATTTCTATGCGTTTGTGGTCTTCGATGCGGCGGATCAGGTCGCCTGCCAGCTTACTGTCGAAGAAGCGCATGGGCAGGCGCATCAGCTTGACGAGAAAGTCCGATATCAGGGCTACATTGACGCGTGTACTGATGTGCAGCAGGATGCAGCGGCGGATAACTTCGATCAGCGTGCGGCTGAACACCAGCATGAGTTGTGCAGCCAGTATGAGTTGGATGAAGTTGAGGTTGCGGTGACCGATGCCTTGGTCTACGATGGTTTGCGTGAGGAAGGGGAAGGCGAGTTGCAATACACTGCCTGCCAGAAGGCCCACTATCAGTTGGACTATCATTTTACGGTAAGGATGTACGTAGCGCAGCAGATGCCACAGTGATATGCCTTCGTATTTGATGGGTGTTGTTTCGTAGAATTGCGGGGTGACATCAAGCAGCATGGCTATGCCTTTTTCTATGCCGCCTTGCGTGGTGCTGATCCAGCATTTCCTCAATTCCTCTTCTTCATATTTCAGCAAGCCGTAAGCCGGATCGGCAATATAGAAATAAGTTTTCCCTTTCTTTTGAACGATTTTGTAGAGCACCACGAAGTGTATCTGATTCCAATGCAGAATGCAAGGCAGCTTGGATTGTTGCTTCAGTTTTTCGAGGGTGGTGCGTATGCCTGTGGCACGCATACCTATGCTGGCGGCGGCTTCGCTGATGCCTTGCATATTGACTCCGGTGCGCTGTATGAACGATTGCTCGCGCAGTTGCTGCACGGAGAATTTCTTTCCGTGGTATCGGGCAATCATTCGCAGGCACGAGGGGCCGCAGTCCATACCGTCCAACTGTTTATAGAAGGGGAATTTCATAGTAGGCTGGTTTTATTGATTCTGAAATTGCTGGCAATTGTTGCAACACTTTCCACCCATCAAGGTGCAGAAATCTTTCTCTCCGTAGTAGTATGTCTGGTTATAGCAGTTATAGAGTATATCCAGCATCAAGTCTTTGCGCAGGAAGGTTAGGTACTCGAAGAGGGCGGATCGGGATAGATTCAACTTTTCTGCAAATTTCTCAGGGGTGCCTGTACGTCGATGTGCAATCAACGTATTCATATAAATGATTTTCTGTAGGTCGACGTTTTTCATAATCGGTGTGTTTTAGAGTTGTTATTAAGGGAAAAGGGAAAGAAAAAGGAGAGGCTGAATCTTAGCCTCTCCTTTTTGTGTTAAAGCTGGAATATACCTTGCAAGTAACCACCGTAATCGTTGCTGATTTCGATAGTGTAACTACCTTGAGGTAAGCTGTCGAGAGAAATAGAAACAAAAGATGTTTCGGGAGCTGTAAAATCACGTTGCCATACGGGCTGGCCGTTGGCGTTGACAATAGTGATGTTTACGTCATAGTTAGGGGAGGTGCATTTCAAAGTTAGCTGGTCACCGCCGATGGAGGCGGTGAAGGGGATGGGAGAGAGACTTCTTGTGTTTGACATCCATTGTCCTTCAAAAACGACTTCTGACTCAATATCGGAATTTCTGATTTCTGCCTGTATTGGCTGCATTGGCAAACTACCTATAATAAGGAGCATGCAGATTGATAAATAACATACATAGTTTCTCATAATTGTTGTCTTTTGATTTTCTGAAAACAAATTTAGCGGTTAATTATTGAATTGTTATGGACACAATATGGACATGTTGATCTTGATAACTCGCTAATAAATAGGAAAGTATGAAAAAACTTTTATTCGAATCTGGACATGCTATGATTTAATACTCCCATATCCAGATATCAATGAGTTGTGATTTGTCGAAGTTGTCTCCAAGTTCCTTTATAATCTGCTCTTTTATCCGTTGTTTCCGTTTAGAGACAGAGGCCGGAGAAATATTCAGTATCTCTGCCATGTTCGATACAGAAATGCGCAACTTAATAAGACAACATACTTGCAGGTCATTTTCGGTGAACGATGGGAATTGTTCTTTTAGACGGAGAGTGAAGTTGTTGTATAGCTTATTTATATTTTCTTCCACTTCCGCCCATTGAACGATTGTGAGTTGTTTGGGCGATTTTATGAGAGAATCCAACGGCTTTATATATGGAATTAGTAATTTGCACAAGAATTCTTCACGGTTACGCAAGCGTGAATTTTCTTCTGCCATAGCATCGAAAGATGTTAATTGCGTTTTGAATTTTCCTTGCATCTTTTGTGAATATTCCGCCATGTTCTGTTGTAATAGAATGGTTTCTTTTTGTAGATTCTCATTCTTTCTTTTGAGTTCATCCAATCCATTTTGTTGCTCCAACATTGTCTCATGCAATTCTTCGTTTGCAGCCAACTGCTCAGAGAGTTGCATTATATGTACTCTATTTTGCGCCATTTGCATTTCATTTTCATGTATTCGCAGGCTGTAGATGCGAAGCTGTTCTTCCTGCATCTGGATGGTACGTTCTTTTTGTATCAACTTACGCTGATAAAGGAAAATGAGGCATGCTATGACTATTACTATAAATAATAGAATATATAAGTTGTTCCGTATAATCCGTTCGTTTTCTATTTGCAATGTCTTTTTAATGCTCTCTTCATTTGTTACATCACATGCAACTGGTAAACAATCATGTCCATTTTCTTTAAGTTTCTTAGAAAGTTCTTCTAATCTTTCTACTCTACGTGCAAGTACTGCCACATCACATCCCTGTTCATTTAATGCCTTTGCGAATTGTTCTCCTAGACCACTTGATGCCCCTGTAACAACTGCAACTTTTCCAGTTAAATCAAAACTAATCATACTATCCTCCTTGTTATATACCTAAGTATACAATTACTTTACTCTAGTTATATTATATAGCAAGTGAATA
>OHOZ01000780.1_pt1 | contig 16917 bp, 16 predicted proteins | sample 1569931 | NCBI WGS metagenome assembly OHOZ01 (sample SAMEA3879572, study PRJEB24766) | human gut metagenome | biome: human-associated habitat; feature: feces | place: USA | collected 1985/1987
CAGGCAGCGAAGCGTCCCTGCCAGTAACTTTGCGCGTCCGCAGACGCGCCCCCAACTTTCTCTTTTCCTCAACTCAACAGTGTCGCGCCAGATGGGCGCGACCGACCAGCATAGGGAGCAATTCGTTTCCTGCTGCTGGTCTTTTTTGCTGCAGGGAAAAGCGCACTGCCACAAAAAATCCACCCCCGCAGACGCAAGGGTGGACAAATTTGATAACCTGTGAATTATTCTTCTTCCAGCGGGGCGACACCGGCATCATCGCCGAGGTCTGCTTCCAGCAGGGCAAGGTCGTCCTCGTCCTCATCCGGAAGCTCGCCGGGATCTTCTTCGGGCGCAATCGGCTTTGCGGGCTTATCCGCAAAAATCTCCTGACGAATAATCGCGTCGATTTCGTCCGTGATTTCGGGATGGTCGCGCAGGTACAGGCGCGTGTTCTCGCGGCCCTGACCAATGCGCTGATCCTTGTAGCTGAACCACGCGCCGCTCTTGTGGATGATGTCGCGCTCGACCGCCATGTCAAGCAGCGTGCCTTCGCGGCTGATGCCTTCGCCGTACACAATGTCGAACTCTGCCACGCGGAACGGCGGAGCAACCTTGTTCTTGACAACCTTGACCTTCGTGTGGTTGCCGACGACTTCGCTGCCGTTTTTGAGCTGCTCGCCGCGGCGCACGTCCAGACGCACGGAGGCGTAGAACTTCAGCGCACGACCGCCGGGGGTGGTTTCGGGGTTGCCGTACATCACGCCGACTTTCTCGCGCAGCTGGTTGATGAACACCGCGACGCAGCCGGTTTTGTTGATGATGCCCGCCAGCTTGCGCAGCGCCTGGCTCATCAGACGCGCTTGCAGACCGACGAAGGAATCGCCCATTTCGCCGTCGATTTCCGCCTTCGGGACGAGGGCGGCGACAGAGTCGATGACAATGACGTCCAGCGCGCCGGAGCGAACCAGCGCTTCGACGATTTCCAGCGCCTGTTCGCCCGTGTCGGGCTGAGAGACATACAGGTCGTCAATATTTACGCCCAGATTCTTGGCGTACACCGGGTCGAGGGCGTGCTCAGCGTCCACAAATGCCGCGATGCCGCCCATTTTCTGCGCCTGTGCGACAATGTGCAGGGCAACGGTCGTCTTACCGGAGGATTCCGGGCCGAAAATCTCCACAATACGGCCGCGCGGAATGCCGCCGACACCCAGCGCCTCATCCAGCGTCAGGCAGCCCGTGGGGATGACCTGCACGTTCTGCTCCGCGTGTTCACCGAGCTTCATGACGGCACCCTTGCCGAACTGCTTGTCCAAATCCGCCAGCGCGTGCTCCAGTGCCTTGAGTTTCTCCTCCTGCGCACCCGTCACCGGGGCGGCTTTTTCGGTCTTTGCGGGCTTCTTTGCTGCCATGATACCGCTTCCTTTCTGGATACCGGCGGGGGATGCAATCGGCAATCGCCGCCGGGTTTCTTTCGCTTCTTATCGTACCACAGCGAACAGCAGTTTGCAAGGGGAACACGCAAGTTTTTCCTGATTAGGTTTCATCAAAATAATGGTATTTCCCCTTCAGAGCCAACAGGAAGCCAATCGACACGACGAACGCCAGCGCTTCCGCCGCAGAAGCTGCCCACCAGAGACCGTCCACATCCAGCGCCATCGGCAGCAGGATGACCGACGCCGCTTGAAACACCAGTGTGCGCAGGAAGGACATTGCCGCGGACACGCCGCCGTTGTTCAGCGCCGTGAAGAAGGAGGACAGGAAGATGTTGAAGCCCGCGAGCAGGAAGGCGAAGGAGAAGAGGTGGAAGGCGTGCCGCGTCAATTCGCAGAGCGTCGCGTCATAGCCGACGAAGATGTTTGCCAACGTCCCGGATAGCGAGATGGCGGCGATTGTCATCACGATGCCCAAGATGCCCATGACTTTCAGCCCCTTCATCAGCAGGTTCCTCAGTTCCGGGTGATTCCGCGCGCCGTAGTGGTAGCTGATGATGGGCGCACAGCCGATGGAATAGCCAATGTCAATCGCGACGAAGATGAACTGCACATACATCAGTACGCCATACGTCGCCACGCCGTCCTCGCCCAGAAAGCGCATTAGCTGTGCGTTGTACAGCATCCCAATCAGCGAGCCGGAAATGTTGCTCATCAGCTCTGATGAGCCGTTGGCGCACGATCGCAGCAGCGGCTGCACTTCGAACTTCGTCCGGCGCAGGCGCAGGGGGCTGCTTTTGCTGAACAGGAAGTACATCAGCGGCACAACGCCGCCGACAGTCTGGCTGATGCCGGTCGCAATCGCAGCGCCCGCAATGCCCCAGCGGAATACGCCCACGAACAGCGCGTCCAGCACCATGTTCGTCACGCCCGCCGCGAGCGTAATCAGCAAGCCGAACTTCGGCCGCTCTGCCGCAATCAGGAACGACTGGAACATGTTCTGCAGCATGAACGACGTAAGAAAGCAGACGACAATCCGCCCATAAAGCACGCAGTCATCCACCATGGCCTCTGTTGCGCCCAGCAGAATCGCCATCGGGCGCATGGTCAGCACCCCGACTACCGTCAGGATAACGCCCAGCAGGATGCCGAAGAGCGTAATCATGGAGAAATACTTGTTTGCGTGCTTCTTGTCGCCCTCGCCCAGCACGCGGGAGACCAGCGCTGTGCCGCCTGTGCCGAGCATAAAGCCCATTGCGCCCAGAATGATGAGAAACGGCATAATCAGGTTGATGGACGCGAACGCCGTTTTTCCGGCGAAATTCGACACGAACAACCCGTCCACCACGCCGTAGATGGACGTGAACACCATCATGACAATCGACGGCAGAACGAAGCGGAACAGCCGAGCGTAGGTAAAGTGGTCAGATAATTGAATCGGGTTCTTCTTGCTCATTTAGCTTGACTTTCCTCTTCTTGATTCCGCACTGTCTGCGGGAAAATGTCTATCATCAGCGCATTCAGGCGGCGCAAGAGGGAGAACAGCTGATCCGCCTCTTCTTCGCTGAATTGCGCCAGCGCCTGCTGCTCGGTTTCGGCAACGCGGTCTGCGGTTTCACGCGCCAGCGCTTCGCCCGCGGCCGTCAGGTGAATCGTTTTCGTGCGGCGATTTGAACCGCTTTGCAGCGTAATCAGCCCGTCCGCTTCCATTTTCTTCAGCGCGGAGTTGATCGTCTGTTTGGGTTCGTGCAGAAATTCGCACATCCGGCTCTGCGCCATTTCGCCCGGCTCAACCCGCAGCGTGTACAGCGCCCACATCGCCATGTCAGTCAGGTTCATCTGCTTCGCCATCTGACGGTAGATATTGGCATTCTCTTTCCATGCCTCGTTCAGTGCAAACAGACGTGTGCTTAACGCTTTCATCACAATGCTCCTTTTCAATTTGTCCGAAATCGGACAGTATCGATTATAGTCCGATTTCGGACATTTGTCAAGAAACTTTTGCCGAAAAAATAACGGAGTGTGTGTAACCGCTTGAACAATTTTTGAACTTTTTTGCCCTATGTCTTGTTATCTCCCTGACTTTCCGATAACGTTTTCTGAAATGCTGTCTGTTTCCTTGACGGATGTTGAAATTGGGAGTATAATGGCAGATGCGCAATTGCGCCATATAATAGGAAACGTTGCCCCAGAAATGTGCCGCCCTGTGATGAACGAAAAGAAAGAGTTATCGATATGAACAGTGAGCAAATCCGGAAGTTTTTCGCTGATTATCAGGTTGTCCTCAAGCGGGTGGAGCAGCTCGAAGCTGCCATGCGCATCAAGTCCGACTGGGACACATGGTGCGCCGCCCTTCGGGAGCGCGCTGAATTCTTCCGCACGGAGTATGCGCACATGAATGCCCTGATGCGCAGCGTGATGCCGGAGTTCGCGAAGGAAGAACCTGCTTTAGACGATGACGCATGGAACCAGCTGCAAATTTCGATGATGGACTTCTATCGCGCAGATACGCATGACTTGGCGCTCCTGATGGAACTTGCAAAGATTCTCCAGAAGCACTATGGACACAGCAACAACCTTGCCGCGATGACGGATGTGGATCTGACATTGGCGTACACAAATCTGGAATTCTCCCGCATCCTGCGTGAACCATATGGCACACGCGCAAGGGACTATTACCGCAAGATTTCGGTTTTGTCGCGGAATTTCGGCGCAATCAAGGAGCACAGCGTCCATCAGGCGATTGTGATCTCCTACGCGAACCTCGTGATGAGCTGCTGCGTGTTAGGCACGGTCACGATGGAAGAAGCGTTTGGCATGTGGGAGGAAATGAAGGAACTGCAAGCGTCGGATGCGCTGGCGGCGACGCGCGAAAGCGAGCCGGACGTAGGCAGGCTGCTGGATATTTTCACTGAGCGCTTCCGCACGGACGCTTACGCGCTGGCGAAATCGTTTGACCGCACCATTGAGGCGCACACCCGCTTTGTGCCGCCGGAATTGATGAGTCGGATTGAGCAGATAACGGCAGAATATTACGAAAAGCTGGATAAGCGGAGGAAAGCACTGCCGACATGTTCCAAATTATCACCAGCCAGTGTGACTTCGACTGCGAGACGGGCCGCCGCACGGCAGATGAGTGCTGGAAGGAGATTCACACTTTCTTCCGTAAGACAAAGCCGAAGGTGAAGCAACTCGGTGAAGTGGACGTGCGCGAAATTGACGTTATTTCCTATTACATGACCTGTCTGGACGCACTGATTTCCTTCCTCGTGGAAACGACGATGCCGATGGAGGATAAGAAACGCTATTTCCGCGAATATCAGCAGGATATCCGTGATTTCATTGCGGATTACGACACGCGCACCGGGCATGGCAACACGCTGAACAACGCACTGGAGGAGCTGGCGTTCTTCCCGAATGCCTACGCGCTGTTCGACACGGCGGAGGAGAAAATCGACTACATCTTCCGGCTCGTTGTCGCGCGGCACTGCACCGCGTTCCTGCATTCGCTGATGGTGTCCGCCTTTGCGGAAGCGATTCTCTCCGCCATCATCGACAAAGAACCGGCGCTGATGGTGGGGTATCACGGCGTGACGTCGCCGGAGGATGTGCAGGCGCACCGCGCGGAAATCCTGCAATTTGCGCATGACGCCGCCCTGCTGCACGATGTGGGCAAGAATTCCATGCTCGAGATTATCGAGACGCAGCACCGCCCGCTGACGGACGAGGAGTTCGGTATCATCCGCTCCCACCCGAACCGCGGCGGGCAGTACCTGAGCATCGACGAGGATTTGGCGCGCTATGTGGATATCGCCCGCGGCCACCACAAGTTCTACAACGGCAAGGGCGGCTATCCGAACGACTTTGATAACACCGCCTCGCCGGAGCGCTTCATGATTGACATCATCACCGTCTGCGACTGTCTTGATGCCGCGACTGACCAGTATGGCCGCAACTACCACCAAGCCAAGACGACGGACGAAGTGCTGGCGGAATTCAAACGCGATGCGGGTGTCCGCTACAACCCGGACATTGTGCGCTTCATCCTGCAGGATTCCGCTCTTCGCGATACCCTGCTCGAAATTTCCGGCCCGCGCCGCCTGACGATTTACTACGACACCTACAAGCACTATTTTATGTAACACAAGGGAGTTCCTCCCTTGACCCTTTCGCGCGATTGGGTTGGTGACACTATCAGGCAGGGCCCGCGTGTTTATCTGCCCTTTCAGTCAGCTAAAGGTGTCCGCCATAGCGGATGGAGAGGGCTTGCTGCAATACAAGTCAATTCCTGAAAAGTGCAAATCAACATACACAAAAAGAGCCGCTTCTACACAACAGAAGCAGCTCTTTTTCACAGCGCCATTCCGCAATGCTCGCACCGCCGTGCAGCCCCTTCCAGCACACTCGTGCGCCTCCCGCAGTGCGGACACACAATAAACGACTGTACCACCCCATACGCCCGGAGGTTCGGCGCAGTCAGGTATACCATCGCCGTCAGCGGATCAATCTGAATGTTTCGCAGATAGTTCCCGCAGAGCAATAACCGCAGCGTCTCCATGTTCGGGCAGTCCGGCAGGAGCTTGGGCATATCCGACAGCGGAAACATGTGCAGCGAGAACGTTGCTAACTGTTGCGCAACGCCGTGCGCCCGGCGTCGGATGATTTCCCCCTGAAGCAGATGCATCCCGGCGTACAGTGCCGCCGTCGCAAGGCATAGCAGCAGCACCACCATGTGCGTGTCGCCGTGCTCACCCGCCTTGCAGGTGCGCCACAGCAGCAGCGCCGATAGGGCGAAGAACAGCGCCATCAGCGGATACACCCACCATCGGCGGTTTGCCCGCTGCGTCAAATAGGGATTCATGCGGATGCCTCCTGTTGCCGAATAACATTCATTTCATCTATACAATACCATACTTGCAGGATAATGTAAACGAGAACTCGTGGTTTGCCGAAAGAAAAGTGCCGGACAGCGCTGCCCGGCACAGTATTCACGGCGGATGATTACTTGAAGTAGACCAGATTGCCGGTTTTGTCGATGATTTGCCATGTGCCGTTTAAGCACACGTCTGCAAGACCTTCGCTGGTGAAGTCGGTTACTTCGCTGTATTGACATTTGATGACGACGTTACCGTCAGGGTCGATGAAACCCCACTTGCCGTAAGCACCTTTTACAGCGGCAAGTCCGTTGGTAAATTCGTGCGCATCACGGTATTGGGCAGGAATGACTTCTTTGCCACTACGGTCAATGAAACCGTAACGTGTTGAATCTGCACCCTTAGAATAGTAACCAACTTTGATGCGGTCGTTATGGAAAACAGGGGCAGAAGTACGGGGAGTGCCCCAATCTGTTGTATAGCAGTCGCCTAATTCACTCCATGATTCTGTTCCCAGCACATTTCCCCGATTATTCGTAAGCTGGAACAGATAGTAGGTATCCCATCCGGTACTGCGGGAAGTATCCTTTGTTGCAATGACACGCAGACCGTTGTTAGCCATTGTAATATCGGGATACTTGCAGCTCTTGATGACCTTACCCTGCGTATCAATCAGACCATAATTGCTGCCGTCATCCACAATGGCAACGTCGTCCTCAAAAGCATAGATGCGATTCCAATGCGGAGCAAGGGTGGTGTTCGTTGCGAAGTTCACCAGTCCTACCTTATCATGGAACGTAAACTGCGCCACATGCGCCGTCATCTGCTTCAAGCTGGCGAACGAGTGAATCCCCAGCATATACGCCTTGCTGGCGCTGTCCTCATAGTCGCCCAGTTCGCTGAAAAGCGTGTACGCCGTCTTGTAATTGCCGCTGGCGATGGCTTCCATGCCCTTGGCGTAGTTCGCGCGCTGCTGCACCGCTTCCGCACGCGCGGCGCTGTCGCGGTAATCGCCCAGCGCGATAAACAGGTCGTAGGCGTTCGCAAACTGCCCGTTTTCTTCCGCCTTATTCGCCTGTGCGTATTTCGCGGCGTTTATGGCTTCCTGAATCTCGGTCAGCTGCGCCTTGCTGTCCTTGTAATCGCCCAGCGCGCGGAAGGCGTCATAGGCATCCTGCAATTTTCCGGCGTTTTTCAGCGCAAGGGCGGCATCATAGTCGCGCGCCTTGATTTTCTCCCGCAGCGTCTCCACGCGGGCGGCGCTGTCCTGATAATCGCCGAGCTTCGTGAACGCGGTCAACGCATCTTCCAGCTTGCCCGCGGCTTCCAGCGCATCGGCACGGGCGTAATCGCGCGCAAGAATCTTCGCGGGGTAGGATGCCAAATGCGTCTGGCTGTCGAGATACAGCGAAATGCCCAGCAGCAAATCCTGCGCCTCTTCGTACTCTTCTGATGCTTCATAGCTCAAAGCGGCGTAGTAGGTGACGCGCAGGGAGCTGTCCAGAAAATCGCCCAGCTGCTGCAAATTGCTGACGGCAATGGCGTAATTGCCCTGCTCCGCGGCGGCGATGGCACTGCAATACATGGCATAGCGCGGCGCATCGGCATATCCGGCGAGACTGGCGAAGGAGGAAGCGGCTTCCTCGTATTTGCATTCTTTCAGCAGGTTCAAGGCGGACTGGTAGTCATCCGCCGGAGAGCTGCCCCACGCGAGGGCAGGTGCGCCCAGCAGGGACAACATCAGCACGAGACAGAGTAGCCATTGGCATGTGCGTTTCATAGAACACCCTTCTTTCTGCAGATGAAATCTCATCTGCCAAGATGACATTATTATACCATGCAATGAAAATGCTGTCAATTACGAACGCAATAAAAAACCGGGAAGCATCTGCCTCCCGGTTGAATTTACGCCCCCAGATACGCCTTCCTGACTGCATCGTTGTGCAGCAGCTCCTGCGCGTCGCCGGACATGGAAATCTTGCCTGTTTCCAGCACATACGCGCGGTTCGCGACGGACAATGCCATTTGCGCGTTCTGCTCCACCAGCAGAATCGTCGTGCCGCTCTTGTGCAGCGCGCGGATGATGTCGAAAATCTGCTCGACCAGAATCGGCGCAAGACCCATCGACGGCTCATCCAGCATCAGCAGGCGCGGCTTGGACATCAGCGCGCGCGCCATTGCCAGCATCTGCTGCTCGCCGCCGGAGAGCGTGCCGGCAATCTGCTTCTGGCGCTCCTTCAGGCGCGGGAACAGCTCGAACATCTGCTCAATGCTGCCCGGAATCTCCTTGTCGGGGCGCGTGAAGCCGCCCATTTCGAGGTTCTCCAGCACCGTCATCTGCTGGAAGATGCGCCGTCCTTCGGGGCAGAGCGCCATGCCGTGCTTCACCATATCCGACGCGTGGACGCGCGCCAGATCCTTGCCGCCGAAGTGGATGCTGCCCTCGCGCGGGCGGAGCAGTCCGGCGACGGTGTTCAGCGTCGTGGATTTGCCCGCGCCGTTTGCGCCAATCAGCGTGACGACCTCGCCCTCATCCACCGAGAAGGAAATGCCCTTGATTGCGTGAATCGCGCCGTAATAAACGTTGATATCGTTGACTTCCAGCAGACTCATGCTTTCGCCTCCTTCTGCTTGCCCAGATACGCCTCAATGACGACCGGGTTGTTCTGGATTTCCTCTGCCGTGCCCTTGGCGATAATGCGCCCATAGTTCAGCACGCAGATGCCTTCGCAGATGCCCATGACCAAATTCATGTCATGCTCAATGAGCAGAATAGCAATCTGGAACTGGTCGCGGATTTTGATGATGTTCTCCATCAGCTCCGCCGTTTCGTGCGGATTCATGCCCGCGGCGGGTTCGTCCAGCAGCAGAAGCGACGGATTCGTCGCCAGCGCGCGCACAATTTCCAAGCGCCGCTGTGCGCCGTAGGGGAGGGAACCTGCCTTGACATCGCCCATGTTTTCCATGCCGAAGATGCTCAGCAGATCCAGCGCCTTTTCGTGCTGCTTCTTCTCGCCTTGCCAATACTGCGGCAGACGGAAGATGCCGGAAAACATGCCGTACTTAATCTGGTTGTGCAGGCCGATGCGGACGTTCTCTTCCACCGTCATGTTGTCGAACAGGCGGATGTTCTGGAACGTGCGGGCAATGCCGAGCTTGCTGGCCTGCACTGTGTTCATGCCTGCCGTGTCCTTGCCGTTGATGAGAACCGTGCCGGTCGTGGGCTGATAGACCTTTGTCAGCAGGTTAAAGACCGTTGTCTTGCCCGCGCCGTTCGGGCCGATAAGCCCGCAGATTTCTGTGCGCCCGATGGCAAGGTTCACGTCGTCCACTGCCTTCAGACCGCCGAACTCAATGCCCAGATGGCTGGCTTCCAGCACGGGCGAATGATTCACGTCGCGTTCCGGAATGATGCTGCGCGACGGCACGGGAACCATCTTTGTATTGGGCTTAAAACGCTTCAGCGGTTCAGTCATGCCGCGTCACCTTCCTTCACAACTTCTTTTTTCGCAGGGCGGATGCGCTCGAGCACCTGCCGCACCACCGGGGCATTGCCCAGCAGCATTACAGCAATCAGCACGATGGCGTAAATCAGCATACGGTAGTCGCCAAATTCGCGCAGCACCTCCGGCAGCACCGTCAGCAGCGCCGTCGCAATCACCGATCCGCGGATATTGCCGATGCCGCCCAGCACGACGAACACCAGCACGAGGATGGACGTATCAAACTTGAACTTGTCCGGCGCGATGGAGGAGAAGTTCAGCCCAAACAGCGCGCCAGCCATGCCCGCCAGCGCCGCCGAGGTGACGAACGCCATCAGCTTGTACTTCGTCACGTTCACGCCCATGGCTTCAGCAGCAATGCGGTTGTCGCGGCTTGCCATAATCGCGCGGCCGGAGCGGCTGTTGATGAGGTTCAGCACGACAAACAGCGTCAGCAGCACCAGCACGAAACCCGCCTCGAACGTCGCAATGCGCCCGACGCGCACCGCGCCCGCCGGCCCGTTGTACAGGAGCGTGCCATCAATGCGGGGATTGTTGAAGTTGACAATCAGCTTGCCGTTGCTGACCGCGAAATACAGGCAGTTCATGACGTTGCGGATGATTTCGCCGAACGCCAGCGTGACGATGGCAAGGTAGTCGCCGCGCAGACGCAGCACTGGGATGCCAATCAGCACACCCGCAATTGCCGCGCATACGCCGCCCGCCAGCATGGCCAGCACGAGGCGCATCGTCTCATTTTCCATCTGGAAGGCGTTCAGCAGCCAGCCAGACATGATGATGCCGGAGAACGCGCCGACGCTCATGAAGCCCGCGTGACCCAGCGACAGTTCGCCGGAGATGCCGACCGTCAGGTTTAGCGAAACCGCCATGACGATGTAGACGCAAATCGGGATGAGCTGCCCCTTCAGGGAGCGGCTGATGGTGACGCCCGGAATCATCTTGCTCAGCGCCATCTGCGTAAAGACGAACGCGATGATGACGATGGCGTAGGTGATCAAGTTGTTCAGAAAGCCTTTTGTTGACTTTTTCATCGTTTTCTTCATCCCGTTACACCTTCTCCCGCATCGGCTTGCCCAGCAGCCCCGTCGGCTTGACCAGCAGCACGATAATCAGCACGGCGAACACCAGCGCGTCGCCCAGCTCCATGGACACATACGCCTTGCCGAGAATCTCAATGATGCCCAGCAGCAGGCCGCCCAGCAGCGCGCCGGGAATTGATCCGATGCCGCCGAAAACAGCCGCCGTGAACGCCTTGATGCCCGGCATGGAACCTGTCGTGGGCATCAGCGTGTGGTAGGTGGAGCAGAGCAGCACGCCCGCAATCGCCGCCAGCGCACTGCCGATGGCGAAGGTCAGGGAGATCGTCGCGTTCACCTTGATGCCCATCAGTTCCGCCGCGCTGCGGTCTTCGCTGACGGCGCGCATCGCCTTGCCCATCTTCGTGTGGGAGGTGAAGAACGTGAGCACCAGCATGATGATGATGTTCGCCAGCACGGTCACGATTGTTTCGCCGGTCAGAATCAGCTGCCCGTCAAACAGGCTGATGGACGGGATGCTGACGAAAGACGGAAACGACATGGGGTTCGGGCCGAACACCAGCAGCGCCAGGTTTTGCAGCAGGTAGCTCACGCCGATGGCGGTAATCAGCACGGCAAGGCTCGTTGCCTGACGCAGCGGCTTGTACGCCAGCCGCTCGATGACCATGCCCAGCACCGTGCAGACAATCATGGCAATCAGCACGCCAAGCAGGGGGGACATGCCCCAGTACTGCGTGGCACAGAAGGCAATGTACGCGCCAATCATGATGACGTCGCCGTGCGCGAAGTTCAGCATCTTGGCAATGCCGTAGACCATCGAGTAGCCCAAGGCGATGATGGCATACACGCTGCCAAGGCTGATGCCGTTGATGAGGTAAGAGAAGAACTGAAGCATCCTGCCTGCACCTCCAAATGACTGAAATCTGCGGGAAAAGCACTTTCCCTTGAAAGACAGCAAGGCAATCAGCAGCAGTCCGTGTGCACCCTTACATCAACTGTTGCTGATTACCTTCTGTCTGCATCTCCCGGATACGCTCATGCCGGAGAAGGAAGCTCCTCCTCCGGCATGAGGAAAACGTGTGGAATAGGGGGGATTACTCCGCTGCAGCCGCCTCAGCGCCGACATACACGCCATCCTTGATGATGACGGCCGTCGGGGTCTTGGTGACAGCGCCCGTCGCATCCCAGACCATCGTGCCGGTCAGACCGGTGACGGTCAGTTCCTGCATGGCAGCAATCATCGCGTCGCAGATATCTTCCGCCGCTTCGTCGCCCTTCACGCCAGCCTTTTCAGCGGCCGCCGCCAGCGCGTAGATGCCGTCATACGCATCCGCCGCGAACTGGTTCGGCACCTCGCCGTACTTTTCCTGATACTTGCCGACGAAGCTCTTGGTCAGCTCGTCCGGCGCGTCCGCGGAGAAGGGGGTCAGCAGCATGACGTCTTCCGCCAGCGCAACATCGAAGCCGGGCATGGTCAGGATGCCGTCCATGCCGTCAACGCCGAAGAACACCGGCTTGTAGCCCATGGTGTTGGCAGCGTTGAGAATCTGGGAAGCAGGGGTGTAGTAGATGGGCAGGAACACAACGTCCGCACCGGCGTTCTTGGCCTCGGTCACCTGCACGGAGAAGTCCGTGGTGTCGTTGGTGAAGGTGGTCACGGAAACGATGTTCAGCCCCAGCTCGGCAGCCTTGCTCTCAAAGGTCTGATAGATACCGGTGGAATAGGTGTCGGCGTTGTTGTAGATGATGGCGACCTTCTCGCCGATCTTCTTGTTGAAGATGTATTCAGCGGACGCGGAGCCCTGTGCCGGGTCCGTGAAGCAGACCTGATACATGTTGTCCTTGTTCGCGATAACCTCCAGCGAGGAAGCGGAAGGCGTGAGCATAAACACGCGCTCGTCATACGCCTGCGCGGAAACGGCGATGCAGGGGGTCGTCGTCACGCAGCCAAGGATGACCTGCGTGCCCTTGTCCAGCGTCGCGTTGTAAGCGTTGATGGACTTTTCAGCGTCGTTTTCATCGTCCTGCACGTCCAGCACAATGTTCACCTTGCCGGCGGCGTTGATTTCTTCCACGGCGATTTCCGCGCCGCGCGCAACTGCCAGACCATACACAGCGGCAGCACCGGTCATCGGGCCAATCACGCCGATGTGAATCGTCGTCGTTTCCTCTGCGGACGCGAAGGACGCCATACTCAGCGCCATGGCCAGAGCAAGAACGAGACTAAAGAACTTCTTCATGAGAACCAACTTCCTTATCAGGTGGACGGGCGGAAGCGTGTTCCGTTCGTCATGCAACAATTATACGCATCGGATGGCGTGCCGTAAAGGGTTTTTGTGGATTTTTCGTGTTCTTTTGCTGCGCTTCCTGACGAAAATGTTCGCTTTCTGGCTAATACTATTTCCAGATTCAACTGTGCCATCTGCTTGCGCCTTTTCCCTTCTGGCGTCCGCTCATTCCACTTAGCGTAGCGCTGCTACGCTGCGTTTCATTCACGTTAGCCAGAATGAAAAATTCGCGGCGCATCTTGGCGCATTCTTATCTGGAAATAGTATAATTTCTGCATCACACGAAAAATCCCCCTGCGCATACGCTGATGCGGGGGAGGTGAGGCGGCGTGAGCAGCATGTGCTATCAGACGCTCAGTTTCGTGGAATGTCTGGAAATCCTGCGGCAGGCGAAGGCAGTCCGCGCGGCGTTCTTTGACGGTCACGCGCCGTATGTTGTGCCGATGGGGTTCGAGTGGTTCGTGAACGGGATGCAGCCGGTCGTTTGCCTGATGATGCCGAAGGAGGGCCGCAAGGCGGAGGCGTTATCCGTCTGCACGCGGGTGTGTCTGGAGTTTGAAGCGCCGGATGCGGCGGCGATTCAGGTTGTTCTGGCAGAAGGAAAAGCCGTCCCCCTGCACGAGGAGGACGGCGCAATGGTCTATGCGATTCCGGTGGAAACCATGTCGGGGCGGCGTTATTTTTTGCCTGATGACTGAGCCGGGAAAGTCAGCGTGATGGTCGTACCCTCGCCCAGCGCGCTCTGCATGGCAATCTGCGCGTGATGCACCTGCGCGCCGTGCTTGACGATGGATAGCCCCAGTCCCGTGCCGCCGGTCTGCTTGCTGCGGCTCTTGTCCACGCGGTAGAAGCGCTCAAATACGCGCTGCTGATCCTCCGGCGCAATACCTACGCCGTTGTCCGCGACAGTCACGACGGCGCGTCCGTCCGCCATTTCTGCCCGCAGCCGGACGTATCCGCCCGCGTGGTTGTACTTGATGCCGTTTTCCAGCAGGTTCGTCAGCATCTCTTCCAGCAGGGCATGGTCGCCGGAAATCAGCACGGGGTCATTTCCGCTGGCGCTGATGCTTACCTGCGCATTCTGCGCGGCGTGCGTCAGCTTCTGGACGCAGTGCTGAATCAGCGCGGTCAAATCGACGGGGGTCACTTCGCCGCGCACACCCTCGTCAAGGCGCGACAGGCGGATGATGTCCTCAATCAGCGTCAGCAGGCGGCGGCTTTCGGCGAGAATCTTCCGCCCGAATTCCGTCGCGTCCTCCGGCTTCTGCAGCATCCCGGAGGACAGCAGCTCCGCGTAGCCGCTGATGGTGGTCAGCGGGGTGCGCAGCTCGTGGCTGACGTTGGCGGAGAATTGCCGGCGGCTTGCTTCAGCGGCTTGTGCGGCGGTGACGTCCTGCATCAGCAGCGCCGTACCGCCGCCTTCGACATGGCTGCGGGAGAGGTGGATGGTCATGCCGTTCAATTGCATCGCGCATTCCGTACCCTGCCCGTCCAAAAGGCGGAGCAGCGCCTCGTCGCGGCTGACGGCAATCATCGGCTGTCCAACCGGGTCATTGGTGATGCAGAACATTGCCCGCGCCGCGTTGTTCATCGTCAGCACATGCCGCTTCTCGTCGAGGATGACGAAGCCCTCCTTCATGCCGCCGAGGACGGTATCCAGTTCATGCCGCTGGGCGGTCAGGGACGCCATCTGGTCGGCAATGCGCATGTTCTGCTGTGCCATGCGGCGAAGCATGGGCGAAAGCTCCTCGTAAACGTCGCTTTCCAGCGGCTGGTCAAGGTTGACCTCGTTCATGGGGGCAGCAAGGCGCTTCGCCAGCGGGCGGGAAAACGCCATCGCCGCGCCGAAGCAAAGCACCGCGCCCAGCAGCAGATACCCCAGTAAATCGCGCACCTGCCGCAGCATTCCACGCTGCGTGCCCGAAACGCGGATGACACGCCCGTCCGCCAGCCGTTTGGCGTAGTACAGGCTCGTTTGCCCAAGGGTCGCGCTGCTGCGGGCGGTGAACGCCTCGCCGTTTTCGCGCGCCTGCTGAAATTCTTCGCGCCCGGCGTGGCTCTCCAAGCGGGACGCATCCACTTCGCTGTCATACAGCACCGTGCCGTCCGTATCCAGATACGTTACGCGCTGGGTGAATACGCTCCCTTCCAGCAGGGAAACCGGGTCATCCGACGCATCAAGGTAGGCGGACAGCTGCGCGGCCTGCTGCCGGAGCTGCTCACGGTTGTCGGCGGTCGTCTGGAAGTACATGCCCGCGAATACCAGCGCGCACATCAGCAGAAGGGTCAGCAGTGTTACGCCCGACAGCGTCAGGCGCAGACGGGAAGAAAGGCGGTTTTTCATCAGCTTTCACCTGCTTCCGGATGTTCGTCCATGCGGTAGCCGACATTGCGGATGGTGGTAATCAGCCGCCCGCTGTCGCCGAGCTTCTGCCGCAGGGTGCGAACGTGAACGTCAATCGTGCGCGTGTCGCCGGAGTAGGCGATGCCCCACACGTCGTCCAGCAGCACTTCGCGTGTGACAGCTTTGCCCGCGTGCGCCATCAGGAACGCCAGCAGTTCAAACTCCATGTGCGTCAGGGCGACTTCCTGTCCGCCCGCGGTGACGCGGTGGCTCTCGCGGTCAAGCGTCACGTCGCCCAGCGTCATGACGGCGGAGGGCGTTTCCTCCTGCGTCCGCCGCAGCAGCGCACGCACGCGCGCCAGCAGTTCCATCACGCCGAACGGCTTCGTCAGGTAATCGTCCGCGCCGCAGTCCAGCCCATTCACCTTGTCCATTTCCGCGTCGCGCGCGGTGACGAGAATCACGGGCACGCGGCGTGTGCGTGCGTCGCGGCGCAGGAAGCGCAGCAGGGACAATCCGTCCTCGCCCGGCAGCATCACATCCAGCAGCACGCAGTCCGGCACGGCCTTTTCCAGCGCCTGACGAAACGCGGTCGGTGTCTCGTACCCTTCCGCCTCATAGCCTGACTGACGCAGCGCGTACAGCTCCAGCTCGCGAACGCCGTGATCGTCCTCGACAACGAAGATCATTTCAGCTCTTCTCCTTTATACAGCCCGGTGATGGCGTACACCACCCATTCAGCAATGTTGACCGCGTGGTCGCCGATGCGCTCCAGATACTTGGCAATCATCAGCAGGTCAAGGCACTCCTCCGTCCGGTCGGGATGCCCGCGAAGCCCGGCAATCAAGTCCGCCTTCACGTCGTTGAACAGCGCGTCCACAATGTCGTCGGACAATTCCACCTGCTGTGCCAGCTCAATATCCTTGTGGACATACGCGTCAATCGCGCGGTGCACCATCGAAATCGCCGCCTGCGCCATTGACGCGAAATGCTCCGGGCGCGGACTGCGCAGATGCCCCATCGTCGCAATTTCACAGATGTCGCTCGCCTGATCGCCGATGCGCTCCATGTCGGTAATCATTTTCAGCGCCGCGCTGATGGTGCGCAGGTCACGCGCGACGGGCTGCTGCTGGAGCAGCATGTGGATGCACATCGCTTCCACCTCGCGCTCTTTTTCGTCCACAACGTGGTCGCCGTCGCGAATTGCCGCCGCTTCCGCCATGTCGTCTGTCTGCAGCGCGCGAATCGCCCGCTCAATCGTGTTCTCCACCAGTGCGCCCATTGCCATCATTTGCTCACCAAGCTGCGCAATCTGGTCATCAAAATGCTTTCTCATCGAAAGACCTTCTTTCTATGATAAACGGTGGTGAAACTCCTGAAAATGCTGATTTATGCGTTGATTTAGGGCACCACCGCACAATTCGGCGGCGCGTCTGGCGATGTCTTTTCCGCCATCTGC
>OHOZ01000783.1_pt1 | contig 16895 bp, 10 predicted proteins | sample 1569931 | NCBI WGS metagenome assembly OHOZ01 (sample SAMEA3879572, study PRJEB24766) | human gut metagenome | biome: human-associated habitat; feature: feces | place: USA | collected 1985/1987
CCCCCGAGGACAATGAAGTGATCGGATCTCTTCTCCATGCAGCCATAGACCGAGAGCCCTCAGCACAGATTTCTTCTGAACGCCTGGGCCACCTCCATGCCCTCGATGCCGACCACTGGCGCCGTCTCTGCCTTTGGGCGGAGGATGAGGACGTGATGGCACTTGTGGCGGAGGCCGTACGCCGCCTTGAGCTCAACGCACCTCTTGCCGACAACGATCCCACGGCTATCAGCCGCTATCCCGTTCGCCATCCGAAACGACGGGATGCGCTGCCTGCCGACGACCTGCTGCTGGCAGGCGAGACGGCCAAGGAAAAATGGCGGACCGTACTCCAGGACGAGAGCGACGCGCTAAAGCGGGTTGTCACCCTTCTGCTCAACGCCCGCACGCTCTCACGCCGCAATGAATTTTCGCTGCGCCACCTTTGCGACCTCTACGCCGCTATTAAGTTTCTTGACTACGACGAGGAGGAACTCAAAGCCATCCTCCCCCGCTTCTCGGCGATCGGATTCTCACGACGCGCCGTGGCGGTGCTGGGGAGAAGGCTGCTTCTCACTGAGGGTTTCATGCCGTTGCGATCCGCCAAGCGGGCGAAAGACTTGTAGCTCTCTGATGACTTGGCAGAATGAATGAACAATCAAATCAATCAAATCAATATAATAATAACAATATAAACCATCAGCCTAAACCAATCAGAAATGGAATCTAAAAAAACAGTTTACGACCTCGAAGCGGACCGCAGGTACCTCGAAGTACTTGCCCGCCAGTTTCCGACGATTGCCGACGCAAGTACGGAGATCATCAACTTGCAGGCGATCATGAACTTGCCGAAGGGCACGGAGCACTTCCTCGCCGACATCCACGGAGAGAACGAAGCCTTCCAGCATGTTCTAAAGAACGCCTCAGGCAACGTCCTACGCAAGGTCAACGACCTCTTCGCCGACACGCTGAGCGAGGTGGAGATCCGCAACCTCTGCACGCTGATTTACTATCCCGAGCAGAAACTGCGCCTCGTGAAGCGCGAGAAGGCGAACCTCGACAACTGGTATCGCGTCACAATCCACCGCCTGGTGGTGATCTGCCGCGACGTATCGAGCAAGTACACTCGCTCCAAGGTACGCAAGACGCTACCCACGGACTTCTCCTACATCATCCAGGAGCTGCTCCATGAGCATGCCGACGCGAAGAACAAAATCGACTATGTGGGATCTATTATCTCTACGATCATCGAGATTGGCCGCGCCGACCAGTTTATCATCGCCATCAGCAACGTCATCCAGCGCCTCGTCATCGACCAGCTCCACATCCTTGGTGACGTTTATGACCGAGGTCCCGGTGCCCACACCGTCCTCGACATCCTGGCCAGTTACCACGACTGGGACATCACCTGGGGAAACCACGACGTGCTGTGGATGGGCGCGTGCGCAGGCAACGATGTTTGTATATGCAACGTCGTTCGCATCGCCCTGCGCTACGACAACATGCTGACCTTGGAGGACGGCTACGGCATCAACCTCGTCAACCTTGCCACCTTTGCCATGGACGTCTATGGCGACGATCCGTGTCAGGAGTTCCTGCCCAAAGTCTCCAAGGATGTGGCCATCGACGACAAGAGCCGCCTCCTCATTGCCCGCATGCACAAAGCCATCAGCGTCATCCAGTTTAAGCTCGAAGCCGCCCTTGTTGATAAGCACCCGCTGTGGAAGATGGGCAGCCGCAAGCTCCTGGAGGCGATCGACTTCAAGGCCGGCACCTGCCGTGTAGATGGAAAGGCCTACAAGATGCTCTCCTGCCACTTCCCCACCATCGACCCGGCTCATCCCAACAAGCTCACGCCCGAGGAAGAGATGCTCATATCGAAGCTCCACCACTCCTTCGTCGTCAGTGAGAAGTTGCGCAGTCACATCAACCTCATCCTGCGCCGCGGCTGCATGTTCAAGAAGGTCAATGGAAACCTCCTCTACCACGCCTCCATTCCCCTCAATGCCGATGGATCGTTCAAGGCTGTGGAAATCCTGCCGGGCAAGAGCTACAAGGGTCGCGAGCTTCTCTATCATCTCGGTATGATGATCCGGTCAGCCTTCCAGCAGGACTGCGATCCGAAACTGCGCCAGGAGGCCATCGACTACTTCTGCTACTTGTGGTGCGGACCCGACAGTCCGCTCTTCGACAAGGCGAAGATGGCTACTTTCGAGCGTTACTTCCTGGCCGAGAAGGAGACCCACAAGGAGAACAAGGGCTTCTACTATGCCCTGCGTGACGACGAGGCCACGGCCGACCGCATCCTCGACGAGTTTGAGGTGGAGGGCAAGAATCGCCACATCATCAACGGCCACGTCCCCGTCCATGTCAGCAAGGGCGAGAGCCCCATCAAGGCGGGTGGCAAATTGATGGTCATCGATGGCGGTTTCGCCCAGGCTTATCACAAAGAGACCGGTATTGCCGGCTACACCCTCGTTTATCACAGCCGCGGATTCCAGCTCGTCCAGCATGAGCCGTTCACCTCTACCGACGATGCCATCAAGCGTGGCACGGACATTCGCAGTACTACGCAGATCGTTGAGATGAACTACCGGAGCCTGCGTGTGGCCGATACTGACAAGGGTAAGGAGCTGCGCCGCCAAATCGAGGACCTCCAGGAGCTCCTCCATGCCTACCGCCATGGATTCCTGACCGAGGGTAACAAGCGCAATCCGCCGAAGCTCTAAGTCTTCGCCACTACCTATACTCAGGGGGTGAGGCTGCGGGATTTTCCCGTGCCCCACCCCCTGTTTGCGTTCTCGTGATATTTATAGGTGTGTTCTCGTAGAATACTTATAAATGTGTTCTCGTAGAATACTTATGATTTCGCTCTTGAGGATGATCATAAAAACGGTGACTACCCGCCGTTGAATGCCTACTCGGCGTTGAAGGGTTGGCGATACGTGCAACCTTCGCGCCAGCGCGAGCAACCGTAGGCCGTCTTACCCTTGATGACATGGCCTTGGTGGCACACTGGGCAGGGTTGGCCGACAAGCGGATCGGGAGACTCTTCTTTCGGGGAGATTCCTTTCTTCTGGGAGGTTTCTTCTTTTGAGGAAACCGGTTCTTTCGCGGAGCTTTCTACTTTCGTGGAGGTTGCTTCTTTAGATGAGTCTCCAGCCTTTTGAGAGTCCGCTTCTTTGGCGGAAGTTTTTCCTTTGGTGGAGGCTTTTTTCTTGGAAGTCTTTTTCAAGTCCTCGTCGGTGGTAATGGCGATGTGACGCTGGGACGAATCAGCCAGCACCTCGCTCACGATTTGGGCGACCTGATCCTTGAGTTCGTTGACAAATTGGGCAGCGTCGTAGTTTTTGCGCTCGATGTCGCGGAGCTTCTTCTCCCAGATACCCGTCAATTCGCAACTGGTGAGGAGCTTTTCGCGGATGGTCTCGATAAGCTGGATTCCCGTGGGCGTCGCCATGAGGTTTTTGCGCTGGCGTCGGATGTAGTGGCGTTTGAAGAGCGTCTCGATGATGCCTGCACGTGAGGAAGGTCGTCCGATGCCGTTCTCCTTCATAGCCGCACGCAGCTCCTCGTCCTCAACAAATTTTCCAGCCGTCTCCATGGCACGCAGGAGCGTGGCCTCTGTGTAATATTTCGGTGGCGTGGTCTGCTTCTCGGTCAGCGTCGGTTCGTGAGGGCCTGTCTCCCCCTTGACAAAGGCAGGCAGCACCTTCTCCTCGTCGTCCTTCTCCTTCGCCTCCTCGGCCACTTGGTCGAGCGCATAGACCACGCGCCAGCCCGGCTGGAGAATCTCCTTGCCCGTTGCCTTGAATTCTACGTCGCCTACCTTGCCCATCACGGTTGTCGTGGCAAACTGGCAGTCGGGGTAGAAGACGCTGATGAAGCGGCGCGCCACGAGGTCATAGACATGGCGCTCGTTGTCGGAGAGCCCCTGCGGAATGACACCCGTGGGAATGATGGCGTGGTGGTCCGTAACCTTGGAGGAATCGAAGACCCGCTTCGACTTGCGCAGTTGCGCGCCCCCCAGCGGCTTGACCAGTTCGGCATAAGGCGCCTTTCCCGCGACCTTCACCTGGAAGACCCCATTGAGGATCTGCGGACACTTGGGATAGATATCATCGCTGAGATACTGCGTATCGACACGCGGATAGGTGGTGTATTTGTGCTCATAGAGCGACTGGATGAGGTTGAGCGTCATTTCGGCGGAGAAGCCAAACTTCTTGTTGCAGTCCACCTGCAGCGACGTGAGGTCATAGAGCTGACGTGGCGACTCCGTGCCCTTCTTCTTCTGCACGCTCGTCACCTCGAAGGGCAGTCCCGCCAGTGATGCAAAGGCCGCCTCGCCCTCCTCCTTTACCATATACTTACCCTTGGTGGCGACGAAGAGCGTGTCGCGATAGCGCGTGGAGAGTACCCAGTAGGGCACGGGTACGAAAGACTCTATCTCCTTTTGGCGGTTGACGATCAGAGCGAGTGTAGGCGTCTGTACGCGTCCGATGGAGAGCACCTGGCGGTTCTGTCCATACTTCAGCGTATAGAGGCGCGTGGCGTTCATGCCCAGCAGCCAGTCGCCGATAGCACGAGAGAGCCCCGCCATGTAGAGCGTGTCATACTGCTGCTGGTCCTTCAGGTTCTGAAAGCCCTCGCGGATCGCCTCGTCGGTCATGGAGGAGATCCACAGGCGCTTCACAGGGCAGCGCACGCCCGCCTTCTGCATCACCCAGCGCTGTATCAACTCTCCCTCTTGTCCAGCATCGCCACAGTTGATGATCTCGTCAGCCTGCGCATACAGTTTCTCGATGACGGCAAACTGTCGTTTCATGCCGTCGTCGTCGATGAGTTTGATGCCAAAGCGCGGCGGCACCATCGGCAGCGCGGCGAGGCTCCAGCGCTTCCACATCGGCGTGTAGTCGTCCGGTTCCTTGAGCTCACACAGGTGGCCGAAGGTCCATGTCACTTGGTATCCGTTGCCCTCCATGTAGCCCTGGTGCGACTTCGTGGCGCCCAGTATGCGGGCGATGTCCCGGCCCACGGATGGTTTCTCTGCGATGCAAACTATCATCTGTCTCTATGCCTTTCTTTCCAAATTCTGATGCAAAGGTACGGTTTTTCTGCTGAAAAGTGGCTACCTTTGCACCACGTATTTTTGAAGCTACTTTTCATTTAGGAGAATTATGAAATTTGCGATTATCGCCGCGGGCGAAGGTTCCCGCCTGGCCCAGGAGGGCATCGTGTCGCCGAAACCGCTCATTGAAGTGGCCGGTCAGCACCTCATCGACCGTCTGATGGACGTCTTCCGCGAGGTCGGTGCCAGTGAGCTGTGGGTGGTCTGCAACGACCTCCGTCCCGAGGTCTCAGCCCATCTCGCCCAAGTGATCGACCACGGCCTCTACGGCCGTCCCCTGCCCCTCCACTATGTCGTGCGCACCACGCCCAGTTCCATGCACAGTTTCGCTGCCCTTGCTCCCTATCTCGACGGCGGTCCCTTCATCCTCACCACCGTCGATACCATCTTCCGCACCGAGGAGTTTGCCCGCTACGTCCAAGCCTTCTCCGAGGCCGTCGTCCAAGGCTACGACGGACTGATGGGCGTGACGGATTATATCGACGACGAGCGTCCGCTCTATGTCGGTGTCGGCGAGGACGACCTCATCACGGGTTTCCACGACACCTATTCCGAAGGCCTGCGCTATATCTCGGGAGGCATCTACGGTCTCACGCCGAACGCCCTTCCCATCCTGCGTCGCTGCCTGGAGCAGGGCAATAGCCGGATGCGCAATTTCCAGCGCGCCCTTGTCGCCGAGGGATGCCGCCTGAAGGCTTGGCACTTTTCCAAGGTCCTCGACATCGACCACGCCACCGACATTGCCAAGGCCGAGGAGTTTCTCAGCGGAGATTTGACATGCGGGTAATAGGTGTTCGCCGGGCGCTGCGCTTTTCGCCCAATAATGAAGAGAAAGACCTCGCCATCCTGCGTGCCGTCGTCGCGCCGTGGGACGGCGAGATCATTTTGGAAGAAGACCCATCGCTGCCCGAACTACTTACCACGGCCACAGTCGTTTTCTCGATGGCACGCACATCGTGGGCCCTGTCCTGCCTTGACGAGGCTGAGCGTCGCGGCGTCTGCGTGCTCAATCCTCCCGAGGGCGTGCGCCGTTGCGCGCGGAGCGTTCTCCAGCGCCTTGCCGAGGCCTCTTCCGTTCCCGTGCCTCCCAGAGAAGGAACGGCAGGCTGGTGGTTGAAGCGGGGCGACGCGGCGGCGCAGAGCCGTGCTGATGTGGTCTTCTGTCCCGACCGTCCCGCCCTCGACCGTGCGCTCGCCGATTTTCGTTCGCGCGGCATTGATGACTACCTGATCCAGGCCCATCTCCCCGGCGACCTCGTCAAGTTCTATGGTGTCCTCTCCACGGGTTTCTTCCGCTTCTTCTACCCTGGCGACGACGGACAGTCGAAGTTTGGCGACGAATCGCACAATGGACGTCCCCACCACTACGCCTTCTCCCAGTACGATCTCCATGCTGCAGCCTCCCGATTGGCCACCGCGGCCCGTTGCCCCATCTACGGCGGCGATGCTATCATCAGTCCCGACGGATCCTTCGTCCTCATCGACTTCAACGATTGGCCCAGCTACTCCCGCTGCCGATCAGAGGCCGCCGAGGCCATACGCCAGTTGGTCACGAAAGAGGAAGAGACTACACACGGAGGTTAATATAAAATATGAGGTAGATATAATATATGGTTCTTCCGGAAAAAGGAATGATTCGACGTGGACACATAGAAGACAACTTGAACAACTTTTACAACAAGTAACAACTCTTTCGGTAAGCCATGAGCAGAACTGAGCTTGCTCAAGTTATGCCATGGCGAGAAAGAGTGCCATGTAATGGAACAGCTTCGCGGGGACATCGCCTCTTCGAGGCCCATGCTGACCAAGGGTTGCTGCAAGGGAAACAACTATGAACAAAACCTATCACTCGATTTTTCTGATGAACCTAATATATCATGTACAGAATAAAAAGTACAGAGGAAGAGACAATATACTTGAGGATGATGCTAACTGCAACGCAGGTGATAATGGCCGTCTTCGAAGGTCACGGCCATCGCTTCGGCGGGCGTTGTGATACGCTGCTGGAGCGCGATGGCAACGTGGCCCATCGTTCGGCGAAAGTTGATTTCCACACAGGGGTGAACGCGTGTCTTTCCATCTTCTTTCCTGACGATCATCATGTCGATGCCGAAAGGGCCAAGGCGGAAGCGTGGGGAAATAGCTTCGAGGCAATGCAGGAGCAACTGGCGCAGTGAGTCGATCTGTGTGGGCGAAAGATAGCGTGCGAGCTTAGTGCGTTTCTCCTCCTCGGTAGCAAGGAGGTTGCCCGTATAGGCAGTACCTGAGGTGTCGAAGAGCGAGAGACCAATATAGGTGAAGCCTTCGGCATTGGCAGAAAACTCCATGCCAAAATCGGCCACCTTATGATAGAGCGGTTCCACCATCAGACTTCCCTGCCGCCGCATCACGCCCAAGGCCCATTGGAGGACAGAGGAATGGAGCGGTGCGCTGACCATGCGAACTCCACGTCCACTGCTACTCCACGGAGCTTTCAGCACGGCTTCGGGCCAACGGGCCAGTTGCTGGAGGAGCGCGGCTTCGTCTTTTACTTCAATGGCTTCTCCTGTAAGTTCAATAGCTTCTCTTGTAGCCTCAATGGTTTCTCCTACAAGCTCAATAGTTTTACTTGTTTTTTCAATAGCTTCTTCTGTTGCTTTAATAGAATCTTCTATCGTGTTGTTAATCAGAGAGGTATTGTGTATTGAGTCAAGTAATTCTTTGGCCGTCCTGCGATGGCTCAGCGCCCGAACTTCCTTCAGTTCCTCGTCCGTTGGCAGAATGCGAGGATTCACCCCGAGTCGCTGCAGCTGGTGACACAAGGCCGCGTCCCATCCCCACGGATCAACCGCCTCCACCTGATGAGCCAATCGGCGCAACGTGGGCGTATCGACAAATAATTCTAGTGGCACGTCGAGGCCCAAACGGCGTACATTTTCCAAGGCCTCATGTGGCTGATCGGTCCACACAACGCTCTCCTCCCCCGCCCATAGCGCAGGGAGAAAACCGAGGTCGGCACGTAGCTGTCGCCCCGCTCGTGGCGACGTGAAAAGCGGGCTGCCATGGGCCAGGGCGATATCGTGCTCGGGATTGAAAATGTGGAGTCGTAAAGCCATTGGACGGCAAAGATAGCTATTTTTAGGCTGAAAAAGGGTCTGGAAGGGGATAAAAGGCCTTAAAAGACGAAAAAAAACGCAATTTTGCAAAGTAGAGTTTGCAAATCAAAAAATATTGCGTAACTTTGCAGTACCGTAATAAAGTAGAAGAATGGAAGCGTTTTTCAGAACACATACCTATCTCGTCGAACATACACATGTCGCTGTCAGGCGCACCCTGATGGACGAGATTGATTGGCGCGGCCGCTTGATTGGCATCAAGGGGACGCGCGGTGTGGGCAAGACGACGTTTCTGCTGGAGATAGCCAAGGAGCGGTTTGACGCCCGCGACCGCCGTTGCCTCTACATCAACATGAACAACTTCTACTTCCAGGGCCGCGGCATCCACGACTTCGCTGGCGAATTCTACGCCCAGGGAGGCCGCGTGCTGCTCATTGATCAGATCTTCAAGAAGTCGGAGTGGAACCACGAGCTGCGCCGCTGCTACGACGACTACCCCGAGCTGCAGATCATCTTCACTGGATCGAGCGTGATGCGCCTGCTCAGCGATCCCATGATCGGCGACATCGTTGCCTGCTACAGTCTCCGCGGCTTCTCCTTCCGCGAGTACGTCAATCTGAAGACCGGCAACCACTTCCACCCCCATACGCTCGAAGGAATGCTCCAGAAGCACGAGACGATAGCCCACGAGGTGGCCGCAGAGGTCGATGTGGAGTCACTCTTCAAGGAGTATCTCCACCACGGTTTCTACCCCTTCTTCCTGGAGCACACCAACTACTCGGAGAACCTGCTCAAGACGATGAACATGATGATCGAGGTCGATGTGCTGTTGATCCGCCAGATAGAGCTCAAATATCTCACGAAAATCAAGAAGCTCTACTACCTGCTGGCTCTGGAGACAGGCAAGTCGCCCAACGTCAGCAAGCTCGCCGAGACCATCGACACCAGCCGCGCCACGGTGATGAACTATATCAAGTATCTCGCCGACGCGCGCCTGCTCAACATCATCTACCACCAGGGTTCCGTCTTCCCCAAGAAGCCCGCCATGGTGGTCGTCAACAATCCCAACCTCATCTACACGGTCTATCCCCGCAACTTCGGCGACCGCGAGATCCTCAACTCCTTCTTCATCAACCAGCTTCGCAAAGACCATACGGTCAACAAGGAGCGCGCCACCGACGCCTACCGCATCGACGGCGAGACCAGCGTGCGCATCAGCGCCGAGGGCGAGGGCGAGTCGAGGGCCAGGGGCAAAAAAAACTACTACACCGCCTCCAGCGGCCTCGTGGTCGGCAAGGGAAGGAAAATACCGCTATGGCTCTTCGGTTTTCTCTACTAAGGGAGTCCCTGGCGGCCCGCGCGCTATACTATATATAAATAGGAAAGCCTCAGAGACTATATGATGGGAAATACGTCAGAGACTGAGATGCTGATGGATAAAGCGCTGAGCTATATGAAAGGTAAAGCGTCTGAACTATATGATAGGCAAAGGCGTTCGATATACAAAGCATTCATAAGAATCAAGATATAACAGTAATTTCATTTAACAAGTTAAACAAATGGCTAAGGAAAAGAAATTTATGACTTGTGATGGTAACACCGCTGCTGCCCATGTGAGCTATATGTTCACCGAGGTGGCCGCTATCTACCCCATCACCCCGTCTTCACCGATGGCGGAGCATGTCGACGACTGGGCTGCTAAAGGCCGCAAGAACCTGTTTGGTCAGACGGTTTCCGTCCAGGAAATGGAGTCGGAAGGTGGTGCCGCCGGCGCCCTCCACGGCTCTCTCCAGGCTGGTGCGCTGACCTCTACGTACACGGCTTCGCAAGGTCTGCTGCTGATGATTCCGAACATGTACAAGATTGCTGGTGAGCTTCTCCCCTGCGTGTTCAACGTCACGGCCCGTACCCTGGCCACCCATGCGCTCTGTATCTTCGGCGATCACCAGGACGTGATGGCTTGCCGTCAGACGGGCTTCGCCATGTTCTGCTCCGGTTCGGTACAGGAGGTCATGGACCTCTCAGCGGTTCCCTACCTCTCTACGCTTGAGAGCGAGGTTCCGTTTATCAACTTCTTCGACGGATTCCGCACCTCCCATGAGTACCACAAGGTGGAGGCCATGGACATGGAGGATATCCGTCCGCTCGTCAACCCCGAGTGGATCGAGCGTTTCCGCAACCGCGCCATGACCCCGGAGCGTCCTGACACCCGTGGTACGGCCGAGAACCCGGAGACCTTCTTCACCCACCGCGAGGCCTGCAACAAGTACTACGACGCCGTTCCGGAGATCGTGGAGAAGCACCTCGCCGAGGTTTCCAAAATCACGGGCCGCGAGTATCACCTCTTCAACTACTACGGCGCTCCCGATGCCGAGAACGTCATCGTCCTCATGGGTTCGGCCACGGAGCCTGCCCGCGAGTGCATCGACTACCTGATGAAGCAGGGCAAGAAGGTCGGTATGGTGGCTGTCCACCTCTATCGTCCGTTCTCTGTCGATTACCTGCGCAAGGCGCTGCCTGAGACCGTGAAGCGCATCGCCGTGCTCGACCGCACGAAGGAGCCGGGTGCTGAGGGCGAGCCGCTCTACCTCGACGTCAAGTCGGCCCTCTACGACGACCCGCGCCATCCGCTCATCGTCGGCGGACGCTACGGACTGGGATCCAGCGACACCACGCCGGCCAAGATCCTCGCCGTCTATAAGAACCTCGAGCTCCCCGAGCCGAAGAACCACTTCACGGTGGGTATCATCGACGACTACACCTTCACCTCTCTCCCCGAGGAGGCAGAGATCCCGATGGGTGGTGAGGGCCTCTTCGAGGCTAAGTTCTACGGTCTCGGTTCTGACGGTACCGTCGGTGCCAACAAGAACTCCGTGCAGATTATCGGCAACAACACCGACAAGTACTGCCAGGCCTACTTCTCCTACGACTCCAAGAAGTCGGGTGGTTTCACCTGCTCTCACCTCCGTTTCGGCGACGAGCCCATCCACTCTGCCTACCAGGTCAATACGCCTAACTTCGTGGCTTGCCACGTCCAGGCCTACCTCCACATGTATGATGTGACGCGCGGTCTCCGCGACGGTGGCACCTTCCTGCTCAACACCATCTTTGATGGCGAGGAGCTCGTCAACTTCATCCCCAACAAGGTGAAGCGCTATTTCGCCAAGCACAACATCAAGGTCTATTATATCAACGCCACGAAGATCGGCCAGGAGATCGGTCTCGGCAACCGCACGAACACCATCCTGCAGTCTGCCTTCTTCCGCATCACGCAGGTCATCCCGACCGACCTCGCCGTCACCCAGATGAAGGCCTTCATCGTCAAGTCCTATGGCAAGAAGGGTGAGGACGTCGTCAACCTCAACTACGCAGCCGTTGACCGCGGTGGCGAGTACAAGGAGCTGACGGTGGATCCCGCATGGGTCAACCTCGCCGACGACGCCGTTGTCGAGGACAACGCTCCCGCTTTCGTCAAGGAGATAGTCCGTCCGATGAACGCTCAGGCCGGCGACCTGCTGAAGGTCTCCGACTTCGTGAAGTTTGGCACGACCAACGGCCACTGGGATTCCGGCACCGCCGCCTACGACAAGCGTGGCGTCGAGGCTTTCGTCCCCGAGTGGAATCCTGAGAACTGTATCCAGTGCAACAAGTGTGCCTTCTGCTGTCCGCACGCTGCCATCCGTCCGTTCGTCCTCGACGACGAGGAGGCCGCCAAGTTTGAGGGCAAGACCATCGACATGCTGGCTCCGAAGGCCATGAAGGGTATGCACTTCCGCATTGAGCCCTCCGTGCTCGACTGTCTCGGCTGCGGCAACTGCGCCGATGTCTGCCCGGGCAAGAAGGGTGAGAAGGCCCTCAAGATGGTGCCGTTCAACGCCGACGCTCCCGAGATGAAGCTGGAGGCCAAGCACTGGGAGTACCTCGTCCACGAGGTGAAGTCAAAGCAGCATCTCGTTGATGTGAAGCAGAGTGCTAAGAACTCTCAGTTTGCCCAGCCGCTCTTCGAGTTCTCAGGTGCTTGCTCCGGTTGTGGTGAGACGCCCTACGTGAAGCTCATCTCTCAGCTCTTCGGTGATCGCGAGATGCTCGCCAACGCCACGGGTTGCTCTTCCATCTACTCTGCCAGTGTGCCCTCTATGCCTTACACGAAGAACGAGCAGGGCCAGGGTCCTGCCTTCAACAACTCCCTCTTCGAGGACTTCTGTGAGTTTGGTCTCGGTATGACGCTCGCCAACAAGAAGATGCGTGAGCGCATCTGCCACCTGCTGGCTGATGCCAAGGCCCAGGAGCACGTTCCCGCCGAGTTCATCGCTGCCGCCGACAACTGGCTGGCCAACATGAACGACGCCGAGGGTAGCAAGAAGGCTGCTGCCGAGCTCAAGCCCCTCATCGCCGCTGGCGCCGAGAAGGGTTGCCCGGTCTGCAAGGAGCTTCAGACGCTCGACCACTACCTCGTGAAGCGTTCACAGTGGATCATCGGTGGTGATGGTGCTTCCTACGATATCGGCTACGGCGGTCTCGACCACGTCCTCGCCCAGGGTCAGGACATCAACATCCTCGTCCTCGACACGGAGGTCTATTCCAACACTGGTGGCCAGTCTTCCAAGTCCACGCCGCTCGGCGCCATCGCTCAGTTTGCCGCCAGTGGCAAGCGTGTGAGCAAGAAGGACCTCGGTCTGATGGAGACCACCTACGGCTACGTCTATGTGGCCCAGGTCGCCATGGGTGCCAACAACGAGCAGACGCTGAAGGCTATCCGCGAGGCTGAGGCCTACGATGGTCCGTCTCTCATCATCGCCTACGCTCCGTGTATCAACCACGGAATCAAGGGCACGGCCAAGGATCGCCGCAACATGGGTCGCAGCCAGCACGAGGAGGCTCTCGCCGTCGAGTGTGGCTACTGGCACTTGTGGCGCTACAACCCCAACAACGCCAAGGAGGGCAAGAACCCGTTCACGCTCGACTCCAAGGAGCCGCAGTGGGACAAGTTCCAGGAGTACCTCATGGGCGAGGTTCGCTTCGCTTCGCTGAAGAAGGCGTTCAAGGATGAGGCCGACGAGCTCATCGCCGAGACGGAGAAGAGTGCCAAGCGCCGCTACCAGAGCTACCTGCGCAAGTCACAGGAGGACTGGAGCGATATCATCTAATCCATCGACTTCCCACCTGTCGGCCTGCCGCCTTGCGGGCCGATAGCGTCTCATGACATAGGGCTTCCTCCACATCGCTGGGGGAAGCCTTTTTGCGTTTACCCAGAGAATGGCGTAACTGGGTTGTTTCCACACGGCCTGCTCAGCAGGAATAACCATTATACGGCCTTGCTGAGTAGGGAAAACAAGAATACGGCCTTTCAACTATATAGTCTTTGCAACTATACGGAAAAGGGGTGTGGCAATGGCGAAAGCCGTTGTCACACCCCTTGGCGATGTTATTCTTATACTACTCCGTTAGAATGCGGAGGGTTGCTCCGAAAGGAGCGGAGGATTAGCGCGTCAGTTCGATACCCGCCTCAAACTTCGTGGTCTGCTCCATGACGGCGGGGAGCTGGTTGAGCAGGCCCTTGATGATCTTGAAGGTCTTGATGTCATCATAATCCCAGCCCGTGGTCGGGATCTTGTTGACGACGCCCACCATCGTGGCGATCAGCGGCTCCATGAAGGCCTTATCTACATAGAAGTAAGGATCGTCCGGACCATTCCAACGGATGTTGATGGGGATGGCGCTATACTTGATGAGGATCGCACGGACCTGCGCCTTGAGCTCAGGATCATCCATGCGCTCCGTAGCCTTGTCAGCATTGACGTGGAGCATGATGAGCTGGTCGTTGATCACGGTGTAGGAAGAATAGCCGTTGATCGATCTCCACAGCGTGTGGCCATCGTCGATATCGCCAGCCACCATGGCGTTGATCTGACCGTCGGCCGTGAAGGTGACACTCTTCAGCAGACTGGGCAGGAACTTGTTGGCCATACTGTTGGCGAGGGGCACAAGCGTCGTCTTGATGGGGATAGGCATTGCCGTACCCGTACCCAGGTCGATGTTGATCTTGGCGTCATCCACCACCTCCCAGGTGATCTGTGCAGAACCCTTGTAGCCATTGATGTCATCACCCTGGCTCCATACGTTCCATGTGCCCTCGATGGCCGGCAAACGCTTTCCGCTGGGTCCGCTGCCGCCACCCTCATCATCATCATCACCACCACAAGATGCCAGGAGGCCGATGGAGCAAACCATGGCCATCAAATAAAAAAACTTTTTCATTTTCATCTAAACTTTTTTGATTAATAATTATTGTTATAAGAATAGCTTCTTTTATTTTACACACTCTTGATTCTCCCTTCGGGTCCGAGGACATCACCACGGGCGGACCGGATGATATCGATTTCTCTGAACCCTTGGCCTGGCAGCGCAACGGGTGCACGGAGGGGAGAAAATCCCTATTTCAGCTGATAGACCACGCCGATCGTGCCATAGATGGGATACATCGTCTGCTCGATGGTGTCGAAACCGCTGTGGAAGATGCCCGTCAGTCCCCATGACAGTCCTGCCTTCGCGCCCCAGCGCTTCGTGATATACCAGTCGGCGCCTACGTCTATGCCCATCTGCCAGGATCGCATGTCGTCGGAGAAATCGTAGTTGCCCCGCTCGCCGTCGTTGTGGCCCAGCATCACCTTCTGTCCCGTTGGATCGTGCTTGTCGTGGCCCTCCTCGCGTCGGCGCAGGTAGCCGTCGTAGGCCCATCCCTCAAACTTCCGCGAGGTGACGTAGCTCACGTAGGGACCCGCCTTCAGTCGCACGTGCGGACTGAGGTCGTAGGCGATCTGCAGCGGCACGGTGATCAGGCTCATGTCCACCTTCGTCACCACGCTGCCCGTGAAGACGCCCTCCAGTTCCTCTCCCCCGCGCACGATCCTCATGTGGTAGCCCTTCACTCCCGCGTCCGTCCGCATCGCCTTCTCCTCGAAATGGAGTCCGCCGACGAATCCCCACCTGCCCGAGATGGCATGGTAGGCATCGACGCCCAGGACGAAGTTGGGGCGCAGCCGATAGCTGTGGAGCGTGCGTATCGAGGCCGGCATTCCTATGGGCGCCGTGCCACCGATGTGGTAGCCGACGTGGGCGTGGTAGCGGTAGCCGTGGAGGAAGCGGTTCCATGCGCTCCCACCCGCCTGGTCTTTCTCGCCTGCCCACGCGCCGAGACTGATCGTCGCCAGCAGGGCCCCAAGTATGATTTTTCTCATCGTAGTCTCTGTTCTTACATTTCCTATTTATAGTGGGTTCTCCAAATGGTGGATTTCCCAAATGGGTGGTTCCCCAAATGGTAGATTCCCCAAATAGTCGATTCTAAAATAGTCGCTATTCGCAGACCACCCTAAACTGGTCCACCCACAGCGTGCTGCCGACGGCCCCCATAAACTCGGCACCGCTCGTGCTCGACGAGCAGACGATGGCCAGGCTATAGCCTCCCGTCCTGAGTTTCTGAGCGTCCACGGCCTTGCGATAGATGAAATTGAGCGTGAAGGGAGTCCACTCCGGCGTGTCGTCGATATTGTCGAGGCGGGCGAGCGCCACGACCCGGTCGCTGGTCTGCACGTTGTCGCCATAGAGGCAGATGGCCTCGCCCTGGGCGTTGTGATTGTCGTAGAGCACGGCGTAAATCGTGCCGTAGTCGCGCTGCTCCAGCACGTTCATGAAGCGGTCGGTAAACTGCGCGCCAGCCTTGTACTTATACCAGCCCGTGAAGACCTTGGGCGGCGTGTCGAAACTGAACGGGCGGCCAAATTTCGTGGCCGACATCGCGTCGCGCAGCGCGTTGGACGGGTCAAACTGGCCGATGAAGAGATTGCCAGCCGCAATGGGCTTCTGCACCATGTCGGCGAGCCCGCTCGTGCGGCAGGTCATGAGTCGCACGCCCTTGCCCTCGTGTCCCGCCTCGGTGGGCGCAGTGGGATAGTTTTCCGGCGCCGTCGAACTGTTGCTGATCTTGTAGCCCGGGTTGCCTGTGGCCCAAAGCGGCTCCTGCGTGACCTGTCCGTCCTGATCCTGCCACGGTTCGGTCCAAACATAAAATCCCTTGTCCAGGTGGCAGTGCTCAAAGTCGAAGTCATGGGCGCTGCCAAATTCGATCATCTTCTTGATACTGACGAGGTAGGTACGCGTCCACTGGCCGTCCTCCGATGTGACCGTATATTCCACGGCGCCCTGGGAGAAGTCGTGTACACTGCCGCTGGCTGGCGAGATCGTGGCGCCCGAACTGATACGGAAGTAGGGAGCCAGGCGCGTGAGGTCCGCCTGCCCGCTCATGGTAAATTCTATCGTCGTCTGGTCAGACTGCACGTTGCGCAGCGTGTCGGAATCGAAGAGAAACCAACAGCCCAGGTGGTCGCCCGCGCGCAGGTAAGCCTGCTCGATGTCGCATTCCGCGTTGAGCGGCTCGTCCTTGAAGCAGGAGCTCAAGCAGAGCGCCAAGGACAAGGCCAAGAGGACGGTCAAGTATCTATATTTACTCATTTGCCGAATTATTTCATAAAATCAGGGGGTAAAGTTATGAAGAAAACACCAAACGACCATCACTCATTAAAGTATTTTAACGAGGAATGTGGTTTGCTGGTAACTATTCAGCAATAGTGTAGGCATGCAGCATCCTACCATCCTATAACGACAGGATGGTATGGATAGCTTGCAGCTGCGACTGG
>OHOZ01000784.1_pt1 | contig 16887 bp, 18 predicted proteins | sample 1569931 | NCBI WGS metagenome assembly OHOZ01 (sample SAMEA3879572, study PRJEB24766) | human gut metagenome | biome: human-associated habitat; feature: feces | place: USA | collected 1985/1987
GTTGGATCGGCTCTTTTCTTATATTCGCTTATCGGTACGCCGTCAGCTGATTGCTTCACTCAGTCCGCGTCGGGCTTCGTAGCCTCCTCAAAGATCGCAACAGCCTCCGCGTTCGGGGCCTCGGTGAATCTCGCCACGAGATAGGCCGCGAGGAAGCTGACGATAAAGCCGGGAACGATCTCATACACACCCGTGGAGGCGGTGAGACCCGTCAGCAGCCAGCCAAGGTCCACCACGAAGCCGGACACCACGCCCGCGACCGCGCCCTTGTAGTTGAAGCGCTTCCAGAAGAGGGAGAGCAGAATGGTGGGGCCGAAGGAGGAGCCGAAGGCGCCCCAGGCGTTCTCCACCATGTCCATGATGGCCTGCGCGCCGCTACCCTTGGAGTTGGCGATGGCAAAGGCGATCAGGGAGAGGACGAGCACCAGCACACGGCCGACGAGCAGCGTTTCCTTCTCGCTCGCACCCTTGCGGAAGAAGGGCTTATAGAGGTCCGCCGTGAAGGAGCTGGAGGCGACGAGCAGCTGGGAATCCGCTGTGGAGATGGACGCCGCGATGATGGCCGCGAGCAGCAGACCGCAGATGCCCGCCGGGAAGAACTTGCGGGACATGGCGATGAAAACGAGCTTCTGGTTGCCGTGGGTGAGCAGCTCCTCGCCCATGATCATGCGCCCGAAATAGGCGATCATAACGGCGGAGAAGAGGGAAATGACAACCCAGATGATGGCCACGATAGAGGACTTCTTGATCATCGAGGGCTTCTCGATGGACATGAAGCGCACAAGGATGTGCGGCATACCGAAGTAACCAAGACCCCAGCCGAGGCCGCTGACGATGTCCTGCCAGCTCGCGTTGAAGATGCCGCCGCCGAAGGCGCACTGTGTCACCGCGCCGGTCGCAGCGTCGGTATACTCATAGACCGTCTCCAGTGCCGTGGGATCAAGCAGCTCGCTGTGACCGAAATAGACGACGATAGGCACCAGCATCAGCGCCGCCATCATCAGAAGGCCCTGGAAGAAATCCGTCCAGCACACAGCGGCGAAGCCGCCGAAGAAGGTGTAGGCCACGATGATGAGCAGGAAGGCGAACATGGCGATTTTCGGGGAAATGTCCGGGAAGAGCGTGGTAAACACGGAGGTGCCCGCCACCAGCGCGGAGGCCACATAGATCGTGTAGGCAAAGAGGAAGATGAGCGCGCACACGAGCTGCAGCGCACGGGAATCGACCGCGAAGCGGTTCGTCAGGTACTGCGGGAGCGTGATGGAATCGTTCGCCGCCTTGGAGAAGGTGCGAAGGCGCTTGGCGCACAGGATCCAGTTGGCCGCCGTACCGATGGCAAGGCCGATGCCGATCCACATCTGGCCGAAGCCGAAGGCGAGGATCGAGCCGGGCAGGCCCATCAGCAGCCACGCGGACATATCGGACGCCTGCGCGGACAAGGCGGTGACCCAGGGGCCCATGGAGCGCCCGCCGAGGAAGAAGTCCTCCGAATTTTTGTTCGTGCCGTTGAAGTAGAACACCAGCGCCACGCCGAGCAGGATAACAAAGTACGCGATAAATGTTGTGATCTCCCAGTTCATAAGCTTTTGTCCTTCCGTCTTTCTGTTTGAGGCAGATACCTTACGGAAAAGCCGCGTGAGGCAAAATAAAGCAAGAGGGGCACAACGAATGTCGTGCCCTTCTTGTGCTCCCGGTCGGTCCATGATCCGTCCGCCGGCAGCCGCCGGCAGATAAACATACAGCTTTTCACGACAATATCAATTTAATATTAAATGCCAAATGGCGTGATTTGTCAAGGGATGTTCCGGAAAATTGTTGCGTTTCTGCACGCCAGGGCTAAAGCTGCACTCATCCAGCCGCAGTCCGAGCGTGAAGCGGTCCTGACGGGCCGTGAACCGCCGCAGGGCAATGGGGACGATCTGCGAGAACCGCAGAGGTGTGCGGCTCCCGTGCAGACGGTGCCGGCCATCGTCCGGTTTGTCCCTGAAACCACATCCGTATTTAGCGTTGGACAAAGCGGATGGCATAGCTACCCTCACGCTTGGAACGGTCGAACCACCGCCTTGGGCGCGCAGCAGAGACACCAGGTCGGTATTCTGCGCCCGCGCCTTTTCCTCCGGCGTGAAATAAACAAATTTAGCCATCCTTTTTTCTCCGTATGGATCGATGTGGTCCCTCTTGCCGCCCGAGGGACGCTGTGGTACAATTTCTCTCCGTGATATTCTGTGAGAGAAGGAAGAAGCAAATGAACCAGAAAGAACTCAACGAGATCCGCCGGCGTTTCCGGCTCGATAAAAACAACTTCAGCCACATCTTCGGCTGCTATGTCAACTCCAACCGCGAGGTCATCTCGTGGATCGACGCCTCCCTCGGCCTCATGCGGCAGGAGGAGCAGGAGATGTATCTTGGGTTGCTCAAAAAGACGCTCTCCGGCACGCTGGGGCGCAACCTCATCGACATTGAATTCTCGACCGCTCAGGTCGCGGACAGCGACGAGCACCGCCTGCTCCAAACCCTGCGCCAGACGGAGTGCAAGGATGCGAACGCCCGCGAAACGCTCTGCCGCAAAATTATTGAATCTCTCAATATGGGTGAGACGAACTATCTCATTCTCCTCGCCGCCGATGCCTACGATGTCCCCTACCGCGGCAAGGACGACGAGCTGCAGGCGGACGCCTCCGGCGACGTCTACAAGTATTTTGTCTGCGCCATTTGTCCTGTGAAGGCGCCGACGCTCGAGCTGCGCTACGATACCGACGAGAATTTCTTCCACCCCAGCTCCACCGGACATATTGCCCTTGCGCCCGAGCTTGGCTTCCTCTTCCCCGCCTTCGACGACCGCGCGGCGAACATCTACAACGCGCTTTTCTACAGCAAGAACGTCGAGCTCATCCACGAGGAGGTCATTGACGCGGTATTCCGTGTGGAGCCGCCGATGTCCGCCGTCGAGCAGAAAAATGTGTTTGATACCGCGCTCGCTGATACGCTTGAAAAGGATTGCAGCTACGATGTGGTGCAGTCCGTCCACGAGCAGCTGCGCGGCCGCATTCAGGAGCATAAGGAGAGCCGCGACCCCGCGCCGCTGGAGCTGACGGTCGGCGACGTCGGCGGCATCCTGTCCGAGAGTGGCGTGAGCGAGGAGAAGGTCGAGAGCTTCCGCCGCGAGTGCGAGAAGCAGTACGGTGAGAATGCCGCGCTGAATCCGAAGAACATTCTTGGCACGGGCAAGTTCGAGATCACCACGCCGGAGGTGAAGATCACCGCCGCACCGGAGAACAGCTATCTCATCGAGGCCCGCATGATCGGCGGGCGCAGGTACCTGCTCATTCCCGCCGACGACGGCGTAGAGGTCAACGGCGTGAGCGTGAACATCCCGAACGAGGAGCACAACTGATGATAGAGCCGCAGCACCGGTCATCACCGATGCCGCGGCTCTGCACTATGTATGCGATATCTCTTCATGATCGTCGGGCTTGTGTCCCATGGCAAGGCGTTTGCGCTGGAGCTCACGGCGGCGCTTGCGGTCGATCCGCAGGCCATAGAGCGTACCGTCAGCCTTGCTGTTGTCCTCGAAGATCCTGCCCATGTGGTGCAGCATCTGCACGACCGAATCGCCAAGAGTAGGTGAGCGATACACCGCATCTCTTTTTGGCACCCTGCTGTCGGGCGGCACATCGGCATTCTGTTCCGGCGTGTTGTTGGTCGGTTCGCCGGTATTCTCTTCCGCACCATCTGCTGCACTCGCCCTTTGCACAGGTTTGTGGTACACCGGCACGTCATCCCTTGGCCGCGGGTCAGGATCAATCGGTGCCGGGCTCTCCTGCACGGGCTGTTCTTTCGCTTGCCTATGGGACATTGGACACGCGCCAACGCGGAGATTTGCTTACTTGCTGTTAGGGGCCATCCGAAGCGACAAGCGAAGGACGTCCATCAGGTCATTATTTCTCATGTGGAAGAACACAGTAAAAAGCCAGATGAGGTAAGGGAACGAATCGAGAGACTTATGGGGGATGTGCCGCGCATTGAGTTATTTGCCCGTCAGAAAGCTGATGGCTGGGACGTTTGGGGTAATGAGGTCATTAATGATGTGGAACTGACAACGTAACACATCTCACCATAGCAAGCATGAAGGAAGCATCAGAACGTGGATGTAAGCGAGACGTTCTAAAGTCCGCTTACTGATTTATATGACGTGGCGCGGCAATGTAGGTGTGTGAGATGGGAGATGGAAGCGGTTTCAGACTGTAGAAGAATAGAATCCAGTCTATACCCGTCATAAGATACCGATCAAGGCGTAGACGACGGATGCTGCGATCCATGCGACACAGCACTGCATCAACACGATGCCTATTGTTTTTAGAGTTGAGCCGAATTCCCGCCGGATCGTGGCTACCGCCGCGATGCACGGAGTATACAGCAGCGTAAAGACCAGGAAGCTCGCGGCGGAGCGGTTGGTGAACATTGTAGAAAGCGGGGCCCCGCCCAGCAAGACCTCCAGCGTGCTGACGACGGATTCCTTTGCGATGAAGCCGGAAATCAGGGAGGTCGCGCAGCGCCAATCCGCAAAGCCCAGCGGCGCGAACACCGGCGCGATCCATCGGCCGATGAGGGCCAAAAGACTGTCGGCGCTGTCGGCAACCACGTTCAGCCTAATATCAAAGCTTTGCAGGAACCAGATGATGATCGTAGCCAGAAAAATCACCGTAAAGGCCCTCTGCAAAAAATCCTTGGCCTTTTCCCACAGCAGAAGTGTAACGCTCTTGAGACTCGGCAAACGGTAATTGGGAAGCTCCATAACAAACGGTACCGGCTTCCCGCGGAATGTGCTCCAGTTCATGATAAGCGCGGCGACGATCCCGATCAGAATGCCCAGCAGATACAGAGAGATCATCACGAGCGCGCGGTGCGTCGGGAAGAACGCGGCGGTAAAAAACGCGTAGATGGAGATCTTTGCCGAGCAGCTCATATAAGGCGTGAGCAGGATGGTCATCTTGCGGTCGCGGTCGCTCGATACCGTGCGCGTTGCCATGATGGCCGGCACAGAGCAGCCAAAGCCGATGAGCATGGGAACGATGCTGCGGCCGGACAGGCCGATCTTACGCAGGGGCTTGTCCATCACAAATGCGACGCGGGCCATGTAGCCGGTATCCTCCAGAATGGAGAGGAAGAAAAAGAGCGTCACGATGATAGGCAGGAACACCAGCACACTGCCTACGCCCGTAAAAATGCCGTCGATGATGAGACTATGTACCACAGGGTTGATGCCGTAAGCGGTCAGGGCATGGTCTGCCATGGCGGTAAGGGCGCCAATGCCGACCGCAAGCCAGTCGGACAGCCGCTGTCCGATCACATGAAAGGTGAGGTAGAATATCAGCAGCATAACGGCAAGAAAAGCAGGGAGCGCCGTATACCGGCCGGTAAGAAACCGGTCGATCTTCATCGAGCGGGCGTGCTCCCGGCTCTCGTGGCACTTTACCACCGACGATGCCACAACGCTTTCAATGAAGGTGTAGCGCATATCGGCAAGCGCTGCGTTGCGGTCAAGTCCCGCTTCGCTCTCCATCTGCACGATGCAATGCTCAAGCAGCTCGCGCTCGTTCCGATCGAGCGCCAGACGGTCGGCGAGGTCATCGCCGCCTTCGATCAGCTTTGTTGCGCAGAAGCGTGCCGGCACACCGATGCGGTCGGCGTGGTCGGCGATCAGGTGCGTGACGGCGTGGATGCAGCGGTGGACGGCGGAATCATCCGCGCAGAAGTCCGTCACCTTGGGCAGAGTTTTGCTCCGAGCCACGGCGATCGCCTGATCCACCAGCTCGCTCACGCCCTCGCCCTTTGCGGCTGCGATCGGTATGACGGGGATGCCGAGCGCGGCGCTCATCTTCTGCACGTCGATGGAACCGCCGTTGGAACGGACCTCATCCATCATGTTCAGCGCCAGCACCATCGGTATCCGCAGCTCGAGCAGCTGAAGCGTCAGGTACAAATTGCGCTCAATGTTGGTGGCGTCCACAATGTTGATCATGCCGTCCGGCTTCTGATTGAGGATAAAATCGCGGGAGACGATCTCCTCCTGCGTATAGGGCCGCAGGGAGTAGATGCCGGGCAGATCCACCACGGCGCAGCCTTTTTCATCTGTGATCTCGCCCATCTTCTGATCTACCGTGACACCGGGAAAGTTGCCGACGTGCTGGTTGGAGCCGGTGAGGGCGTTGAAGAGAGTCGTTTTGCCGCAGTTCTGATTTCCGACGAGTGCAAAGATCATTTCAGCTCACCCTCCACTTCGATCTTCTGAGCCTCCTCTACGCGCAGCGTCAGTTCGTAGCCGCGCACGCGGATCTCGATGGGATCGCCCATCGGCGCAACCTTCTGTAATGTCACGCGGGTGTGCGGGATCAGCCCCATATCCAACAGACGGCAGCGCAAGGCTCCGTCTCCGCCCACGGCGGTAATGACGGCGGACATACCGACCTTCAATTGATCAAGTGTCATCTATTTTTCTCTCCCAATGATTTTGATGTGCTTATGGTAACATTCCCGCCGCGGCCTGTCAATACAGCTGCGGAGGAGAGGCCTTTCATTATATGAGGTGATTTATATAACGGCATCAGCTGGACGCTGATTGTGGATGTAATCTTCGATGACATGCATTGAATGGTGGTCTCCAGCTCTTCGGTGAAGTTATCGGGATAGGTCACGAGGGTGACGTTCTCCTCACCGTAGAGCTGCTGGAAGGCCTCGGCGCCGCGGCGGTCGTCCTCAGACTGAGAAACGGAACCGGTCACGATACCGATGTGGATGGTCTCCTCCTGCTTGTCGGGAGTGTCGGGAGTGTCGGGGGTGTCGGGCGTGTCAGGGGTCTTCTTGTCGCCGCAGGCCACGAGCGAAAGCACCATGACCATAGCGAGCAGGATACTCAGGAATCTTTTCATGCGGAACCTCCAATTTCATTTTTCGCTCGACGGAAGTGTTCGTCAGGCTCTGGAGTATGTGGCAGGGAAGAAGCATTTGGAAGCATGAAGAAGGTTCACCATGACCTGAATTAGGTCGTGGTGAACCTTCTATTCTGGACTAAAAACGGCGGGCAAGCCGCCGCCCATTCCGAGCGACAGCCTGCCTTTTGTCAGATCATGTTGAGGTGCTATCGTACAATTATCTTTCTAAGTCTCTCTAAATCATTCCCATCCGGATGGGAGAGCGCTCGGTCAAAGTTCTCAATCAGCGCATCGATATTTTCCGGATGCTCCGGCTGTACCTTCATTTTCATGTAGCGTTCCCGTACAGACGGCGGCATTTTGCCCTGACACATATATTCTCCGACCACGGAATTGCTTGAATCGATAGACTGCTTGACATGATTGAGAATCTTCTGGAAATATGCCTCGCTGCCGCCAAAGCCCGCCGTTCCAAATAGGAATATCTTTTTGTTCTTCAGCGTTGACAGTAATGTCAGGGTGGACTTATCCGCATTTCCCTTGTCCGTCCAAAACCCAATATAGAGCATCTCGGAGTATAGCTCTCCCTCTTTAGGCACTCCGAAATAGTCACAGTTTTCTTTGGGAAGCACGGCGTAAATTGTATCGGCAAGCTTCTTTGTGTTGCCCGTCGAACTGCTGTATACAATTGAATATCTTTCTTTGCCCATATCAAAGCCTCCCATTTCGTCAAAGCGGCATCGGAATCCGGGCAATCTCAATCACTGCTGCGATGGCAATGATAAAGGCTGCAATCCCGATAACTACTGTGCTCTTCTTGCTGAGCTTCTTCTTTTTTGCTCTGCATATCAGCATAGCACCTACCACACAAACAACTGCCGCCATAAGTGCAATGCCCAGCGTTTCCCATAGCCACGAAAGTTCATATATGATCTTCATTTGTTCACCCATCCTTAACGGTCTTATTTGTAAATTTGGATTATCAAGCAGGATAGCGGTTGCGCTCCCTTTTTCCGCGCTCTTTGACGCAGCAGGGTGTATTGTCTTCCTCCGTAATCGTGTTTGTCCCTATATTTTTGCTCATGCTCGCACAGCTCAATTTGCCAGCCATACGATCATGGCCTATTTCAGCAGCTCCGACAATACCTGAAACAACTTTTGAATATCCAGAGGTTTAGCAATGTGGCCGTTCATTCCGACATTCAACGCATTCTTTTGATCCTCTTCAAATGCATTGGCGGTCATGGCCACAATGGGGATCGCCGCCTTCTTTTTATCCGGGAGCGCACGAATCCGCCGAGTTGCTTCATAACCGTCCATCTCCGGCATCTGGACATCCATCAAGATCAGGTCATACCGGCCGGCAGAAGCCGCTTCGACCTTTTCAACGGCAATCTTTCCGTTTCCCGCAGTATCCACCTCAAAGCCCGCTTCTTCAAGAAGCGTCGATGCGATCTCCAGATTCAGTTCGTTATCCTCGACTACCAGAAGCTTCTTTCCAGTAAAATCAGAAGCTTTTGAAACGGGTATCATCTGCCCCGCTTTTGCCTCGCCGACGGGGAATCGCAGAGAAATGGTAAATTCCGAGCCCCTTCCCGGTTCGCTCTCCACTGTGATCCTGCCGCCCATCATATCCACCAGGCTTTTCGTGATGGCCAGGCCGAGCCCCGTACCCTGTATCTTGCTGACGGTGGAGGTCCTCTCTCTGGCAAACTGCTCAAAAATGTGCTTTTGGAACTCCTCGCTCATGCCGATGCCGTTATCCTTGATGTGGAATTCAAAATCGGCATAGTCTGCCAGAGCCGTATCCTTCTGTACAATCCGCAGGCTGATCTGCCCACCGTCCGGCGTGAACTTCACGGCGTTTGCCAAAACATTGATCAGGATTTGTTCAAGCCGCAGCGGGTCGGCGATCACATCCTCGTTTTTCATGCCGGCAGTATCGACGCTAAAGGAGATGTGCTTTTTGTCGGCGCCGACCTGTATGGTGTCCCCAATATCCTCCACCAACTCCGGCAGATGCACCAGCTTTGTCTCCAGCGTGACCTTTCCGTTCTCAATGCGGCTCATATCCAACACATCGTTGATAAGGGACAGAAGATGCTGGCTGGAAACGGATATCTTTTTCAGATAGTCCTCTACTTGGTCACGGTCGTCGATGTGCGTCTGCGCCAGAGCGGTGAAACCGATGATGGCATTCATGGGCGTTCGGATGTCGTGAGACATATTAAACAGGAACTCCCGCTTGGCGAGATTGGCCTTGGTTTCACGCTGAACGGCAAGCTCGAGTGCGGCGTTTTTCTGTTCGAGCGACTTCTTGTATTCTTGCTCGGAGTTCTCCTGCTGCATAAAGAAATCCTTTGCGGAGTTCCAGCGGAATCCCTGCACAAACGTCAGAACCAAGATATACATGACCAGCGTGATCACCAGATTCATCACGGTGAGGTCATAGACCTGACGGGCGGGAACATAGGCATAGAGGGAATAGTTCCGCCCATGGCTGTACATTCCATAGCATTGCTCAATGCCCTTCGGAGCGTACACGCGGATCAGTTTATCTGCCCGGTTGCTTCTCCGGATCGACATGAGCCGTTCACTCTTGAAAATGTTCATACCAATCAGAGTGGGGTCGTTGGAGGCCGATACCCGGTTCTCCTCCACCACCAGAAGAGTCCCCGTGGAGTTGACCCCATAGCTGTCTATCAGAGGCTGGATGGACAAAACGGACTTTTGGGAAAACTCCGCCCCGGTATAGTCTTCTGCGGGTAGCCGATGACACTAAGGATCGGTTCCAATTTGATGCCAGACTGAAGCTGTGCGTAGCCGATGCCATCCTCCGTGTACTCACATACCAGCTCGCCCTGCGCGTCCAGCAGGCAGATGCCCGTAAGCCACAGCCCCTTGGCGCGCTCCGACAGCGCCGCCTCATCACAGTCGAGGGAGAGAGACTCCAGCGCGTGGACGGCGGCGGCCTCGCGCACAAGGCCCTTCGCGATGGCGGTTTCGTTGTACTTCGTATAGTCAGCGGCCTGCTCCTTGATAAACTCGATCGCTCCCGCCAGCCTCTGCTCGCAATTTTGCATATCCGCCTGTCTGGAAAGCGCGAAAACGATTCCGAGGAGGAAAATACCCACAGCAATACAAACGAGCCAGAATTTTTTGCTGAAAATGGTCTGCAAAGGATTACGGTTCAAGGCATTCCACCTCCAAATAGGTTTCGGGATGCTCCAGATACCTGCCGACGATCTCCTGCATGGTCCCGTCCTGACGCATCTGTGCAAAGGTGTCCATCAGCTCCTGTGCAAGACCGCGGTCATCATCGACGGAAAAGGCTGCGCCGATTCCGGTGATCAGCAGCGGCTCGTCCAGAATGCGATATTCTACGCTGTAATCCTTCATATACTGCAAAATGGCCGTTTCGTGGGCGGCAATGGCATCCACATAGCCGCAGTCCAGCGCCGCATACTGTACGCCCCGATCCTCCAGACTGATAATGTCCTCAAATTGGGGAATATCCGCTTGGCCGCTTTGCAAAAAGATCTCTTCCGGCTTACCGGTGAACTGAACGGCAATGGTCTTGCCGTTCAGGTCATCCATGGCGTAAATATCGCTTTTTGCATTGACGGCGATGATCTGCCGGCTGACCATGTAGGGGCCGGCCCATTGGTAATCCTGCTCACGCCCATCCATGGAGAAACAGCCCCAAATACAGTCGATCTCCCCATTGTCCACGAGCGTCCTTTTCTGCTCCCAGTCGATGGTTGTGAACACCGCCTGATAGCCCATCCGCCGGAACGCCTCAACTGCGATCTCCACGTCGATGCCGGTGGGGTCGCCGTTGTTGTCCAGATAGACAAAGGGCGGATAGGTGTCGCTGCCGATGGTGATGTGCGGCAGCGATGATATACCCGGCTGCTCTCCTGTCTGCGCCGCGCAGCCGCAGAGTACTCCGGCCACAAGCAGAACGGTCAAAATAAGTAAAACAAGTGTTTTGAAATGTTTCATCAGTAGGATTCCCTCAATTTCTGCTCCTCGATTATCTGTATAGGTTATTATACATTGATTCCGGCAAATAGCAATATTCAGCATGCCAGTTACGCGACGCCGTTGCGGCCATCGCAGCAGTGTCCGGGCGGACATCCCCGCAAAATTTCTCCACAAATTTTTGCAGTTTCGGTTTTGCCTTCCGATGGGAACAGTTTATCAAATTCGTGAATTCTGTCAATCGTTTTTCAAAGCGTGTTTGAACCATTGCGAAAATGCGTTGAAATTTATAGATAAAGCGGTTATAATGGCGACACAGATAATTATTTATTCATAAAACACCACGGCAGCGGATATTGCGCCCTTCCACCTGCTGCGCTGCGTGCAGAGGGAAAATTACATCTCGGCTAAAAATGTCCGCAAAGGAGAGTGCAATGAACAACGAAACCCGAAAGGAAACACAGGTATTACCGAAGGACGTCCGCTACGTTGGCGCGGACGACCTCACCTTGCTCCTTTTTGAAAACCAGTACCCCGTCCAGCCGATGGGGGTGAGCTACAACTCTTACCTTATTTTAGACGAAAAGATCGCCGTCATGGACAGCGTGGATGCCCGCGCGGCGGACGAATGGCTCGCCAAGCTCGCGCACAAGCTGGACGGGCGCAGTCCGGACTACCTCGTTATCTCGCACATGGAGCCGGACCACTCCGGCAGCATCCTGCGCCTCGCGGAGCGGTATCCTGAAATGCAGCTTGTCGGCAACGCCAAAACCTTCGCGATGCTCCGCCAATTCTTCGGCGCGAAAGCACCGACAGACGACCGCTTGCTGGAGGTCGGCGAGGGTGAAACGCTCCCCCTCGGCGCGCATACGCTTCATTTTATGCTCGCCCCGATGGTCCACTGGCCGGAGGTGATGGTCACCTACGAGGAAACGGAGAAGCTCCTCTTCTCCGCCGACGCCTTCGGGCGCTTTGGTGCCCTCTCCCGCACCGCCGCCGCACCGTGGGCGCCGCAGGCACGACGCTACTACTACAACATTGTCGGCAAGTACGGCGCGCAGGTACAGGCACTGCTGAAAAAGGCGTCCGCGCTGGAGATCAAAACGGTCTGCCCGCTCCACGGGCCCGTGCTGACGGGCGAAGCACTCGGCGAGGCCCTGCGCCTCTACGACCTGTGGTCGCGCTGGCAGAGCGAGTCGCCGGATGATATTCTTCTCGCCCACGCCTCCATTCATGGCAACACCGCCCGCGCAGCGGAGCTGCTCAAGCAAAAGCTGGAAGCGAAAGGCGCGCGGGTCACGCTCTGCGACCTGACGGCGACCGAAGTCTCCTACGCGGTGGCGAACGCCTTCTACTGCGGTAAGCTCGTACTGGCCTGCTCGACCTATGACGGCGGACTGTTCCCTCCCATGGAGGAATTTCTGAGTCACCTGCAAGCCAAGGGCTTCCGCGACCGCAGCGTCGGCCTGATGGAAAACGGCTCGTGGGCGCCTGCCGCGGCGCGGCTGATGTGCGCAAAGCTCGAGGAAATGAAAGACCTGCGCGTGTGCGGCACCGTGGTGTCGCTGCGCAGCGCGCTCAGTCCCGCAAGCGAGGCGCAGATGGAAACGCTGTCCGCGGAGCTGTGTGCGAAATAAACATATAGGAGCGGTGATCTGATGATGCACTACCTACTGATCCTGCTGATCGGCTATCTGCTCGGCTGCTCGAACATGGCGGTTTACCTCGCCGCCGCACAGAACGTCGATCTGCGCTCCGGCGGCAGCGGAAACCCCGGCGCCTCCAACGCGCTGATCCTGATGGGCTGGCGCGCGGGGCTGCTCGTAGGTGCGCATGACATTGCCAAGGCGGTCCTCGCCGTGCTGCTGTGCCGCCTGCTTTTTCCCGCTGTTCCGCTCGCGGGCGCTCTATCGGGCGCCGCCTGCGTCGCCGGGCACATGTTCCCATTCTATATGCGCTTTCACGGGGGAAAGGGCTTTGCCGCCTATCTCGGCATGACGCTCGCCTTAAACTGGCGCTTTGCGCTCCTGCTGCTTCTTGCCGTCTCGCTCATCACGCTTGTGACCGATTACGTCGTCCTCGGGACAATGACGACCGTCATCAGCGTCCCGCTGTACAGCGCATGGAGCGGCAGCGGGACCACCGCGCTGCTCCTCCTGCCCCTTTCGGCGATCATCATTTATAAGCACAGGGATAACCTTGTGCGCATCTGTCGGGGGACAGAGATCGGGCTGCGCAGCGCCCACCGCGGAGACCACCGCAAAAGCACGCAGAGCGGACCGCCGCGCCCGTAGGCGCTTTCGCGCGGCGGAGCGCAGCCGCCATACAAAAAGCATCGGAAAAAGGGAGCGAGTGCCCTTTTTCCGATGCTTTTTTCGTCTCCTCCCGCGCCGCCGTGAGCTTATCCCGCACGCCGGGTGCAGCGTCCCGCGGACGACGCGCCCGCCGTCTTACCCTGTGTACAGGAGCAGTCCGATGGAGTCCGTGCCGTCCGGCAGGAAGGGGATCCCCGCGCCCGTGCGCGAGCGCTGGAAATAAAGATCCTCGCCGGAGGGGGAAATGAGGATCGGGAAGCTCGCGTCGATCTCGTCGCCGCTGTCGGCGGAGAGCTTCAGATACAGGCAGTCGTCCTCCATGCGCCACACGCCGAGGTAGTCCTGCTTGATGTAGCCAGCGGGAGCGTAGTATAGGTCGGCTGTTCCCGCATACTCGGGGCCGGCATCGCCGCCGCGCAGCTCCAGCACCCAGCTGTCGCAGAGCCACGAGGTGTCGGCCAGTCCCAGCTCCGTGGGCGGCAGCCACCAGTCATCGCCGGACGGCTCCCAGCCCTCGGGATAGTCAAGACCGGTCGTGTAGCCGTAGATCGCAAAGTCATACAGCAGCGGCGCCCCGTCCTCATCGGTCGGCAGGAAGAGATTGCCGTAGCCGTCCTCCTGCGGGTACCAGATCGCCGCCACGGCGTCGTTGGTCACAAGGTTGACCTCCTTGTCCGGCTCCTCGGGATCGACGAACACCAGCACGGGCTCGGCGTATTCCTCGCGGTAGAGCACCTCATCTGCCACCGGATGCAGGCCGTTGCCCATCATCCGCCAAGTCACATGGTTTACGACAAGGCTGGTGTTCTCGTCGCGCGGGACGATGCAGAAGAGCTTGCCGTAGCCCGCGCCGAGGACGCGCTCGGACGGGATCTCCAGCAAAAACGGCAGCTCAGAGGTCAAATCCGCGCAGTTTTCGCGCAGCCAGTCCGTCAGCTCGGTTTGGTCGCCCTTCTCGCGGAGGCCGAGATAGGCCGCCGCGCCGGTGAGCCGGCCGTCGTATTCCAGATCGCCGCGCACCCGCGCGAGCGATTCCGCTCCGTCTACCGTTTCCTCGCTGTCCGCGGCGGGCTGCCCCTGCTTCAGAGCGTCGACCGACGCCTTGACGGGCGGATCGCCCCCGTCATTCGGCTTTGCTTTGTTGGCTTTGCCGCAGCCGGCAAGGCCGAGCAGCAGGATGTGGCACAGGATCGCCGCGCAAATGCGGCGCTTCAGTGTTTGCTTCACAGTAATTCCTCCTCAGAACGATCCGCTGCGGCCGTGGCCGCCGCCCCCGCTGCAGCTCGAGGTGCTTCCTCCTCCGCCGCCGTCGGAGCTGTCGCTCTTGATCTTCGTTCGCGTTTCGGTCGTGTACATAAAGCGGTCGCTGCTTTCCGTCAGCGCCAGCCCCTCGCCGGTGACGTATTCATCCGCCGCCGCGCCGCGCCGGACGGTCTTCATGTTCATTTTAAGCACCTTGCAAACGCCGCTCGCGATCAGGCAGGAGACGATCACGACGATCGCGATCACCGCCCACGGACTTTCCCGCACGGGCTTGCCCGCCTCGGCAAGGCCCAGATACTCGTCGCAGGCGGTCAGGTACTCGGCAGCACCGATGTACCAGTTGCCGTCGCTGAACTGGCCTAAAAAGCGTCCCTCCAGCTGCTCCGCGCCATACTCATTGATGGCGTAGGCGGCATTTTCGCCATAGATGAACATGGCATATTTGCGGTTCTGCATACTCAGCAGGACGATCACGCCGTCACGCCCATCCCCCATGCCGAGCTGCTTATCGTGGTAGAACCGATAGGTCCCCTCGTAGACGTCGCCTCCTTGGCTGTACACCTTGTAATCGTCCACGAAGGCAACATAAACGCCGCAGTTGTGGCGCGTGGAGATCTCCTCCGCGCGTGCCTCCAGCTTCGTCCTGCTATCGGATGAGAGGCAGCCGGCGAGGTCGAATATGTACCGCATGGACGATGTGTCCGGCTCCGGGAGCTCTGTGATCTCGGGCGGCGAGGTCTCCGTCTCGTCCGGCGCGTCCGCACCGCCTGTGACATCCGGCGAGGCGTTTTCGCGGATATAGTCCTCCACGCTCTCCGCCATCGCGTTCACCGCCTGCGAGAGCGCTGTGGCGCTCATGTTCATGTCCTCGCCGTTCCACGCGCGCTCGACCATATAAGGCTTTACCGCGTTGTATACAGCGTCGGACAGCTCCTGTGCGCTGCCCCGCGCCTCATCGAGCGTGTACGCGCCGTCCGCCGTGCTGCGCAGCAGCAGCGTCAGCGAGACGCCTTCCTTCCACTCACCGCAGCCATAACCGGAATTCTCATAGACGTATGCCGCAATGTCCGCGGCGCTCGTGTCGGCATCCACATCCTCGTCGGTGAAGGCATCCACCCGCAGATCGACGCCAAGCTCCTGCGTGAGCCGAGGGAGCGTCTGCTCCGCCGCGTAGCTCAGCTCCACGGAGCCGAGCTGCTCCGTCTCATCGTAGAACACGCCATACTCGATCGCCGCCAGGGCGGGAACGCACAATGCAAGCAAGAGCAGCAGCGAGAGCAGCAAGGCTGTACTTTTTTCTTCATGTCCGCCCTCCTATCGCAGCAGTGTCATGGCCAAAAACGAGCCGATGGCGGACAGCGGCACGGCAATGGCGAAGAACATCGCCCAATACCGTCCCTTATCCACAGGCAGGTCGCCCACGAGCTTTCCGGTCTGTCCGTTCATGGCAAAAAGGAAGTCCTTGCCGTGCCATTTCGTATTGAGCATCCACACGGGCATGAGCGCGTAATGGACCTTGCCGCGCTTGATCGTTGTATTGCTCTCCCGTGCCGAGCAGGTCTCATAACCCGACACAGTCTTTTCCAGCGCGCTTCTCAGCGTACCTGCACAGCGCGAATCGGCGCGCTGGCGGCTGTCCTCCGCCGTCACATCGAACTTGTCGGCAAGGAAGCCCGGAAGATAGCTTTATATTCTCGTCATTCGCCCTTACTGTCAAAAGGCGGTATGTCCACAAAGAACATAATGTCAAAGTTTGGCTCAGGAAAATCCGGAGCACCACATGGATAATCTTCATGTCCACAGTATACCGAACCCCAGTCAAATCCAATAGATTCATGTGGGTGATGAGCATTCAGCATACAGCCGACCACACGATAATTGAATTGATAAAGATGCCCCCGCTCAGTTGGATATAGTTCACATACATAGGTCGGTTTTTCCGGCAACGCTCCAAAAATTTGGAGTAATTCTGTTACTGCGGATGGAAGCTGTTTCTGCCTGACCCATGCTAAAAAACTTTGGCAGTCACCACAATCACAGCTCCAACCTTCATATTTTTCATACCAATCTACTGTTGCGGTTCTATCAAATTCGACTGAATAATCCTTTATGTTATAGCTCTGCATTTTTACAACTCCCTCCATAGTAGTTTTTCAAAACTTGCTGGCGGCGGACGGTTCTCAAAACCGTCTCTGCGGACGGCAAGTCCACAGGGAATAACCGCATAAGCGGTGCAAGGGGGTGTAGCCACCTTGACGGAACGAAGTGACGAAACATTCTCGGTCATGCAGTTTTCTTCTGCTGACGGAGAATATTGTACATTATCTTTCCTTATCCCTTATAGATCGTCTACCAGTGCGGTGCTCTTGGCGTAGGCGGTGCTACGGGCCTCA
>OHOZ01000791.1_pt1 | contig 16721 bp, 22 predicted proteins | sample 1569931 | NCBI WGS metagenome assembly OHOZ01 (sample SAMEA3879572, study PRJEB24766) | human gut metagenome | biome: human-associated habitat; feature: feces | place: USA | collected 1985/1987
GAATTCTTTTTATCTCAAAAGTCAGAACCTGCCACGGCTGACGATTTGGCAATCGTGCAGGATTTATTGGACACGCTGGCCGCGCACAAGGACGGCTGCTTGGGCATGGCGGCGAATATGATCGGCGTCAACAAGCGCATCATCGCGTTCGACAACATTGGTACATACATGGTCATGTTCAATCCCGTGATCGTCAAAAAATCCGCGCCCTATGACGCGGAGGAGGGCTGCCTGTCGCTGACCGGCACGCGGAAAACAAAGCGTTATCAGACCATCAAAGTCCAGTGGCAGAATGAGCAATTCCAGACGCGCATTAAAACGTTCACCAGCTGGACGGCGCAGATCATTCAGCATGAAATTGACCATTGTGAGGGGATTTTGATATGATTTTGTATTTTTCCGGCACCGGAAACAGCAAATATGTCGCCAAGCGAATCACAGACGCGCTGGGCGATGAGATTTTGAATTTGAATGACCGCATCAAATCCGGCGACACCTCGCCCATCGAAACCGGCGAGCGAGTTATTATTGTCACGCCGACGTATGCGTGGCGCATTCCGCGCGTCGTGCGCGATTGGCTTCTGAAAACGGAGCTGCGCGGCGCAAGGCAGGCTTGGTTCGTTATGACCTGCGGCGGCGAGATCGGCAACGCCGACAAGTACAATCGCGAACTCTGCGCGGAAAAGGCGATTTCCTGCATGGGCACGGCGCAGATCGTCATGCCGGAAAACTACATTGCGATGTTCTCTGCACCGCAGGCGGACGCTGCACGCAAAATCGTCGCTAAGGCCGAACCGGACATTGACCGCGCAATCGCAGCGATTCAAGCCAATCAACCGTTTGCGCCGACGCGGAACAACCTCTACGACCGCTTCATGAGTGGCCCGGTCAACCCGATTTTCTACAAGTTCTTCGTCAAAGCGGACGCCTTTGCCGCGTCAAGCGCCTGTATCGGCTGCGGGCAGTGTGCGAAGCGCTGTCCGATGAACAACGTCACGCTGAAAGACGGCAAGCCGGTTTGGGGCAAAAATTGTACGCACTGCATGGCGTGCATCTGCTACTGTCCGACCAGCGCGATCGAGTACGGCAAAAAGAGCGTGGGTCAGCCGAGATATCACTTTGAGGCGCTGTAAAGAGAAATTTCACAGAAAATAGTCAACGATAGGGGAGGGGTCTTATATGCTGCTTGCCATTCATCTTGTCATGACCGGATCATTCGTTCTGCTGGGCGTTGTGTTTGCGTCCGGGAAAGGAACCGGACTGATTGCCGGTTATAACACGGCCACCGCCGAGGAGAAAGCAAACTACGACAAAAAGAAGCTTTGCAAGGCCATGTCGCGGCTGATGTTCGCGCTGGCCGGGTGCTGGCTGGTCATTGCGTCGAGCGAGGTTTTCAAGGAAATCGCTCTGCAGTGGATCGGGCTGGCGCTGTTTCTTGTCATTAGTGTTTTTGGGGCTGTGTATGTAAACAGAGGATGTAAAGTCAGACCATGATACGAAAATTCGAAACTCAGGATCTGGGCGCGGTCATGCAGATCTGGCTGGAGGGCAACCTAGACGCCCATCCGTTTATCCCAGCGAGCTTTTGGACGGGCCATTTTGAGACGGTGCGCGATATGCTCCCGCAGGCGGAACTCTACGTTCACGAAGACAAAGATACCCGGCAAATTGACGGCTTCATCGGTCTGACGGAAAGTCATATCGAAGGGGTTTTCGTTGCAAAATCCGCACGTTCCAAGGGCATCGGCAAAGCGCTGCTGGATCATGCGAAGTCGTTCAAACCGAGTTTGACCCTGAGCGTCTATCGGAAAAACGAGCGGGCACTTGCGTTTTACCGGCGTGAGCAATTCGTCGTGCAGTCGGAAGGCATCGACGAGGACACGAACGAAGCGGACATCCAGATACTCTGGACACGGCAGGCATAGAAAAACTGACGGAGGACGGTCAGCCGTCCTCCGTTTTGTCAATCTGTAACCTGCTCCTGCAGAAGTGGAAGCTGCGCCATGTGCGGCGGCGTATTTTCCGCTTACGCGCTGCCGAAAACGTTAAAGGGGCATGTTGTGGCACTGTCGATGCAGTGGTTCGCCGGCTCCATGATGAATTTGCACAATTTATGCATCAAACAATACGCACATAGCGGTTTTCAAAAAAATCATTTTCCCCCTTGACTCTTCCGTTACGTCATAGTGTATGCTAAACTCACACGGAGGAGGAATTACCATGATGACCATTCACGAAGTCAGCAAGCTGGCCGGTGTCAGTGTCCGGACACTGCACCATTACGACGCCATTGGCTTGCTGCCGCCCACCGCGCTTACCGAAGCGGGTTACCGGCTGTATGACGATACAGCACTGGCGCGGCTGCAATCCATTCTGCTGTTCCGGGAGCTGGAATTTCCGCTGAAGGACATCAAGCGGATTCTGGATGACCCAAATTTTGACCAATCTGCCGCGCTGGAGGACCAGATCAAACTGCTGGAACTGCGGCGGAAGCAGCTTGGGAAACTCATCGCCCTCGCCCGTGAGACTTTGAAAACAGGAGTGACACCTATGAAATTTGACGCATTTGACAAGACCGAGCAGGCACGCTTCGCCGCCGAGGTCAAAGAAAAGTGGGGCGGCACAGCCGCGTATCAGGAATACCAGCAGCGCGAAAAGGATGGCTCTGTCGGTGACTTTGCCGAGCTGATGGCGCAGTTTGCAGCGTTGGGCAAGCTGAAAAATCTTGCGCCTGCCGCACCGGAGGCGCAGAACGCAATTTGCAAACTACAGCAGTTTATCACCGACCATTTCTACACCTGTACACCGGAAATTCTGGCCGGGCTGGGTGAGATGTATGTCATCGATGAGCGTTTCCGTGAGAACATCGACAAGGTCGGCGGCGAAGGCACCGCGGCATTCGTATCCAAGGCGATTGCAGCATACTGTGGAAAGTGAGTATCCTTTGCTGACCGCGGGGTGGGATTTGCGCTGCGGATTCGATAAAACCAAAATCATCTCTTTCCTGTCTTGATAAAGCGGATCAGCTGCTCCACATCGTCGAAGGCGTCATAGTCGCCGCTGACCCCTTCGCGATGATAGATAACACCCGCTTTTTCGTTCCTTGCAAGGCAGTCCAAAAGCTCCGCCTCTCCGTATCTTTTTACAAATACCGTAAATCCATATGGCTTGATTTTAGACAACAATCCTTTTCTGCATGTCGATTTACAGTCGTAACAGTGTGCATACTGTTTCTCAATGGAACATTTTCGATTCTCGCACCAATCTTTATCCGGACAATCGTTGGAGCTGCAACCACTGCAATGGTCGTTTTCCGAGCAAAGGCAGCACGCCAGGCCACATCGTGCAATTCCAAGTTCTCTTTTCATGCATGCCCTCCGTTAAATTCCGTTTTCCCGCACCCGCTTCATATACAAAATCGGATACGGATCGCCTTCCTCGTCAAGCGCTGTTCGCTTATAGGTTTCAAAGCCCATATGCTCGTATAATCCGACCGCCTGCGGATTCTGCTCGTTGACGGTCAGCTCGATGATCCCGTAGTTTTCGATGCCATATTGGAGCAACCGCTTCCCAATGCCTTTGCCTCGTTCCTCCGGCGCAAGAAACAGCATCTCCAGGTGCCCGTTCTGAACGCCCATAAACGCGATCGGCTGTTCGGTTTCTGCAACGATCAGGTGCTCCACGCTTTTCAGCGCCTGCGGCACATAATCTTTGATACTTTTTACTTCCGCGTCCGAAAGAAACAAATGCGTCGCACGCACGGACTGCTCCCAGATACCCAAAAGCGCGTCCAAGAGCGATTGCTTCCGGTCTTGTACTTCATATAGTTTTATCATGGAAGCCGGTACACCGCCAATCCGTCACAGTTCCCGCAGGCGCGGAAGCCCTTTTTGACAGCAATTCGCTTCGTTGCCTCCTGCGCCGGAGCGCATTCGATCACGACGCTTTTCTGCTCCTGCCGTGCCCGGTCGATCAGTCGCTCGGTCAGCGCCGACGCATAGCCGCGTCCCCAGTATTCCGGAAGCAGCACCCAGCCGATCTCCACGCTTTGCTCGTCGTATGCGTGATAGATCACATAGCCGATGAAATCTCCGTTCTCCTCGGCGGCATACACAAGCGGCGGCTCTGCCAGTCCCGCGCGGCGCAGAAAGTCCTCGGTCTGCGCCCGGTCGAACGGCGGCTCCAGATACCGCATGACCGCCGGGTCAGACAGCAGCCGGTACAGCGCGTCCGCGTCACCGGGACGCATCTTGCGAATCGTGATATCCACTGGTTTTCCTCCGATTTGTATCCCTAAACCTTCACGTTCGGATTGGTATATTGCCCGTGGTTCTTCGTCCTGCCGACGTACTGGATGGCAAACTTCGGACAGCGGTGCAGGCAGCCGAGGCGCATGACGCATTTCTCCTTGACCCAAGTCGGCTTTTCCTCCCGCATTTCGATCGCCTGCACAGGGCATTTCTTCGCGCATAGCCCACAGCCGATGCAGGTGTCCTCCGCATGGAGATTGGCCGTGCGCCGCACCCGGTTGTTATAGATCGGTTCGGCGATCAGCTTCGTGAGGACCGCCGGGGTGCGCGGCCGCATATGGCGGTTCGTGCGGCGTTCGCACACGCCCTGAACCATGCGATCGATCTCCGATTCCGTGTGCTTTGTGTACTTTGCGATCTTTTCCGGGGTGGAAAGGTCAAAGATCGGCGTCCAGGTATCCGGCATCCGGACAGAATAATAGGCGTCGATGCCGCGCCCCCTGATCGCTTCTTCTGCCATCGCCCCGGTCGCGCCGGGCGTTGTGCCGTAAGTCGTAGCAAAATACAGATAGCTTGTCTGAAACACTGCCTGTTCCAGAAACTCCTTGACGATGCTCGGCAGCCCCCAGTCATAGGTCGGCGAGATCACGCCGATGGTCTCGTCCTCAAATGCGAAGCGCTTTTCGCGCATGCAGTCCGCGATGGACAGCACTTCCTGCCCATCCGCCTCCGCCAGCCGCGCCGCGACATATTTGCAGTTTCCCGTTGCAGAAAAATATAAAATCATTTGCGTCACCTCGTGTGATCGAAGTTTATTTCAGGCAGACAAACCGGAATTATAAAGCAAAATGTTTCTTCATAAGTGCATACAACATTTTTCTGTCATCATCAAGTAATACGCTCTCTTTTTTCAGAGCATAGTGATGCGCAAATTCTGTATCTGTGTATGCGTGATCGTTCAGGACAACGGCATTTTTGTATCGCGGCCGCACATGGATATGCAAATGCGGGTTTGGCTCGGCTTCTTTGTAAAAGTTATTCAGCAGGCAGCTCCAATTGCATAATTCGGCACCTAATACCTCTTGATAGATCCATTCCAAGCGATCTATCACGGTTTTCAATTCCATCCACTCAGGAACATCCAATTCCGAAAGACTGCCGCAATGCCGGTTCAGCACCAGAATACATCTGCCAACATAATCCTGTCTGTCCGCCAGATAGACAGACCAATGAGATGACTTATACAGTAACCACTCGTTTTCTTTATACGCACACCATTCGCAGCCACGCATCGCATATCTCCATAAACCCCGATTTCCCGCACCCGCTTCATATACAAAAGCGGATACGGATCGCCTTCCTCGTCAAGCTCTGATTTGCTCCATTATAGCAAGACTGTCCCCAAAACACAACCGCAGCCGCCCGGACCTCCCCGGGCGGCTGCATCCTTTGCACGATCAGGCGGCAGAAATCACTTAAAAAAAGAACCGCCTCATTGCGTGGTCTGCGATCCTACGCTATAATAACTGGAAGGAGGTGGTTTCGCATGGCAAATGAAGCGAGCAAAGATTTTAACGCGATGCTGCAGGACAGCAAGGGAATGCCGAAGATCCAGATCATCACGGACGAAAAGAGCATCGAGAAATACGGCGGAAGCCGAATGTATTTTGCGCCGCCGCTCGATTATGACCGTGTGATGCGGCAGGTCCCCGAGGGAAAGGTGATCACGGTAGGGGAGCTCCGCGAGTACTTTGCACGGCAAAATCAGGCGGATTTTACCGACCCCATCACAGCGGGGATCTTCGTGTCCATCTGCGCCTGGGCCAGCTTCCAGCGGTCCACCGACGAAACGCCGTACTGGCGCACACTGAAAGCAAACGGCGAGCTGAACCCCAAATACCCCGGCGGCACGGAAGCACAGAAAGTGAAGTTGGAAGCCGAGGGGCACACCATCATCCAAAAGGACCGAACGAACATCCGGTACTTTGTAAAAGACTATGAAGCGGTGCGTTTTGAACTGTTTTAGGCAGAAAAATTGACGGAGGACGCTTAGACGTCCTCCGTTTTGTGCTCCTGTGCTCCGGCCTTGCTGACATGGCATCTGCAAGCAGCTGTTAGTTTAGCACTCCCAGCTCCAAGCGTCGGTTCAGTTCCCACAGGGCGGTCCGGTTGCTGTCGTATTGCAGCATTGCATAGGCGCACGCATACGCTGCCCATTCGTACTCGGTGTGCTCGCGGGACAGCTGCAGAGACGTATTTTCGACCTTGACTGCGAATGCGTATTCGGGGACGACAAAGCAGTCTTGGCCCCACAGCGCTTCCGCATCCCGGAAGCAGTCCGCCGGGATGCTGCAGCAGGTGTCGAGCGGCGAATAGCTGCACGTGACAGGGATGCCTGCCTCTTCAAAGGCTTCCCGCCGTGCGGACTCGATGATAGACGCGTCTTCGTCCTCTCCGCCGCCCGCGATGAACTGCCAGATATCTAGATCCGTTCTTCGGAACACACAGAACCGCACCTGCCCGTCCGTGATGCAATAGGGAATGACCAAAACCTGATATCTTGCTCGCGCCATAACGCGTCATCTCCTTCGATTGCCGATTTGCTTTATGATAGCAGAATCGCGCCAAAAACACAACCGCAGCCGCCCGACGTAGATCGGGCGGCTGCGTTCACCTCTGGGATAGGGCCTGAATCGCAGTCGTCAGAAAGTCAGCCGCGCCTGCAAGCTGCCTCAAAGCGTGACGACGACGTCGGCCTGTTCGATCAGCGCTGCGTCGTGGGACGCGGCGATGACGGTCGCGGACTGCTTTAAGCGCAGAATCTGCTCAATGATGACCCGGCTCGTCTCGGGATCCAGCTCAGACGTAGGCTCGTCGAGTAAGTACAGCGGCGCGTTTTTATAAAGGGCGCGCGAAAGCGCCACGCGGCGCTGTTCGCCGCCGGAAAGGAATTTTCCCTTGCTGCCCACGGTGAAATCCGTGCCGCGTTCGCGGACAAGCCCGCCCAGACCGGAGGCGTGCAGAGCGTCTTCAATCCGCTGTCCGTCCGGCGCGTCGCTGGCATAGGCTACGTTGTCCGCGATGCTGCGGTCAAAGAGGTAGGACGCCTGAAACGCGACGGAGACAGAGCTGCGCAGCCGGTCAAGCTGACCCGTCATATCCGCATGATCGACCAGGATCCTGCCGCCCATGGTGGGCTGGTTTCCGAGCAAGGTGTTCAGGATCGTGGACTTGCCGCTGCCGCTTTCGCCCGCCAGAACGACGAGCTGATGGGGCGCCGCGGTAAAGCACAGATCGTGCAGCTGCTTGTGCTCGCTGCAGGAGATCGTCACATGGTCGAATTCGACCGCGGGCGCGTGCTGCAGCGCATAGGGAGCGGCCGGTGCCGTGGGTTCCGGTTTCAGCTCGAAGACTCTGGAGAGCGCGGCGTCGGACTGGAAAATATCGTTGCCGTACCGGCTGATCGAAGCAGCGGGCGTCAGGATATTGGACATATAGGAGTACGCGACGGCGATGCTGCCCGCAGTCGCGGCCCCGGCCAACGCAGAACGGGCGGAGAAGACGACTGCCGACAGATACCCGATGGTCATCAGCGTGTAGGTGATCGCCCAGTAGATGTTGAAGATCTGCTGGCTCTTTTTGTTCAGCGTGGACATCTGATGCGAAAAGGTATGGAAGCCCTTCGCTTCAAAGGACTCGCTGCCCCACGCCTTGATGATGGGAATGCAGTACAGCAGGTCTCCGACCGCGCCCACGAGCCGGCCGTTGGCCGCGCGCTGCTCGGCGGCAATCTCCTTGCTTTTGACTGCCACACGCTTGCTGGAAACATACAGCGGGAGCACCAGTACCAGCGAGATCGCGCCGAGGACCGGGCTCCAGACGAACATCATGATAACAGAGCCGAGCATCTTCAGCAGCATCGGCAACAGCCCGTTCAGCGGGCCCGCCACGGCGCGGACCACGGCCTCGACGTCCCCGGAGATCCGGGAAACGATGTCGCCCTCCCGCCGCTCCTCCTTATAGGGCTTGTAGGACTCCAGCGCCCACGTCATGGCGTCGTCGCGCAGCGATTCGATGATCCCGGTCGACAGCATGGTATTCGTATGACCGTATGCGAGGCTGACCGCATGCTTCAACGCGTACACAACGCCGAAGAACACAAGGTGCAGCGTGAGGCTGGTCCCCAGAATGGGGGAGAAGACGCTGCGTCCGGTGGAGAGAAGGTCCACCACCGCTGCGATGATCTGGATGGGGAGCAGACTCAGCCCTGCGTCGATCACGGACAGGAAGAAGATCAGCAGGACCGTGGGCCTTTTCGTCTTCAGATACGGGAGCAGGCCCCGGATCCCATGCAATTGCTTCAGGTGCTTCATCATAGGCAAAGACTCCTTGTATAGCGTAGTCGTGATCAGAGCCCCTCTCCAGGAGCTGCACTGCGCGGGAAGGGATGCGAATGCATAACAACAATCGCTTTCTTTTCCTGTGTTCACACTCCTTGTCAAATTTTGTTGTTTTCATTGTACCAGAACAACTGCTGAAATACAAGTCAGCCGCCCGAAACCTTTCGGGCGGCCGACTTGATCTTCGATTAACCGGAATTGATCTTATCCTTTTCTGCACTGGATATGGAACTGTCCGTCTTTTTCCTGCAGGGATTCAATCCTGAGTCCGGCGCTTTCTAAAAGGTGAACGACAGACTCTGAAGACTGTGCATCCCTTTTGACGATTCCATAGGCCGTATGGATTTTGAGGGTGCCAGACTTGACATCCAGATCGATCACAAAAGGTTCCGGATAGGCAGAACAAATGTCACAATCCCAGATATGCATCCATTTGCCTGCTCTGAGAACACGTGCAGCCTCACGAATCGATTTCTGCTGTTCTTCCGTCGTCATGTACATCAACGTATAGAAAAAGGTCACATTGTCAAATGAATCGTCTGGAAATAATAATTCTGTTGCGTCCATAAGCTGCTTGGAACAGCAGTCCGGAGCTTCCTCCAATTCCTCCTCACAGTTATCAATGGCAGTGACCCTGTCTTTGTAGATCTGCCCGATTACAGCCTCGCCCCCGCCTCCAATATCAAGAATCGAGCCGGTCAGAGTTTCTTTGATTTCTATCGTCATATACGCCCTCGCAAGCTGGAAATTAGTATCGTTCCAAATTCTGATCAGCTTCATTATACCAGACTCGCCCCCAAAACACAACCGCAGCCGCCCGGAGCATCCCGGGCGGCCGCTCACCGGTTCCGCCGGTAGCCCGTCTCGTCGCGGTATTCGGGGTGGTCGCGCAGATATGGATCCTTGTCGCCGCAGATGGTGTAGTCGCACTTGCAGCTGTTGACGCAGGTGGTGGTGCGAACCAGCCGCGCGTGGATCAGCTCCATCGATACATAGTCCACGTTGCAGAGCGCGGGCATGATGTCCGTCAGTCCGTGCTTGATCGCAAACTCTGCCGCGGGGCAGGCCGTGAATTCATAATAGATGGGCTTGTCCTTGTCAAAAGGGGAGACCGCCATCTCGTAATCGTGCCAATGGTCGCAGAGCGACTTTGCCCGCGTAAACGCCTTGTACATGAGCCTTTTGAAAAACGGCTTGTTGCAGTCCACGAACTTTAACCTGCGGAAAGCGGGGAGGATCAGGTTTTCCTCCATCTCCTCGATCTCCCGGAACGATGTGACGGCCCGGCAAGCCACATAGTAGCTCAGGATCGCAATGCAGTCATAGGTGCCGCCCGCGCCGTTGTGGAAATTCTTCCTGCCGCCAAGGTCGGTGCGCCAGTCGGAGAGGAAGTCCACATACTGCCGCTGCACCTGCTCCCACACGGCCTCCCGCTCCGCCGCCGGATAGTGCAGCGCGATCTTTGCCAGGATCGCCTTTTTGCACGGCTTGGAATACAGCACGTGGCAGCTGCGGTCAAATTGCAGTTCGTTGTCTTTCATCTGGTCATCCTCCGATCCTGTGTCCCGACGGGCTGTGCCGCCTCCGCCGGCCCGGCCAGGAATTTCTCCGCGTACCGGCAGAATTCCTCCGGATGCACGATGACCAGCTCCGCGTGCGCCATTTTCGGGATCCCGTGGATCCGGATCTGCGGGAAATAGCGCTTGATGAAGCGGATGTTGCTCCGGCGGTCCTTCTTTTCGTCGTCGCCGTACCAGTAGGTGATCTTCGTGCCGCCCGCGGCGGGCATCTGCGGCAGAGCGTAGTTGTTGCCCGACCAGAACACATTGCGGATCGTCCGGTCGGAATAGGTCTTGAGATAGGCCTCCATTGCGTCGTATTCCTTCACCGGGTCATGCCCGGGGATGGTGAACCGTTCCGGGGGAAACGCCGCTTCCAGAACCTTGCGGTCGTTCGCCGCGAGCTTGAAGGACAGCACATCGCGGGCCAGGATCAGCTTTCGCACCAGGTACGGAAGCTGATAGGGCGTGATCCCGCCGTCAATGATCGCCCGGCCGACCGGGATCTCGCCCAGCGCCAGGAACCGGGTCAGGCACGCGCCGCCAAGCGAGCAGCCGTAGGCCGCGTCCAGCCGGGCAATGCCGTGGGCTTTCAAATATTCTGTGACCTCGTCCACGGTCTGCTCCACGGAGGTGAATTCGCCCGGTTCCTCCGGCTCGTGCCCGTCAAAGACCACCTGAAACACGTGCCACTGCTCCGAAAGCAGCGCGATCGTCTCTGCAAATGCCCAGACCGGCTCCGCCGTGCACGGCAAAAACAGCAGCGTCCGCCCGATCCTGCCCCCATGCTCCAGAACCTTCATGCTCCCCACCTCACCTTGTTAAACATATCTAACTCGCGCCTAAAATCAAACGGTTAGACGATCCTAACCGCCGCCCCAAAAACAACACGGCCCCAGCCGCATTCTTATCTCTATACTAACAAAAACCCCGTCCTCTGTCAAGCCGCCAGCGGGCGAAGACCCGCGCTCATGCGCGGGTCTTCGGCTGGTATTGCATGTTGGAGACGTTATAGATGGTGATGAAGGCTTTGGGGTCTTCGCGGTTGATGAAGTTCATGAGCTTCTGGTATTCGCTTTTGTCGACGATGGTGATGATCTCGTTGTGTTTTTCGAAGTTATAGGCGCCGATCGCTTCGTAGATCGTGGCGCCGCTGTGCAGGTCGTCGATGATGAACCGGCGGAGTTCCTCCTCCTTCTCGGTGATGATGCAGACGCGGCGCTTTTTGTTGTTGTCAAAGATGAAATGGTCCAGAATGATGCCGTTAAAATACGTGCCGAGGACGCTCAGGACTACTGTCTTCGAATCATAGACCAGCGCTGCCGACAGCGCCACGCACATGCCGGCCAGCGACATGGCCCGGCCGAGCTCGATGCGCAGGTATTTGTTCAGGATCTTCGCGACGATATCCAGCCCGCCGGAAGACGCGTTGCGGTTAAAGAGGACGCTCAGCCCGATGCTCACCACCAGAATGTAGCACAGCACGTCGAGCGTCTGGCTGCCCGTCAGCGACGAGAAATCCGGGAACAGCCGCTCAAAAAGCCCCAGAAACACCGGCAGCATCACGCTCGTATAGACGGTCTTCGCTCCGAATTCCCGCCCGCAGGTGAGAAAGCCGATCAGCAGCAGAACGACGTTCAAAATCATCGTGATCGTCGACAGCGGCAGCGGCACGAAATTTGACAGCACGATGCCAAGGCCGGAAATGCTGCTGACGGATGTATGGCTCGGCACCAGAAAAAAGAAAACGCCCGCCGCAATGATCGCCACCGCCCCGGTCAGGACTGCCGTCTCCCTCAGGACTGCGCCGGTCTTTCCTTTTACATCACTCATCTTTGTCCCCCTAAAGTCAAATTTGTTTCACCGATCTCCTCATCTTTGTCGATGCGGACAAGGAGCTTACCGCCAAAGCGTTTGTATTCCATAGTGAAGTACCTCCATAAATTCTGAGTTGCTGTTCTCAGTATACCATGGTTTTCCCTTGCGGAAAAGATAGCGAAACAAAAATGCCCCCGGAGAGCTTGTTGCGGCTCTCCGGGGGCATCTTATGTGCGTTGTGCTTTGGCGCACACGACCGGCGTTTTACTCGATTGCAATCAGATTCGGGTTCTCAGGCAAAGCCTTCGTCTGCTGAGGAGCAGGCAGCTCGATGTGCAGGACGCCATCCTCGAACTTTGCGTGGATGTCTTCCTTCTTCACATCGCCCACGTAGAAACTGCGCGCGCAGGTGCCGGAGAAGGATTCGCGCCGCAGATAGCGGCCCTTCTGATCCTTTTCGTCGTTGCTGTGGCTGCGCACTGCCTGAATGGTCAGGTAGCCGTCGTTCAGATCCATCTGAACGTCTTCCTTCTTGCAGCCCGGCAGATCAACCGCTACTTCGTAGCCATTGTCCGTCTGTTTGACATCGGTCTTCATCATGTTTGCACCGCGCTTACCAAAGGTATCACGAGCCTCACGGTTCATCATACGTTCCAGTGCAGCGTCATTCCAGAACGGATCGAAGAAATCATCGAACAGGTTTTCATGGAAAACAGTCGGCATAAGCATAAATCATTCCTCCAATCCCGGCGTTCGGGTCGGGGCAAAAAATCTGAAGCGTCCACTCGGAAAGGCTTTCCGGGGAGCCTTGCGGTTCTCCTTTTGCCCTTCCTCCTGAGCACGCCACTGTTATAGCACCGTTTATTAGCAGTGTCAATAGAAGAGTGCTAAAATTCATGAAAGAATAATACTTTTATAAAATCCTATGCAATCTTTTCAAAATTCAGTCGTATCATCGTGTTTTTATCATTTCTGCCGGTACATCGGCGTAGACAGATATTTCATGCCGTTGTCCGGGACGATGACCACGATGTTCTTTCCCTGATTCTCCGGTCTGCGGCCCACCTGCACCGCTGCGTGCAAAGCCGCTGCTGCCGATGTGCCCAGAAACAGTCCTTCCGCCCGCAGCACCTCATGGGCCGTTTCGTAGGCTTCCTCGGTGCGGACATTGATGCACGCATCGCTCCAGTCTGGCCGCAGATAGTCGGAAAGTGCGCTTTCCGGCACATCATACGCCGGCAAAACGCCATCTATGATCTGCGCATAATCGTAGTTGAGGGAACCAAACGAAAGGATTTTCATGGTATATCTTTTTTACTCCATTCTCTGAATCACCGCACCCAGCCATCGGCACAGGGTATCGCCTGCCTGATTTGCGATCTCCAGCACGCGGGCGTGGCTATGCTTGACCGTCTGGATGCCGGTGGCCATGTTAGTGATGCAGCTGACGGCCAGTACCTTCATGCCCATGTAGTTGCAGACCATGGTTTCCGGCACGGTGCTCATGCCCACGGCATCGGCTCCCATCCCCGCAAAGGCGCGAATTTCAGCCGCCGTTTCATAGCAAGGGCCCATAAAGCCCATGTAAACGCCCTCCTTGTAGGCAATGCCCAGTTCATCGGCGGTCTGCTTGGCAAGGTTCCGCAGTTCCAGACTGTAAGGTTCGGTCATGTCCGGGAAGCGGGGGCCGAAGCGCTCATCGTTGGGGCCAATGAGGGGGTTCGTGCCCATCATGTTGATGAAGTCGGTAATGAGCATCAGGGTGCCCGGCGCAAACTCCCGGTTGATGCCGCCGCAGGCGTTGGTCAACACCACCTTTTCCACGCCCAACAGCTTGAACACATAGAACGGGTAGCAGACTTCCTTCATGGAGTAGCCCTCATAGAAATGGAAGCGGCCTTCCATGGCGTAGACTTCCGTGTTCCCCAGCTTGCCAGCCAACAATGCGCCTTTGTGTCCTGCCACCGTGGATACCGGGAAGTTGGGGATATCCTTGTAGGACAGTTCTTCCGTGTCCGTAAAGTCCGCGGTCAGCTTGCCAAGGCCGGAGCCCAGCACCACCGCGATCTTCGGGCGCTTTTTCGTGTGCGTCTTGATATATTCCGCACTTTCCAGTGCCTTTTCATAAAGATGTTCCATACCGTTCTCTCCTTTTCCCAAAAAATTCGATATACTCTCTGGGTTCAGTATATCGGATTTTTCAGGCCGATGCAAGACGCCCTTCATCGAGTCTTATTAAAAACCAAGGAGCAGATACTTCACATCACGAGTGTGTTGTATCTGCTCCTTGGTTCTCCGAATGTCTTATCTCTGGCCGATGTTCCACCGAAACAGCTCATATCCTTCCCGGATATCCTCCGGCAGACGTTTCAAAGTCTCGTCCCGCAGTTCCTGCGGCATCCCGTAAAAAGCTTCGGCAATGCCGCCGGTGATGCAGGCAAGGGTGTCGCTGTCGCCGCCCAGAGAGACCGCATTGCGAAGTGCATCCTCAAAACTGACGCTTTCCAGAAAAGCAATGATTGCTTCCGGCACAGTTTCCTGACAGGTCTCCACATGATGATAGGTCGGCCGAATTTCATCGCAGGTACGGTTCAGGTCATAACCGAAGGTCTGCTCCACATATTGTTTGATTTCCGGCTTGCTGTGGCCGGTACGGGCCAGAAAAATCACTGCCGCCGTGGCCTGCGCGCCTTTGATGCCCTCCGGGTGGTTGTGGGTGACTTCAGCGGTCACTTTTGCCATTTCCAGCGTTTTGTCCAGCGTATCGAACAGCCAGCCCACTGCCGACACCCGCATAGCCGAGCCGTTACCGAAACTGCCATAGGGATTCGGATTTTCTGCGTGCAGCCACCGGCGGAACATCCCGCCGTAACCGGCATGAGGGTATGTTTCTCCCCAAATGCGCATCTCGCTCTTTGTTTCTTCAAATGTTCTCTCCGGGATGCCTTTACCTGCAATCAATCCCCGTGCCACCGCAACGGTCATGACCGTATCATCGGTGAAGTGCGATTTCTCGCTCAGCAGCGGAAAATCCTTGTGCTTGTAATTGTTGTGGTCAAATTCATAGGGACTGCCCACGATGTCACCCAAGATTGCTCCTAACATGGCTGTTTCCTCCCTTATCTATGATGCCGCTTCTGGAAATCAGCTTCGATTTGTTCTTTCCACTCTGCGCCGATGGACGCGCAGCAGGGTGCTTCCCGCATCCGGGAGACTGTCTCGCTAACAACGTGGTAGTTGACCGCCACGCCCTGTGCGTCATTCTCAAACCGCACAGCCCGGTCGGACGAGATGCCGAAGCGGGCAGCTTCCTTCACGGCGTCCATGTTGGCACCGAGGAACAGGAACTCCCAGCCGTACTGCTCTTTTTCCCGCTCGATCATCCGGCGGATCTTCTCGTAGCCAAACCGCTTGCTGGCGTTTTCCATCCCATCGGTGGTGATGACAAAGATGACCTTTTCGGCACGCTCGTCCTCCGGCAGATGGCGCTGGATGTTCACCATCTTTTCCACGCCGTAACCGATGGCATCCAGCAGCGCCGTGCAGCCCCGAACGTAGTAGTCCTTTTCGGTCAGCGGCGCAACGGCGTGCAGCGGAAAGCGGTCGTGCAGCAACTGCACCTCGTGGTCAAACAGGATGGTGGTCACGTTGGCTTCGCCCTCCTGCTCCTTCTGCCGGGTCAGCATGGCGTTGAACCCGCCGATGGTGTCCGGTTCCAGTCCGCCCATGGAGCCGCTGCGGTCAAGGATAAAAACCAGCTCTGTAAGATTCTTCTTCATAATAAATGCCCTCCGTTTTTTGTGGTGTTCTGTCTTTCTGACAAGAGGATACCACAAACCGGAGGGCAAAAGGTCAACGGGCAGGCGACAAATCACGCACCCAGCTGTTCCTGATCGTATTCAAACAATAGCGTATTGACCTGATTGATATTATAAATTTTCTGTTCCAGACAGTACCGCACGATCCAATCCCGCTTGGAGCCATCGGAGAAGGCATAGCCTGCGCTTTTGAGCAGGTCGATGGTCTCATCCTCCGACAGATGCAGCCCCACCGCAAAGGCAAGCACAGTCTTCTTTTTGGGGTTGTAGTCCCGGTTGCACTGAATTTTGGAGAAATGCTGCCGGGAGATGTTGGACTGCTTGTACACGGTGGAGTCTTTCAGCCCCCGCTCGTCAATGAGCCGCAGCAGCCGGGTGGTGAAGCTCTCGCCCAGATTGTCCATCAGGTTTTCCAGACTGCGGGCTGCTATGGGGGCACTCTGCTGCTTCAGCACAGTCGCAAAGACCGGCGATGCGCACTCTTGCGCAGGATACTCCCGGTCGGCAAGCACAGCATCTTCCCAGCGTTCCACGTATTCTCTGCGCCGACGGCCAAATCCGTAGCTTTCATCGTTCTGTGCTACATAGTGGTCGTCAATGTACTCCTCCACCGAGGCGAACAGCTTCCGGCTCACGGCCAGCGAGCCCCGGTCGTAAAGCACCAGATACACGGTCAGGTCGTGCTCCATGACGTACTGTGTGATGGTGTCCACCGCAATGCGGAAGGCCTGTTCTTTGGGGTAGCCATAGTTTCCGCTGGACAGCAGCGGAAAGGCCACGCTCTCGCAGTGGTACTCTGCGGCTAATTCCAATGCGGAGTGGTATGCACCGGCTAATTGTTCAGCTTCGCCGAACCCGCCGCCGTGCCACGCCGGG
>OHOZ01000792.1_pt1 | contig 16685 bp, 12 predicted proteins | sample 1569931 | NCBI WGS metagenome assembly OHOZ01 (sample SAMEA3879572, study PRJEB24766) | human gut metagenome | biome: human-associated habitat; feature: feces | place: USA | collected 1985/1987
ATCTCTAAGGTTTGTTCGATGGCCTGGGGAGCGGCGGAACCCCGGCAGGCCGCCGGACGGTCTGCCGTGAGCAAGAGCAGGGGACGGCGCTGGTAGTAGGCCTCCACCACGGCGGGGAGCAGTTCCGCCGCCGCCGTTCCGGAGGTGGTGACCACGGCCACGGGCAGCCCCATATCCTGAATGCGGCCCAGCGCAAAGAAGGCGGCGGACCGTTCGTCAAAGTGAGTCCATTTCACCAGATCCTCCGCGGCAGCCAGCACCTGGAGCAGCGCCATGTTGCGCGCGCCGGGGCAGACCACCCACTCGCAAATGCCGCCCAGGCAGCATTGGGCCAGCAGGGATTTGACGAAGGATGCGGGGGAGTTCACGGGAATCAGCCTTGTTTTTTTGCCGCCCTGGCCGCTTTTTCAGCCAGTTTGGCCTTTTCCTCATCCGAAAGAATGCGGGGAAAGACGGGGGCGGGCTCGTTGATGCGGTGCCCTGCGGGGAGGATTCCCCACTCCAGCGCGGCCGGCGTAAGGCTCCGGAACAGGTCCCCGGCGTTGAGCTGGTCCAGAATGCGGGCGGAGGCGTCAGGGAGGACGCAGCCGATGAGATAGCCCGTCTGGGCGCAGCATTCCAGCAAATGGCGCAGTACGCAGCGGAGGCGCGGGGCGGAGGCTTCATCCTTGGCCAGCTGCCAGGGCTGCTGCTGCTCAATGTACGCGTTGCAGGCGGAAACCTGGGCGTTCAGGGCCGCCAGGGCATCGGAGACCATGTTGTCGTCCATGTATTTGGAAAACAGGGTGACGGCCTGGTCCATGGTGGCGCGCAGGGCCCTGGAGGCTTCGTCATCATATGCCTCCGCGCCGGAGATAACGGAATCGCAATAACGGCGCGTCATATTGATGGAGCGGTTGCACAGGTTGCCGAGGTCGTTGGCCAGCTCCGTATTGTACAGCATGACCAGGCGGTCCGCATCAAAGTTGGCGTCCTTCCCGGTGGTGATGTCCCGCACCAGGTAATAGCGCACGGGTTCCGGGCCGAACTGTTCCGCCAGCAGGTTGGGGTCCACCACGTTGCCGATGGACTTGGACATTTTTTCCCCGTTGATGTTCCACCAGCCGTGCACGAGCAGGGTGGGCATTTCCTCGTCGGAGAAGCCCATGGCATGCAGCATGGCGGGCCAGTACACGCCGTGGGCGGGCACCAGGATGTCTTTGCCGATGACTTCGCAGTCCGCGGGCCAGAGCTTGGCAAAATCCGGCAGGCCGCTGTCCGGCTCCGCCAGGTAGCCGGCGAAGGAAATGTAGTTGATCAGGGCGTCAAACCAGACGTAGGTGACGAATTCGGGGTCGAACGGGAACTCGATTCCCCAGGAAAGGCGGCTCTTGGGGCGGGAAATGCAGAGGTCCGAGTCAAAGTCAATGGCGTTGAGCACTTCCGCCTTGCGGAAGGACGGAAGGACAAAATCACTGCTCTTTTCCACGAACTGCTTCATCCATTCCACATGGTCGGTCAGGCGGAAATACCAGTTTTCTTCCTCCAGTTCCACCACTTCCCCCCATTCCGGGCCGAAGTTGCCTTCCGCGTCCCGTTCCTTATCCGTCAGGAACTGTTCCTGGCGCACGGAGTAGAATCCCTTGTAGGATTTTTTGTAAAGCTGCCCCTTGTCCTTCAGGTCCGTCAGGATTTTCTGCACGCAGGCCTTGTGGCGCGGATCCGTCGTGGAGGCCCATCCGTCATTGCTGATGCCCAGGCGGTTCCACAACGCCAGGAATTGCCCCGTGATATTGTTGACATGCTCCTGCGGCGTAATGCCCAGCTTTTCCGCCGTCTGCTGCACTTTCTGTCCATGCTGGTCCACCCCGGTCAGGAAATAGACTTCCTCCCCCTTCATCCGGTGCCAGCGCGCGAGAACGTCCGCCAGGACTTTTTCATAAGCGTGCCCGATGTGGGGCGGTCCGTTGGTGTAGTCAATGGCCGTGGTGATATAGTACATGCGGGGGACGATACTCCTTTCCTGCCGTTTTGCAAGCAAAGTCATGGCGGCATCCCGGGCGTGTTTTTCAGCATGGGATGGGAGAGTAAGGGGGTGTCGCGGGCGAAACGGCGGAAGGGGTTGTGCGGATATTCCCTTTCCACCGCGCCGCAGCCTTCTCCGCAAGGGGCTCAACAGGAGAAAATACGGCGGGGCTGGATGTCCCCGGGAAAATTTCCCCAATACATGGTTCCGGAAATGAATTCCATTGCCGGAGAACGTGAAGCGTGTCTTTAATTTTGTGATTGTTGTTGCCGGAAGCCGCGGTTTTCATAGGCTTCCTCCAGCTGGCTGAGCGCCCGTTCCAGGATGGAGCGGGGACAACCCGCGTTCAGGCGCATGAAGCCTTCCCCTTCCTTGCCGAAGATGGAACCGTCGTTGAGAGCCAGGCGCGCTCCGTCCACAAAAAATTCCACCAGTTCCTTCTGGGAAAGGTTCATTTCCCGGCAGTCCAGAAATACCAGGTAGGAGGCATCCGGCATGATGGCTTTGATTTTTGGCATGCGGCGGCGCAGTTCCGCGTCAATGAAGCGGATGTTTTCCTGAATGTAGTCCAGCGCCTGGGCCAGCCATTCCTCCCCTTCCGGGCCTGAATAGGCGCTGATAAGCCCGTCGTACGCGAAAACGTGCCCTTCCGCAAGCTCTCTGCCGCTGACAAAGTCCTGGTATTTCGCGAACAGGTCCGGATTCTGGCAAATCACGTAGGAACTGCCCAGGCCGGGCACGTTGAAGGTCTTGCTGGGCGCCATGTAGGTGACGGAGTTCATGCGGGCCTGTTCGGAAACAGTGGCGAATACGGTGTGCCTGTGGCCGGGAAGGGTCAGATCCGCATGGATTTCATCAGAAACGACCAGCGTGCCGTTTGCCGTACAGATTTCAGCCACGCGGCGCAATTCCTCCGGACTCCATACGCGGCCTCCGGGGTTGTGGGGATTGCACAGGATGAACATGCGGCAGCCGCGCACGGCTTCCTTCATGTGGTTGAAGTCCATGCGGTAGCGGCCGTTTTCCAGAATGAGGGGATTGTTGACGATTTCCCGGCCGTTTTCCCGGATGATCATGGCAAAGGGGTGGTACACCGGAGGCTGGATCATGATTTTGTCCCCCGGTTCCGTAAAGCATTGGATGGCGCTGGAAATGCCGGGAACAATGCCCGGAGCGAAGCCTATTTCCGAGGCGTTCACCTTCCACCCGTGGCGTCGGTCCACCCAGTCCCTGATGGCTTCAAAGAAAGGGCGGGGCTTGACGGTATATCCCAGGATTTCGTGCTCGCAGCGGCGGCGGATAGCTTCCATGATGAAGGGGGGCGTCCTGAAGTCCATGTCTGCCACCCACAGGGGAATCAGGTCGTCCCGGCCCCAGCGGGGAAGCAGCGCTTCATATTTCAGGGCTCCGGTGCCGCGGCGCTCAATTACTTCGTCAAAATCGTACTGCATGGAAGGTCTGTCTGGCGGCCAATGGTCAGGAAAGAGGGGTAACGCCTTTTTTCAGGATGATGTTGCCGTATTTGGCCGTTTCCCCGGTAATGACGACAGCATAGGCCTTTTTGGACCGTTCATAAAAAGCGTAGCGCTCCATTTGCTCAATCTCCCCGTCATAGTTCAGCGCCTTGCGGTATTTGGCTTCCACCGCAGGGTCCAGAGAGTCCCCCGGAACCGGGGCCATCATGATGACGGGCGTTGCGTAGGCATCCAGTTCGAAGAGGGGAATGACGGCTGCCAGCAGGGCATCCGCCCCCAGGCCGTCCGCCCTCAGCACCGTAGGGTTGAAGGTATGGCCGGGGAAGTGGGCGTCTGAAAAGACGATTTCGTCGCCATGCCCCATTTCCGCAAGAATTTTCAGCAGGGAGGGGCTGATGAGGGGAGAAATATTTTTTAACATGCCCCGCAGTATAGCACCAGCCCGCGTTCCGGTACTATCATAAAATTGGGGTAATGCCGGTCATGCCCTCTCAGCCGTTAACAGTCTGGAAGCATTTCCGGACGCATTCTTCCATTTCAGGCATTTGCTCTTCCATGCTTTCCACCAGCCTGAGCTGGGTGCGGGCCCGGTGCAGGTTGTGCCGTTCTTTTTTCGTTTTGAAATAAACGTCCCCTTCCAGGTAGTCCGTCAGGAAGCGGATTCCCGTTTCCAGCGTGATAAGCAGACCGGAAAAAGCAAGTTTGGAGACTTCCTGCGGCGTGATGAAATCCCTGGCAGACTCCAGGTATCCCTTGACGACGGCCTCGAACATGGGCATGCGCAGGAAGGTTTTATCCAGATTTTCTTCATCTTCCGCCGCAGGGGAGGTCATGGTGCGTACCATGTCTCCGAAGTCGTACAGGACGCTCCCGGGCATGACGGTGTCCAGGTCAATGACGCAGACAGCCTTGTCCGTCTCCCTGTCCAGCATCACGTTGTTGATTTTCGTGTCGTTGTGGACGATTCTGACGGGGAGTTCCCCCCGTTCCTGGAGATCCAGCAGCACGTCCACATAACGTTCACGGCGGCGGATGAAGTCCAGCTCCTTGCGGCAGGTATTCAGCCGTCCGTGGGAGTCTGCTGCCGCGGCTTTTTCCAAATGGTCAAAGCGCCTGCGAGTATGGTGGAAGAACGGAATGGTTTCATGGATGTCCTCCGGATTCATGTCACACAGGAGCTGTTGGAAAGCGCCGAAAGCGCGGGCTGCTTCGTAAGCCTGGCGGGGATGGTCCGCCACGTCGAACGTGTGGGTGTTTTCTATGCAGTTGTAGCAGCGCCAGAAGCCGGAACCGGGAATTTCCAGGTATTTGCGGCCGCCCCGCGCGGAGTACAGGTTCAGCGTCTGGCGGAAGGGCGTTTTCAGCACCCGGAGCATTTTCCAGCGGATGTGGTTGGTTACCTTTTCCACGTTGTGCATGACATCCTTGGGGCATGGGAACACGGCATCGTTCACGCGCTGGAAGATGTAGCGGCGGGTGGTGCCGTCCGGCTTCCTGTAGGTGGCCCGGAAGGTCATGTTGATATGGCCGCTGTTAATGACGTCGCAATGGAGGAATTCTCCTGCGATGGCGAATGCGTCGCTCAGGGCGGCCACTTGCTTCTGAATGGAGGAAGTGTGGAAAACGGCGGACAGGGGCATGGGGAGTTAAGAAAAGCTCCGGCATGATTGATGGCACATGCCGGAGCTTGCGTTGGTTGAGTGAATGATAGTCAGATTGTTAGAAGGTGTAGGCAACTCCTACCCCGGCGACGAAGGTGAAATTGCGGTAAACCTTGGAGGGCTCCCTGTAAGGGAAACGGGCGGAAGCGCCGCGGTGGTTGGCCGCCAGGCCGCCGTTGCCGAGCCAGACCGTACCCACGAACGGAGTCACGGTCAGGTCTTTCGTGGCCTTGACAGGGGTGGAAACCGTCAGGGAAATGCCCTGGGTTCCATTGGCGTTCAGGGAATTGCTGTCAAAATAGCCGGCAGTGGCGTTCCATGTGCCCGCCACGATGACGGAGGTGGATTTGTTGACGTCATACCTGTACCCCAGAGTATTGGTGAACCACCAGCCAGTCATCCAGCGGAACGTATATTGTACGCGGCAGTCCCAGAAGAAGTTTTCCAGCCCTTTGCCGAAGTCATGGTGAATGTCCAGAACGAAGCTGTGTTCTTCCGGCCTATTGTGGCTGAAAGCAGGGAAGCCGGAGTTGTTGCCTGTATTGTGGATGTTGAAACTTCCGGGGATACCGCCGTGGACAAACTGGTAACTCAGAGCCGCGATAGTGGATTTTCCGAATTTGCGGCTGACGCCTAAGATGGCCGAGCCTTCGTCGCAAATGCCGGAATCATTGTGTTCCAGACCATTATCCGTCAGCCACTGATATTTTAATCCGCCTATCAGGGAATATTGATTGTTCAGTTGATAGGCGCCGACGGCTTCCAGGGGAATGACATGATCACTTGCGGAATTCTGGAAAGCCAGACCGCGGCTGATGTATTTGGTAGCGTAGCCTGCTCCCAGCTGGGCGGAGAATGTCTTGCCGCCGTTATTGGCGTTTAAAACATCCAGTGGAAGCTGGATATCGGCAGTAGCCATGCCGGAAAAAGCGGCCATGGCCGCACATGTAGCAATAATGGTTTTATGTTGCATAATTAGAGGGGAAAAACATAATAACAATATTTTTATTTTTAGCAAGTGTATCTTCAATACCAGAAAAGAAATATGAAAATATGTTCAATGTATGACAAAAAGTGTTAAACATTTGACGCATTATTCATCATGCAGGGGCATTTTTTCCCAAAGAGAACTCTATAGCTTCCACAAAAGCCGGTTTTATTTAAATGTTTCCCCGCCGGAGCTGCGGCAGACGTGTTCACGGCTATGGCTTTTGTAAACCTGATGATGCCGTGGATTCTTTTTGTAGCGCTTCCTTTAACTGGGGTTTCAGGTGCTGGAAGAGTTTGATGGAGCCTTTGCTGGACATGTGGTCGCTATCCTTGTACAGAATTTCCCCGTGTTCATAGGCGTTGAACGGCCTGTCTTCCGGTATATAGGGAAGTATGCGCAGGACGGTGCAGAGCCCTTCCTGTTCAAGACGGTCAAGGATGGGAAGCACGGCGGCATGATCTTCCCTGTATTTTTGCCGCGTGCAGGTAAGGCTTTCCAGGCCTTTTCCCGTTTCCCCCCTGCGTATGAGGTTCCTGATGTATTTGGCCACGTCATTTTGCTTGATGAGCGGAGTGGGGGCCAGCAGGATGACTTGCTTGCCCATCGCCCGCAGTTCGGAGATAAATGCACGGAGGGAGTTTGAATAGGCAGGTTCGCCGGAGGGAAGCGGCTTCAGCTTCCAGTCCATTACATTTTTACTGTCGTAACGGGCGCTCCAGTGCTGGGCTATCACCACATGGCTGATTTCCGGGTGGACGTTCAGCCATGCCATGAGGGCCTTTATTTTTTTCTCGTCGCAATAGTAGCTTGCATCAAACGGCAGCGCGGGCAATTCCCTGTTCCAGAATGGGGAAATGACGGAAGAAACGTAAATCCCGGAGATATCCAATTCCCTGCATGCTGCGTCCAATCCGCAAAAGGCCGCAGAGGCGTGGCTGTCCCCCAGCAGGACTATGGATGGAGCTTCGGCAGGGGAACCCAGCTGCAGCAGGCCGGGTTCCGCACTTCCCTTGAAATCGGCTCTGCTGACGAAGGCAAAGATGTTGTTATTGAATTTGATGGCTTCCTTATCAAATCCCCGGGCGGCTTCAGGAGATTTGATTTCCGATGCGCCATGCAGCTGGGGGCTGGAAATGGAGTTGATTTCCTTGTTGATGTAGTTCCGGAATCCTTCCGTCTGCCTTCCTGCAACGCATAGAAGCAACGCGAAAAGGTACAGGGGGATAAACCATTTCATCTTCATGCGCTTTTTCTCTACTGCAAGGTACAGGAGACCTCCCAGGACTGCGGACGCCGCTCCGATGGCAAGCATTCCGGGCCATCCGGGGGCATGGAGAAACCACGAATGATAGAACGCGATGAGGGGCATATGCACCAGGTAAAGGGAGAACGAGATTCCTCCAATCCACAGCAGAAGTTTATTGTTGAAGCAGTGGGCCAGCCTGCCGGATTCCGCATACCGGATTACCAGGCATGTCCCCAAAACTATGGCCGCCGAGCAGAGGGAGACGTCCTTTCCGCGGGAAAGGGCAGGTACGAGGATGCATAACATTCCAAGGATGAAGAGGAGAGCGTTTTTTTTGCTGTTTTCGCAACGTGTTGAACTTAAAGGTGGGGGGTATATTGCTAACAAAATCCCTGCGCAAACCTCCCACAAACGGGGCAGCGTCATGTAATGGGAGGTGGGGCGGACCTGCTCCCAGACGGGCAGGCCGATTTCCTGCAACAGGTTGTGAATGGGATAGGAATAGGCCCAGAGAAAGGACCCGATGCCGGCGATCCAGAAAAGAGAGGCGACCGCCCGTTTGGGAAGGTAACGGTACAGGACGCATCCCCCCGCGAACAAAAGATAAATCTGTGCCGTCACCGCCAGGTACCACATGTGAAGGAACGGATTGCCGGAAGAATCCTGCGCGAAATAGTCGGACTGGATGACGGCCAGGAACCTGTTCGCGGCGCCTATCAGCGTATATCCGCCTGTGGAACTGGCTGTCGCCAGGTCCGTGTAGTCCAGAAAGAACATGCCGGCCAGGAGGGTAAGCGGAATGATGACGGCAACCGGGGTAAACAGCCTTAACACTTTTTTACGGGCAAATTCCCCCAGACGGATTTGCATCTGCTGTTTCTGGAAGGATTTCATAAGCAGGTAGCCTGAAATCACCAGAAATACTTCTACGCCGAAGTAGCCGTAGGGGAAATGCTCCGGATTGAGATGGAAAAGAATGATCAGAATAATCGCCAGCCCTCTGAGTGAAGTGATTTGCTTCATATGGATGAGAATTTTGGAAAATATCTAATATGTTTTGCGTTTGGCGCTTATGAAACTGGGACTTTCTTTTTTATTCAAGAACCATCCATGGAGCTGTCAGGTATGGGGCGCCGTGAATTTCTTTACTTTGGAGGCGGTTTGACGCCAAACAGCCAGGACGCGAGAAAGTTGCTGGAACGAAATACATTGCTTATCAATAAACAGAGGGTGATGATGGCTGCTGATACGGTGATGCCGACAAACAGTTGAATGATGACCGTATTGCCTGTGGTTAAAAATGGCTGTAAGAATTTCAGATTGGGAAGGAAAAAGAAATGGAGAAGGTAAATGTCCAATGTGCGCCGGCCGATGTATTCCAGAAGATTACCAGAGATATTGCCTTCGTTAAAGTATCTCTCCTTGCTGAAGAAGAATGAAACTACGACTATTAAACCGGCATATCGTACAAGAATGCCGACTATCTTGGTGGAATTGGGGGGGATATTTGGGAATTTTCAATTAAATTCATAAAACAAAGACACATCACAAAAATAACTATGAAAAAGGTTTTAAACCAATCCTTTGTTAATAACCGTGCAAACTGGTTCCAGTACTTGCGGCAAAAGATTCCCAATGCAAAAAACTGGAAATAGCGGGTTACCTCATACTCACACAATATGCCTCCCAGCGGGGAATCCCAGAATTCTCTTATTACCGGCACCCCAAAAGAGAGGAAATAGACGGAAGAAACGAGCAGGAGCCCGATGTCCAGCATGCGCTCCGTGCAACATAACCTGGATAACAGAGACAGGAAGATTAAAAACATCTGAAACAGGGTGATGGTAAACCAATATCCCTGGAAACCCGTGTGCAGCCATGTAAAGATTCCCTGACCCTGACAAAACAGGAACAGGGAACAAAACACAATCGTTCCAATTACCTGTGCCTGAATCTTCCTTTTGATGACGTCACCCACAAGGGAGGCGGTCCATTTCGTGCAAACCCTGTAGGCGAAGAAGCCGCTGACAAAAAAGAACAGCGGCATCCGGAAAGTCATGATCACCCAGTTTACAGTACTGTCCTTCACGTCGGTCAGGCCCATGGAGAAAAGTACTACATGACTGAATACGACGAAAATCATGGAAAAGCCCCGGAGGGCGTCAAAGTATCTCAGCCTTCCTGTTTTCTCCTCTATACATTTATTCATGTTGATCGGAACGTGTTTAAATCTGAAAGGTGTCGCATTTCAGACGATTACTATGCAGGTCTTTGATAATCAGTTTATTCAGGCAACTGTTAAGACTTTTCAGAGTGGTTTTTTTCTTTTCTGCCGGCAAGGAACAGTGAGCGGTAAAGAATACATTTCAACACGGATTTTAATTTCGTCTTTATCTTTGCAAGAAGCTTAGGGCGAAAATATGATTCCATCAGATTGACCGCCGCCTGATCGGAACGGCATTTGGCCAGCTTCCGGAAAAAGGAGTCCCGATGAGGGTTTTTCCGGGGATCAAAACGTAATCCCTCATTATGCGCTGCCGCCCATTTATATTCGGCAGGACGTAAAACGGACAGAGAGCCGCGCACAGATTCCAGCAATGCGTGAGCCCTGGGCGTCTTGCAGATAATGATGGAAAGCCCCTCTTGCATGACCAGATCCGGAAAATAGTTTTCCACTCCCCAAAAATCTCCAAGCGTGATATCGCTGCCGCTTTCCATATTTTTGGCAGGGCATTTTTCACATGACGGGCGGGAAAACATGCCTTCCAAAAAACCGCGTCCGTAGGCGGTTTCATAAATGGAATCTTCAAGGGGTGGGGTGTTGGTTGATTCCACCACGAAGGAATCACATCTCCAGCCCCGCGCAGGAGAGAAAGTCTTTTTTCTCATGAAAACGCCGGAAACATCGGAAATCCTGTTCTTGGCGATCAGATTGCGGAAAAAGGACTTCCAAACCTTCGGAGACGGTACGCTATGGCAGGCAATATCAACGGTAATTAAAAGTTCGGAGTTTTTCCGGATGACTTTTTTCAGCCCTTGAATTTGGCACGGAGTTCCGGAAAAAAGGACTTTACGGTTTGATTTCAGAAAATCACGGACCTGAAAGAATGCGTTTCCTATGGTGGATTGGACATATTTGCTGCCTTGGAAAAGATACAGGTCTTTTTTGTCTGTGATGAAATCGTGCCGGACTCCCATGAAATCTTCGTCCCACCTGGCTCCAAAAACGACTCCTCCCTCATTCAATACCTTCTCTGCCAAAATGGGAAATATTCCTCCGGAAGCGCTGTTCTGCGCCGTTAGGCTATCTCCGCTGCGTGCGGCATACGCTTTGATTGGTTCTCTGTCTGCCTCTTCCGCGGCGTTTTTTCTTTCTTCCTTCTGTGAAATCATGGGGCAGACGTTCTCGCACAGATGGCAGTCCACGCAGAGGTTTTGATCAGTTGACGGATAAAGGAAGCCTTCCTGATCCGGATGCATGGAAATGCATTTCCGGGGGCAGATTGTCACGCAGGCGTGGCAGCCGCAACAATCGTATTTGTTTTCCAAAATGATCATGTTCGTGAATGAAGAGTTAACGGTGAAGGTATTTTTTTGCCTGCACGATGACAATGCGGCGTTCTTCCGAGTTGAGGCCTAGGATGTAAATGCCTCCCATGGAAATAAGACAGGAGAAGAGAAGCACGAGGATATTCCCATATGGAAGGAGTGAGCGAAGATTCAGCAACATGAAATTCAACGCGCTGACCAGGAGAATAGTAAGAAGCGTTTTGAGAAAGACGGAACGAAGAAAGAGAGTAATGGAGAAGGAAAATCTTTTCTTTAGCAGGAAAAGTCTCAGGGCAGACGCAGCGAACGTCAGAATAATGGATACTACAAGGAAAGAAACGGGTGGATATCCCCATTGGAAGGCCAGATAGCTTAACGGGACGTTCAACAGGAGGATTGTTCCCACGCTGGCCTGGTAGAAAGCGATTTTCCCTGTAGCAAGGAGAACGGTGATCAAATAGGTGGAGTAGCTTTCCGCCAGCACATTGGCCAGGAAAAGGATAACGAAGATGTTGGTGTACGCGGGAATTTCCTTGAGCCAGAGAGATAGGATGAAATCAATGTTGAAGCACAGGGGGAGAATGAAGACGGCCAGCAGAAAGAAGCTGTAGCGCGTTCCGTTGAAGACAAGTTTCCACATGTGTTCGTAGTCTCCCGCCGCGTAGCTTTTCGTGATTTGCGGCTGCATGGCGCTGGAAAAACTTCCCATCAGGGCCGTGACCCCGGCGGATACCTGGGACGCCACGGCCTGCGCGGCGTTGATGAGTACGCCGAAAAAGAGGTTGATGACCACGTTGATGCCGGAACCTTTCAGCAGCCAGGCGATGGAGCCGAAGAGGTTCCATGAATAAAATGCTCCCATTTCCTTGAGGAATGGCTTGTCCAGGATGGCCCGGTAGCGGCAGATGGGGTAATGCCGCATGCAATAAAAGACGTAAAAGCCGCTCGAAGCCAGGGTGAGCAGGAAGCTGTACCCGGCAAAGTAAATCAGCCTGTCCATGGGAACGTAATACAGCAGGATGACGCATATTACTTTGACCCCTGTCAACAGGATTTCTACTGTCGCCAGCACCCGGAAATTTTCATGCGCAGCCAGCGTAGCGGTGTACGCCACGTTGAGCAGGCTTACCAGGAATGTCATCAGGGAAATCTGATAGACCCAGTTGACGGCATTCATTCGGTCCGCGGGAAAAACCATGCGGCAATTAATTGCCCACAGCCCCACGGTTTCTCCCAGGATGAATATCACCAGGGCAAAAATGAAGAGGATGCTCAGGGAGGAGGAAAAAACCTTGTTCAGCCTTTGGTTGTTGTTCCTTCCCAGTTCATAGGTGATGAACCGGCTGATCGCCGTGTTCAGACTGCCGTTGAACAGGCCGAAGAGCGCCACCAGGCTGCCGACGACGTTGTAAATCCCGTAATCCGGTATTCCCAGCGCGTCCAGGGTAAGGCGCGACGTGTACAGCCCGATGACCAGATTGATCAACGAACGGGTGTAAAGCAGTATGGTGTTGCGGGCAATGCGTTTGTTGCTGTTTTCTTCAGCCATGGCGGGTAGCGGAGGTGCATTGTTGAATGGCGTTTTTCAGGAACTCCATGGAATGAATGTGCAGAGCCTCCCAGTTCCGTTCGACGGCCGTCCAGTTAATGGGACGGTCCAGTTGTTCGGCCATGGAGCCTTTTTCCGGATGGTAGATCCTGTCTTCCAGCCCCAGAGATTCCAGCAGGGAGAAAATACGCGTGTTCTGGACGGCTGTTTCTCCTTTTTGAAGAATGGTTATAAAGGGCTTGCGCATGATAAGCGCGAATACTGTGCCATGGAAGGAATTGGTGATGATGCAGAGGGCTTCCTGGAAGGCCTGCAGGAATTCATAAGGATCCGGGGAGATGGAATATTTTTCCGGGATGCAGCATTCCGCTCCCTGGAGAGGAATGACGCGGAGCGGGGCGCGCATTTTTTTCCCGGCCTCTTTCACCTGCTTCCAGGGAAGCCGGGAAAGCTGGCCTGTGTTGAGAAAATAACCCAGGACGCACGGTTCGGAAAAGTACGGCGGCCTCCCTTCCGTCAGCCGGGAGTATTCCCGGCGGTCCAGGAGCAGTGTGGGGTCCAAAACAACTTCCACTTTTTCTGCGCCGGCTTTCCGGCATATTTCCACCCCGTGTTTTTCCCGTACGGAAATGGCGGAGAATTTAGGGAATTCCCGCTGGGCCAGAGCAAGCCATTCCGGGGGCTGCTTCCCCCATGCCGCGCTGGCGGCATAGGCTATGCGCTTGCCGGCAGGGGCGAAATCCAGGAGTTTTTCCGGTTCGCAGGATGTCCATATCTGGTCGCTGCCCGCCAGGTATGCGTCAAAATCCAGTTCTTGCGCGTTGAGTTCTCCGGGGAGGAAAATGGGGGACAGGGAGTGTATCTCCCGTTCAATAAAGGATTCAAATGAAGGGGCAGGCCGCGGGGCTTTCCGTTCCGGTTTCAGGGAACGGGCGCAGCGCGTAAGAAGATTCCACGGATGACGACAATAATAATTCAGTTTTTGCCGTGCAGTGGGTGGGGGAGGGACGGGAAGCGGTTTGGGGAGCTGCTTGATCAGGGCGGATTGAACGGACATTCCTTCCAGCACCTGCTGCATGGCATATAACTGCATCAGGGAGCCGTAGTTGCGGGTGATGAACGAATAATGGATGGTGATAATGCCTATCTTCATTGGGCGTCAGCTTTAAAAGAGTTCCTGATGGCGTTTGAGAGAGCCTGAAGACGGGTTCCGAGGCCGAACTGCATTCTGAGGTGCCGCAGAATCATCTGGAGAGAAGCAAGTTTTTTCCCCCTCCTCAGGTAATTCATGTAAGGGAAGGAGGTTGAGGCCGCGATGGCTGCCTGATCCTTGTGGTCAAGCTGCCGGATGATTTGCCGGTAGAAGTTTTTTCCGGAAAGAGCCCTTCTCAGCGTGCCTGTAATGCGTTCCCTGCGTTCCCCGCGTTCCAGGCCGGAGGGGACGCACCGGTAGAGGCGGTAGATGGCATTGATGGAATTGATGAAATCCGACGTTTTCATTCTTCCGCGGACAATGTTGTTCATAATGCTGCTTTCGTGGCCGGCACGGTAATGGTACAGGGGTTTCCGGATGATGGAGACGCGGCGGCTGTGACAGAGCATCCGGGTGGAAAATTCCATATCTTCGGATACCTTGAGTTCCGGCGCAAAGTGGATTTGATGGGCGCGAATCGTTTCCGCGCTGAAGAGTTTCGCCCAGATGGAGACATCTACCAGAGCCGCTCCGGAGAAGGATTTTTCAGTCACCGCGTATTCGTCCCTCATATTTCCGGAGGGAGGGTAAGGCGTTTCCATGGAAACCTCCTGATGGTTTTCCTGATGGATGCAGATGGAACACATCACCATATCGGCGCAGGATTCCTTCATGGCGGAAAGGAGGCTTTCCAGCGCGTCGTCCTCAACCCAGTCGTCCGAGTCAATGAATGTCAAATAAGGGGCGGAGGCCAGTTTGATGCCCAGATTGCGTGCGGCGGAAACGCCCCTGTTCCGCTGGTGGATGATTTTGAAACGCGCGTCTCTGTTTCCGTATTCGTCCAGAATGGCTCCGCTGCCGTCCGGTGACCCGTCATCTATGCAAATGCATTCCCATTCTTTCAGGGTTTGGCGGAGAACGGAATCCAGGCATTGGCGCAGATGGCGTTCCACATTGAACACCGGAATGACGATGCTGACAAGAGGCGGGGTCATATTGTTGAAAGGCTGTGTATGGGCGATGCCGTTTGGATGAGGAGGCTCAGAGGGTTAAATATTCCTTGTCTTCAGCAGAAGGTGGGCCAGCCGGTATCTGCGCGCCGCCAGCAGACGGCAGACAAGGTGGAAGTAGCGGCCGCACAGGGGGAGCTCCGCCCTGCGTGCGGCCAGGCCGCTGGAAAGGAAGTCCCGGAATACTTCCCTGCGCGCGGCATAGGGCTGCCGCTGGAGGGCATGGAAAATCACGCCGATTTTTTGCAGGATGTAGCCTTTGACGACGGGGATGTCTTCCTGCGGGAGGGAAAGGGTGTTGATCCAGGCGAGGAATTTGGACGTGAGCATGTCTATGTCCCTGACGAGGTTGAAGCGGCTGCGCTTGGCCGCACCGTTTTCCTTTTCCTGAGCGCGGTAGTGGTAGAAGGCTTTTTTGACCAGGCTGATGTCCGGCGCGCAGGCGGAAAGGTAGTCCAGGACAAACTGGAAGTCTTCAAATACGACGGCGGAGGTATTGAAGCGGATGCCGTTTTTTTTCAGGAGTTCCGTGCGGAACAGTTTGTTGCAGGAGGATTCCATGTCCAGGCTGGTCAGCAGGTAGCGCAGGAAGGCCCCCGTTTCCCCCGCGGGGATGTGCTGGTCCCGGCTTGGGAGGGTGGTCTCCGTGCGGATGAGCCGGAACCCCGTGTGGAAGTCTTTGCTGATTCCGTAGCAGAGGAGGGAGGATTCCGGCGTGCGCAGAGCCGTCTCGTGCAGGCAGGCCAGCATGTCCGGCTCTACGGTGTCATCCCCGTCCACAAAGGCGGTCCAGCTTCCCCTTGCCACGGAGAGTCCCGCGTTGCGCGCGGCGCTTACGCCCCGGTTGTCCTGATGGATGGCGGTGAAACGGGAGTCCTTCCGGGCATATTCGTCCAGAATGGCTCCGCTCCCGTCCGGGGAGCCGTCATTGATGCAGATGCATTCCCAGTCCGTCAGGGTCTGGTTCCTGATGGAGTCCAGGCAGTCCCTGAGGAAGGGGCCGGAACGGTAAACGGGGATGATGATGGAAAAAAGGGGGGGCATGGAGATAAAGCGGGGTAATGGCGGTCAGCGTTCCGTGTTGGCGGAGCCTTGTTTCTGTTTCTCGAATTGCCGGGCATCCACGAGGGTCCTGTACCACCATCCCTGCATGAAATGCCATAAAAATCCTTCCCTGCCGTCCAGAAAACCCAGTTTCAGGAAGTAACGGTAGCAGAAGTAGGCGAAGGAACGCCAGAAGAGCGGCTGGCGGGCGTAGCGTTCCTTCATGGCGCGTTTTCTGCCTGGCCGTCGATGCCGGAGGCCGCCGCGGAGGAGGAGAGGATGTCTTCAATATCCGCCACTTCCCGGGCGGAATAGTCCACGTGTTTGTGCGCCCACCATCCCAGGTCATTCAGGTTTTCGTCCACGAAGTCATATTCGAATTCAACGGAGCGGCCCCGGCTGAGTTCCATGTGTTCGTCCATATGGCGCTGTTCGCACCTGGCCGCGCCGTAGCGGAACAGCCGCAGCAGTTTGACCGGGTAAACGCCGTGCTTCATCCACCGGCCCAGGAAAATATGCCTGCGCTTATGGATGATTCCGGTGACGTCCGGGGAAAGGGCGGGCAGTTTTTCCTTCAGCTCTTCCAGGGCTTCCGGCATGAACCATTCGTCCGCGTCCAGCCTCAGCACCCATTCTGCGGTGATGGGGCAGTTGTCCAGAGCCCAGTTGAACTGGAGGGCGTACAGGCCGGGCCATTCATGCTGGATGACCTTCACCCTGGGGTATTCCCGGCAGATGGCGGTGGTGTTGTCTGTGGAAAAACAGTCAATGACAAAGACTTCTTTAGCGACGGGCAGAATGTTTTCCAGACAGCGGCGGATATGGAGTTCCTCATTTCTGGCGAGGATGATAACGGAGAGGTCAAGCATGGTTTAGCGGAGCGTGCGTTGTTTGATGAATCGGGCCGGGTTTCCGCCCACAACCGTCCAGGGAGCCACATCCCTGAATACGGCGCTGCGGGCT
>OHOZ01000798.1_pt1 | contig 16603 bp, 15 predicted proteins | sample 1569931 | NCBI WGS metagenome assembly OHOZ01 (sample SAMEA3879572, study PRJEB24766) | human gut metagenome | biome: human-associated habitat; feature: feces | place: USA | collected 1985/1987
CGCCCTTTGCGAAAAAATTTCCCGGCTGCACTTGCAGCCGGGTTTCGTTTTATCCGATGCCGGGGATCAGCAGGATCGCGGTACCGAAGTAGATCAGCAGCGACAGTGCGTCCACAATCGTTGTGATGAAAGGACTTGCCATGACCGCAGGGTCAAAGCCGACCTTTTTAGCCAGCATCGGCAGCGAACAGCCGATGACCTTGGCAACCAGCACGGTCAGCGCCATGGTGATGCAAACAACCAACGCAACCATGATGGAAACGTCCTCATTTCCCATCAGCAGGCGATCGACCAGCAGGATTTTCAGGAAGCAAGCGGCAGCCAGTGCGACGCCGCAGAGCACCGCCGTGCGGATCTCTTTCCAGATCACCCGGCCGATGTCCGAAAAGCTCAGCTCGCCCAGCGACAGCGCGCGGATGACCGTGACCGAGGACTGGGAGCCGGAGTTGCCGCCGGTGTCCATCAGCATGGGGATGAAGGCCGTCAGCGCGACCTGCGCGGCCAGCGCGTGCTCAAATTTGGTGATGATCAGGCCGGTGAAGGTGGCCGAGACCATCAGGAGCATCAGCCACGGGATGCGGTGCTTGAACAGATCAAAGGTCGTCGAACGCAGGTAGGTCTTGTCCGACGGCGTCATGCCGCCCATGATCTCCATGTCCTCCGTGGCCTCGTCTTCCATGACGTCCATGGCGTCGTCGAAGGTGACGATACCGACCATGCGGTTCTCGCCGTCCACGACGGGCAGGGCGAGGAAATTATACTTCGAGAGCATCCTCGCGACTTCTTCCTGGTCGGTCTGGGTGCTGACGGAGATGACGTTCGTTTCCATCAACTCGCCGATCTCCATGCTGTCGTCCTGCGCCAGCAGCAGATCCTTGACCGTGACCAGACCCAGAAGCAGGCGGTCGCGCGTGACATAGCAGGTGTAAATGGTTTCCTTGTCCACGCCCGTCCGGCGAATGCGGAGGATGGATTCATCCACCGTCATATCGGGGCGCAGGGAAACATATTCCGTCGTCATGATGGAACCGGCGGAATTCTCCGGATAGCGCAGGATCTCGTTGATGTCCTTGCGCATCTGCGGGTCCGCCTGAGAGAGAATACGCCGCACCACATTGGCCGGCATTTCCTCAACGATGTCCACCGCATCGTCCACGTAGAGCTCGTCGACGACCTCGCGCAGCTCGGAATCGGAGAAGCCGCGGATCAGCAGCTCCTGCGCGTCCGGCTCCATTTCCACGAAGGTTTCCGCGGCCAGCTCCTTCGGCAGCAGCCGGAACAGCAATGGAAGGCGCTCTTCCTCCATGGAGTCGAAAACGGAGGCGATGTCCGCCGGATTCATCGTGATCAGAATATCGCGGATCGTCGGATACTTCTTTTCGGCCAAAAGCGCGTCCAGCGTGCTTTCGACCGTGACGTTATGTTCTGCCATCGGTCTTTTCCTCCTGATACATAATTTGTCAGAGATTCGGAAGCAGACACGGCAGCCAAAGACGGATCAGGAACGTCCTGCGCGGACGCAGAGGCGTCCCCTTCGACCTCGGCCTATCGGTGTGCCGTTATTACTCCCAGCGTCCATGACGTTCCCACCTTTCTTGGATTAGTTTTGATAAAGTCTACTACATATCTTATGTTATTTCGGGCATTTTGTCAACCCGGAAAAGAAAAATCGGAGCGGATGGGAAAACTGCTTCCGCTTCTTTGCGGAATGTGATAAAATATGGAGGAATGATGAAAACAGTGAGGAAACCGAAATGAACACAGAAAAGTTATATTACACACAGCCGAAGTGCCGCGAAGTGCAGGCGCGGGTCATGGCGTGCAGTCAAACGCTCCGCAGCTGGGAGATCCTGCTTGACCGGACGATCTTCTATCCGGAGGGCGGCGGACAGCCCTGCGACCTCGGCACGATCGCCGGTGCGCGGGTGCTGGAGGTACACGAGCGCGGCGGAGAGATCGTACATCTGTGCGATGCGCCGCTGGAGCCGGGCAGCGAGGTCCTCTGCCGCATCGACTGGGCGCGCCGCTTTGACCTGACGCAGCAGCATTCGGGCGAGCATCTGGTTTCCGGCATTGTCCATGCGCGCTTTGGCTATGAAAACGTCGGGTTTCATATGGGAAGCGAGGTCATCACTATCGATTTCAGCGGGGAACTGACGCAGGAACAGCTTGCGCAGGTCGAGCGCGCGGCGAACGAAGCGGTCTGGGCGAATCTCCCGGTAAAGATCTGGTATCCGGAGCCGGAGGAGCTGAAACGCCTGACCTACCGCAGCAAGAAGGAGCTGACCGGCGCGGTGCGGCTGGTGCAGTTCGGAGAGATCGACCTGTGCGCCTGCTGCGGAACGCATGTGGAAGCGACGGGCGAGATCGGCCTGATCAAGCTGCTGTCCACGGTGCGCTTTCACAGCGGCTCGCGCGTAGAGCTGCTGTGCGGCGGCCGCGCGCTGGACTACCTGAACCGGGTGTTTGCACAGAACCGGGAGATCTCCGGCCTGCTCTCTGCCAAGCCGTTGGAAACGGCGGAGGCGGCCCACCGCCTGTGCGCCGAGGCGGAGCAGCGGAAATTCCGCCTGAACCAGACGGAAAATGCGCTCTTTGCCCTGCGCGCCGAAGCGCTGCGCGGCAAGGGGGACGTGCTTCTGATCGAGGAGCCGATGCAGCCAGACGCGGTGCGGCGGCTGGCGGACGCGGTGATGCAGACCTGCGGCGGCAGATGCGCCGTGTTTGCCGGGGAGGGCGAGGCGTATAAATACGCGGTCGCGCAGAAGAGCGGCGATGTGCGCGCGCTGGTGAAGGAGCTGAACGCCGCGCTTTCCGGCCGCGGCGGAGGCAAGCCTGCGTTTGCGCAGGGCTCCGTTTCCGCGAACCGGGCGCAGATCGAGGCCTTTTTCTACTCGTATTTTGGAAAATAAAATTTGCAGTAGGCCTTGCCGCCTTCCAGCGTTGTGCCGGAGAGCAGCGCCAGCTCGGATACCATTACGAACGTAAAGCCCCGGGCTTCCAGCGTGTCGATGATGCGCAGCGCGGCCTCCACGCTGGAAGCGTGCATATCGTGAAGCAGGATGATGTCGCCGTTTCCGGCGCGTCTGGTGACGAAATTCACCACCGTATCAACGGGGCGGTCGCGCCAGTCCTCCGGGTCGATGGACCAGAGCACCACGGGCGCATCCGCGCAGACGGAGCAGGCGAGCACATCCGGATCATAGAGCCCGCCCGGCGGCCGCAGAAGACGCGGTGTCTGCCCGGTGGCGGCGGAAATGGTTTCTTCGGCTTTGCGCAGGTCGGCGCAGACGGCCTCCGCGCTCATGTGTGTGAAGAATTCGTGCCGGTCGCTGTGGCTGCCGATCTCGTGCCCCTCCTGCGCGATGCGCGCGGCAAGCGCAGGGTACTGCTCGACGCGGTAGCCGCAGAGGAAAAAGGTGGCGTGCACCTCCCGCGCGGCCAGACCGTCGAGCAGACGCTCGGTGCAGCGCCCGGACGGGCCGTCGTCAAAGGTCAATGCAATGTATTTCTGCGGCGCTTCGGCGTGCGCGGCGGGGCAGAGAAGTGCGCACAGCGCCAGAGCGGCCAGGAAACGTCTCATGTGATCGCCCCTTTCCGGGTTAGTATGTGCGTCCGGCGTCGGTCAGACGGTGAAAATTTTTGGAAATTTCGGAGAAAATGTTATGATAGAATTACGCTGTCCCGTCTGCGGAGAACATTTGCAGCAAAATGAAAAAACGTGGCGCTGCGAACAGGGCCACACCTTTGATGTGGCGAGGCAAGGCTATGTAAACTTACTGCCGGTGACACAGAAGCATTCTCTGCATCCGGGAGATACGAAGGAGCAGGTCGCCGCGCGGCGGGATTTTCTGGACGGCGGCTATTATATGCCGATCGTGCAGACGCTCGCGGCGATGCTGCGGGAATACTGTCCGGACTGCCAAGCCGTGCTGGATGTCGGCTGCGGCGAGGGATATTATCTTTCCAAGCTGCCGCAGATCCCGCAGCGCTGGGGGATCGACGTGTCCAAGGAGGCGGTGCGCCATGCGGCCGCGCGGGAGAAAAATGCGCAATTTCTGGTCGCGACGGCCTCGCATCTTCCCTTTGCGGAGGCGTCCTTTGACGCGCTTTTGTCCATGTTTGCGCTGACGATGCCGGAGGAGTTCTCCCGCGTGCTGAAAGCGGACGGCATTTTTATTCAGGTTCTGGCGGGCGAGCATCACCTGCTGCACCTGAAATCGCTGATCTACCCTGAGCAGAAGGAAAAAGAGAAGCTGCTGCATCCGCAGCTGCCGGGCTTTAAGCTCCTTCACAGCCGGACGCTGGAATTTCATTTTGCACTGACGGAGCCGCAGCAGGTGAAGAACCTTCTGTATATGACCCCGCATGTCTGGCGCATTACCAAGCAGGGCGCCGAGCGCCTGATGCAGGTGCAGCGGCTGGAGGATGATGCGCAGGTCGTATTCAATGTCTATGCTGGACATTCCGGTGCAAATCTGTTAAAATAATACCAATCTGATTTTTTGGAGTTTTCTATGCTGGAGAAGCTGAAATTGGTCGAGGAAAAGTATCTGGAATTGTGTGCCCGCGCCGAACAGCCGGATTTTTATGCCGATCCCAAGCGCGCCGCGGCCTATCTGAAAGAGCAAAAAGAGCTGGAGCCGGTCGTCACGGCCTTTCGCGCCTATCGCCGCGCCCGGCAGGATATGCTCGACGCCTCCGAATTGATGGCCGGACAGGCCGACGCGGAGCTGAAAGCGCTGTGTCAGGAGGAGTATGCCGCGGCGAAAAAGCGCAGCGAGGAATTGGAGCAGGAGCTGAAAATTCTCCTGCTGCCGCACGATCCCAATGACGACAAGAGCGTCATCATGGAGATCCGCGGCGGTGTCGGCGGTGAGGAAAGTGCGCTGTTTGCGCATAGCCTGTTCCGGATGTATTCGCTCTACGCCGCCTCCAAAGGCTGGACGATCGAGCTGCTCAACTACAGCGAGACGGAGCTTGGCGGCATCAAGGAGGCGGATTTTGTCGTCAACGGCGCGGGGGCTTATTCCCGGCTGAAGTTTGAATCCGGCGTTCACCGCGTGCAGCGCGTGCCGGAAACGGAGTCGGGCGGGCGTGTGCATACCTCTACGGCTACGGTCGCGGTGCTCCCGGAGATGGAGGAGGCAGACGTGAGCATCCGCCCGGAGGACATCGAAATGCAGGTCTACCGCTCCTCCGGCGCGGGGGGCCAGCACATCAACAAGACCTCCTCCGCCGTGCGCCTGATCCACAAGCCGACCGGCATCGTCGTGTCCTGCCAGGAGGAGCGAAGCCAGTTCCAGAACCGCGAAAAGTGCATGATGATGCTCTCCTCCAAGCTCTACCAGATGGAGCAGGAGCGCATTGAATCCGCGGTTTCCTCCGAGCGTAGAAGTCAGGTGGGCAGCGGCATGAGAAACGAAAAGATCCGCACCTACAATTTCCCGCAGAGCCGCGTTACCGATCACCGCATCGGTTTGACGCTCTATAAAATCGACGCCGTGATGAACGGCGCGCTTGATGAGATCATCGACGCGCTGATCGCGGCAGATCAGGCGGACAAGCTCCGCAGAAGTGAAAGTGAGAAGCAATGAAAACCTTGATGCTTTCGACGGAAAAACAAGAGGACATCGCGCTGGCGGCGGAGCTGATCCGCGAGGGAAAGCTCGTCGCCATCCCGACGGAAACGGTCTATGGTCTCGGCGCAAACGGCCTGAACCCGGATGCCGTCCTCCACATTTTTGAGGCCAAGGGGCGTCCGCAGGACAACCCCTTGATCCTGCATATTTCCGAGCCGTGCGAGATGGAGAACATCTGCCACGACATTCCGCAGGCGGCGTGGCTGCTGGCGGAGCATTTCTGGCCCGGACCTCTCACCATGGTGCTGCCCGTGCGTGACTGTGTGCCCAAGCGCACGACGGCGGGGCTGGACACCGTCGCGGTACGCTGCCCCAAGACGGCGGCGACGCGCGAGCTCATCCGGCTGGCGGGCGTCCCCATTGCCGCGCCGTCGGCGAACCGCTCCGGCAAGCCCTCGACGACCACGGCCGCGCACGTCCTGCACGACATGGACGGCCGCATCGATGCAATTCTGGACGGCGGCCCCTGCGAGGTCGGCGTGGAGTCGACCATCGTCGATCTGACCGGCGAGCGTCCGCGCCTGCTGCGGCCGGGCGGCATTACACCGGAGGAACTGAAGGCGCTTCTGGGCGAATTGGACATTGACCGCGCGGTGCTGGGCCAGATCGCAAACGACGCGGTGGTCCGCGCGCCGGGCATGAAATACAAGCACTATGCGCCCGCCGCGGAGGTCATTATCGTTTCCGGAGAAAGCAGGGCGGCGGCGGACTACATCCACCGGCATTTTGCCGCGGGCGACGCGACACTGTGCTTTGAGGAAGAACTTCCGCTCTACGGTGACTGCAATCCCACGGCCTATGGCCGTCTGGATGCGCCGCAGACGCTTTCGGCAGGACTCTTTGCCGCGCTGCGCGATCTCGACCGGCCGGAGGTGCGCACGATCTACGCGCGCTGCCCGGAGGGCGGCGGCCTTGCCTATGCCATCGGCAACCGCCTGAAAAAGGCGGCGGGCTTCCACATCGTCAACGCGGAGCAGGAAACATGAAGATCCTCGGCATTACCGGCGGTACAGGCAGCGGAAAGACAACGTTGCTTCGCTGCGTTCAGCGGCGCGGCGGCGTGGTGATCGACTGCGACGCGCTGTATCACGAGCTGCTGCAAAGCGACGCGGCGCTGCTGGAAGGAATTTCCACGCGATTTCCCGGCGTGATCGCGCAGGGCGTGTTGGATCGCAAAAAGCTGGGCAAGCTGGTGTTTGGGGATGCGGCGGCGCTGCGTGACCTGAACCGGATCACCCACGGCGCGGTGTGCCGCGCGGTGCGGGAAAAGCTGGACGCGGCGCGGCGGGACGGAACAGCGCTTGCCGCCGTCGATGCCATTGCGCTGTTTGAAAGCGGCCTTGCGGCTCTGTGCGGCCGGACGGTCGCCGTGACGGCGCCGCGGGAGCAGCGGATCGAGCGCCTGATGCGCCGGGAGGGGATATGCGCCGAATACGCCGCGCAGCGCATCGACGCGCAGAAGCGCGACGAGGAATTCTCCAAAATGGCGGACTTTACGCTGGAAAACGCCGGGACCCAGGCGGAATTTGAGGAAAAATGTGAGCAATTTCTGAAAGGAGTTTTTTATATGGACAAGAAGTACGAAGCACTGCGCAAAGAGGTCCTCTTTGCGCCGAAGAACGGCTACGACCGCATCAGTGAGCAGGATCTGGCGGCGATGGAGCCGTACTGCAAGGACTATATCGACTTTATCAGCACGTGCAAGGTCGAGCGCGAGGCGGTGGAGTGGACCATCGCGGAGGCGGAGAAGGCGGGCTTCCAGCCGCTGGTTCCCGGTATGCAGCTCAAGCCCGGCGACAAGGTTTATGGCAACAACCATAAGAAGAGCGTGATTTTCGCCGTCATCGGCAAGCAGTCTTTGAACGAGGGCACGCACATCTGCGCCGCGCACATCGACTCCCCGCGTCTGGACCTCAAGCCGAATCCCCTGTATGAGGACTGCGAAATGGCCTATTTCAAGACGCACTACTACGGCGGCATCAAGAAATATCAGTGGACGACGACGCCTCTGGCCATCCATGGCGTGGTGGCCAAGAAGGACGGCACGGTTGTCAATGTGACGGTGGGTGAGGACGAGAGCGATCCCATCTTCTGCGTGACCGATCTTCTGGTGCATCTGTCTGCCGACCAGATGAAAAAGACGCTGGCCGAGGGCGTGACGGGCGAGAACCTGCGCGTTCTGCTGGGCAGCCGTCCGCTGACAGACGACGAGGGCGGCGACCGCGTGAAGTTTGCGGTCATGTGTCTGCTGCACGAGAAGTACGGCATCACGGAGGAGGACTTCCTTTCTGCCGAGCTGACCATGGTGCCGGCAGGACGTGCGCGCGAGGTCGGCTTTGACCGCAGCCTCATCGCCGCCTACGGCCACGACGACCGCGTCTGCGCCTATGCCGCGTTCCGCCCGATGCTGACGCTGAGCGCTCCCGAAAAGACCGCGGTCTGCGTTCTGGCGGACAAGGAGGAGATTGGCTCTCAGGGCATCTCCGGTATGCAGAGCGATTATTTTGAAACCTTCATGGGTGACCTGTGCGCCGCCACCGGCGCGGAGCTGCGCCGCTGCTTCGAAAAGTCCTTCTGCCTGTCTGCGGATGTGAGCAATGCGTTCGACCCGCTCTATGCCGAAACCTGTGACAAGAGCAACAACACCAAGATCAATTACGGCACCGGCATCTTCAAGTACACCGGCGCACGCGGCAAGTCCGGCAGCTCCGACGCGGCCGCCGAGGTCATGGCTTACGTCCGCAGGCTCTTCTCCGAGCAGGACGTCATCTGGCAGACCGGCGAGCTGGGCAAGGTCGATCAGGGCGGCGGCGGCACGGTCGCCTGCTATATGGCAAACCGCAACATCGAAACCGTGGACGCGGGCGTTCCGGTTCTCTCCATGCACGCGCCGATGGAGCTGGTTTCCAAGCTGGACACCTATATGACCTTCAAGGGAATGAAGGCATTCTACGAAGCTGAGGCATAAGCAGCAAAACGACCGAAAGGGGGGTGAGCGGGAATGTATCAGGCACTCTACCGCAAATACCGGCCGCAGACCTTTGACGACGTGGTCGGCCAGCTCAGCGTCACCCAGACGCTGAAAAATCAGATCCTCACGGGGCATCTGAGCCACGCATACCTGTTCACCGGCACGCGCGGCACCGGCAAGACGAGCTGTGCCAAGATTCTGGCCAAGGCGGTCAACTGCGAAAATCCCATCGACGGCAATCCCTGCAATCACTGCGCGGCCTGCCGGAGCATTGACTCCGGCGCCTGCATGGACGTGCTGGAGATCGACGCGGCCTCCAACAACGGTGTGGACAGCATCCGCGCTCTGCGCGACGATGCGCAGTTCACGCCCTCGGAGGTCAAAACGCGCGTGTATATCATCGACGAGGTGCATATGCTCTCGACGAGTGCGTTCAACGCGCTGCTGAAGATCATCGAGGAGCCACCGGCGCATCTGCTGTTCATCCTTGCCACGACGGAATTGCAGTCCATCCCGGCGACCATCCTCTCACGCTGCCAGCGGTTTTCTTTCCGGCGGATTACCCCGGCGGATATTACTGCAAGGCTGAACTATATCGCCTATCAGGAGCACATTACGCTGGAGCCGGAGGCGGCGTCCTTCTTGGCGCGGCTGGCGGACGGCGGCCTGCGCGATGCGGTCAGTCTGCTCGACCAGTGCGCCTCTGCCACGACGGAGGCCGTCACGGTCGATCAGGTCTGCCGCACGCTCGGCATTGCCGGGGCGCGGGCGACGGCCGCGATGCTGCGCGCGATCGCAAAGCACGACACGGCCGAAACGCTGGCCGTGTTCAATGAGCAGTATGTGGAGGGCAAGGACCTTGCGGCCATGCTCAATGAGCTGTGCGCCGTCACGCGGGATCTTCTGATCTGCAAAACAGCGCCGAAGGACGCGGCCGGGCAGGTGACGAGTATCTGCACGGGCGCGGAGCTGAAGGAGCTGCTGCCCCTGTGGAGTGTGGGTGAGCTTCTGCGCACCGCGTCCATCCTGCGCGATGCCGCGGTGGGCTTTAACATCAGCACGAATCGCCGGATTGACGCGGAGCTGTGCCTGATCCGTCTCTGCGAACCGGAGGCGACTCTGGACGCGCAGGCGCTGAACGCGCGGCTGAGCCGTCTGGAGGAGAAGATCGCCAGCGGTCAGATCGTCGCGGCGCCGCAGGCAAAGCCGGAAACGGAAGAGGCTCCGCCGTGGGACGACGACGCGCCGCCTCCCTATGACGACGGCGATGTGCCGCCGGAGCCGGGCGGCGCGCCCGCGCAGCCGGCGGCAGCGCCCGCGCAGCCGGCGGCAGCGCCCGCGCCGACGGGCTTCTGGCCGGAACTGGTCGACCGTCTGCGCACGGCTTTGAAGCCGCCCGCGATGGGAATGTTCAGCACGGCGGACAACGCGCCCGTGCGCGGCCGGCTTTCCGGCGACCGGCTGCTGCTGATCACGGAAAATGAGTTTACCTTCGGCATTGTGAACCGGCCGAACGTCTTGCAGACCGTTTCGGAAAAGGCAGCGGCGCTGCTCGGGCGGCCGGTCGCCGTGCAGGTGCAGAAGGGCGGCGCGGAGCAGCCGGACAGCGCCGGCTTTGAGAAGCTCCTGCGCTTCGGCGCGGAGCATTCGGATATTGTGGACATCAAATGAAAAGGAGTTATTACTATGGCTAAGGGCGGTTACCGCGGAGGAATGGGCGGCGGCATGAACATGAACATGATCAAGCAGGCCCAGAAAATGCAGCAGGATATGCTGAAAATGCAGGAAGAAATGGAAAGCAAGGAATACGATGCGACCGCGGGCGGCGGCATGGTCAAGGCGGTCGTCAACGGCAAGCACGAGGTGCTTTCTCTGACCATCAACCCCGAGGCGGTCGATCCGGAGGATGTGGAAATGCTCCAGGATATGGTCGTTGCGGCGGTCAACGAGGCAATGCGCAAGGCCGAAGCGGAGGCCGCGCAGAATATGTCCAAGCTCACCGGCGGCCTGAACCTCGGCGGCCTGTTCTGAGATGCGCTATTTTCCCGCCGCGTTGGAGCGGCTGACAGAACAGTTTGCAAAGCTGCCGGGCATCGGCGGCAAGACCGCGCAGCGGCTGGCCTTCTATCTTCTCTCCATGCCGGCCGAGGAGGCGCAGGAGTTTGCCGATGCCATCGTCGCGGCCAAGCAGTCGGTGCATCTGTGCCCGATCTGCTGCAATCTGACGGATAAGGACATCTGCCCGATCTGCGATAATGAGGAGCGCGACCACGGTGTGATCTGCGTCGTCGCGGAGCCGAAGGACGTGATCGCCATGGAGCGCGCCAGAGAGTTTTCCGGGGTGTATCATGTGCTGCACGGCGTGATCTCGCCCCTGAATCACATCGGCCCAGACGATATCTGTATCCGTGAGCTTCTGGCGCGCGTGCCCAAGGGCGGCGTCCGCGAGGTCATCATGGCGACCAACCCCGATACGGAGGGGGAGGCGACCGCAATGTACATTTCCCGCCTGCTGCGGCCGATGGAGGTGCGCGTGACGCGCCTTGCCTACGGCATCCCGGTGGGCAGCCAGCTGGAATATGCCGACGAAGTGACGCTCCTGCGCGCACTGGAGGGCAGAAGAGAGATCAGCTAAAAAAAACTAGGCCAGCCGTCGGATAGACGGCTGGCCTTACTAATACCGCCGCAGGCCGAAAACCGGCCTGCGGCGGTTTGTATCGATCGTTGGTTTCTTCGCTGGTAACCTCCGTCGGTACTTCGGCTTCGGAGGAAGGCTCCTCTACGGGAGCATCGGCAGCGGAAGGCTCCGGCTCTTCCACCGAGTTCTCCGACTTTTCCGCAGAGTCCTTCGGAGCGGAGGGCTCGGTCGGCTCCAACGACGGTTTTTCCGGGGCGTCGGAGGGGCCTTCGGAGACATCCACGGAGGGCTCGGCGGGGGAGTTCGCGGAAGCATCCGGGGAATCCGGGGCGGAGATCTCAATATTGCTGCCATTCAGAGGCGAATTCTCGTTCGGGCTTTTGCCCCAGGAGGGAGCGATTTGCAGTGTGGCAATCTGCCCAGCCTTGACGGTGAAGCTGCACTCTCTGCCCGGCGTCAGCGTTTCGGTCGTATAGACCGTGGTGTCCGCCGCGGTGATGGTGATCCTACAATAACCGCGGGAAGCCGTGCTGTCGGCGGCAGGGGAGAGGTGGAACTGATAAGTTTTCCCCTCGGAAAGCGAGAATTCCAGCACGCCGCCTTCCTTTGCGCTGGGCTCCAGCTTAGCCGCGTCTGAAACCGTACACACGGCATTGATTCGGGAAACGGCCGCTCTGAGCGGCTGCACCGAGCTGTTGGTACTTAAGGAATACCAAGCATAGGTCAGTCCGCACAGAGAGAACAGGCAGACAAAAATGCCCAGAAGCGCTGGCGCAAGCAGATGAGAAAAAGAACTCACCGGTTTCTTGCGCTGAGCCCGCGGCGCTGCCGTTTGCGAAGCGTGTGCCTTTTTCCGTCGGCGCACTAGAAAATGGAGAATGGGGCATCAGTCAAACTGCCTGTCTGGATTGTTTTTTACCTGCGTTGCGGCGGCGCAGAGCGTGAAGCTGAGATCAAGATTCTGCGCTTCGTTTCCGCTCTCCTGCGGGAAGTGGAAGAAGATCGTGAGCATCTTGCGCTGCCCGATCGCCAGCGGAAGCGCCGCGGCGTCGGTCTGCATCAGCTCTCTGGCCGTGCCGGAATAGAGCGCCTGCGCACCGTCCCGGATCGTGATGTCCAGCACATCGGAAAGGCCGCCGGAAACCTGATCGAAATAGAGCTTGTAATAGATCTCACAGGAGCTGTCGTTTTCAATGAAGAAATCCTTCTTCACGGTCATGCCCGGTTCAAAGAGAAATTCCTCCTCGCGGATGACGGGCGCGCCGTCGTTCAGATTGATCTTCACCGTACCGGTGTGGAAGACGTTATTCTCCACCTGAACGGAAACATGGACGAGCGCGAAGGTGGTGACGGCCAGACAGATCGTGAGAAGCACGATGATGGCGATGCCGCCGGACAGCCGCCTTGCGGATTTGGAATCAGTCATTCTGCTTTCCCTCCTTTCGCTTGTGCGAAATGATCAGGAAAATGCAGACGGCGCCGGAAACGGCCGCCGCAGCGATCCAGAGAAGGATGCCGGAGGAGTCGCCCGTCTTGGGGCCGAGATTCCCGGTTTCCTCCACCCACCAGCGGAAATCGGCGATCAGATCCTTATTCTGATAGTCATTGCCGACGGAGGTGTCGAGATAGGCGGTGATCTCATAGTGCAGCTCGTCCGCGCCTCTGCCGGAAAGCGGGCTGGAAAGCTGCTTCGGCATATCGCGCATCAGCCCGTCATACAGGGTGTGACCGGTGGTGAGCAGAACAATCCGGACCTTCAGGACCTCCGCCAGCTTTTCGTAGCCGGGGCGGATGTCCGCATGATAATGTACGGTGATCGCGGCCTTATGTGAAACCTGAACGCGGAAGTATTTTGTTTCGGCGTCGCCGGGCAGGAGGTTCGAGCAGGCGAAAGCTTCGTTATCTCCCGGCTGACCGCGATAGAGGCGGAGCACCGTTTTCTCCCGCGCGGCCGGGGCGGGAGCGGGAAGCGGCTGCGCGGATTCCGGCGTGATCAGATTGTCCGGTGCGGAGGCTGTCATGTCAGAAGAACCTGACTGCCTGCGGCAGATCAGCACGCCTGCAAGCGCAGTCAGACTGAATATCAGCAGAGCCGACAGCACAAGAATCACGATTTTGGCCCATCTCAAAAAAGTGCAAGAGGCAACTGGGAAAAAATGCAAATAAATTCCACATTACAAAAATATACCTGTGCATATTTAACAATTTACAGTTTTTACCAGGAACATAAAAAACGATGCAGCGGGTGTTGACAAATGTAAAACGTTCTGCTATACTGAGTTTACAAACGTAGACAATCTGGAGGTGAATCGAATTGCAGACACCGCATGGAACTCTGACCGGCGCGGAGTGGCGCGTGATGGAGTGCCTCTGGAACCGTGCGCCGCAGACGGGCCGTGAGATCACGGAGACACTGGAACGGAGCGTGGGCTGGAGCCGCAGTACCTGCCTGACGCTGCTGCGCCGTCTGGAGGAGAAGCAGGCGGTCGCGGCCAAGGCGGAAGAAGGCGTAAAGCAGTTCCGTCCGCTGATCCGGCGCGAGGAGGCTGCCGTGCAGGAAACGGAGGATTTTCTGGAGAGGGTCTACCGCGGCAGCCTGAGCCTGATGGTCAGCACGCTGACAAAGAAGCAGGCACTGTCGCAGAAAGAGATCGAGGAATTGCAGGAGGTATTGAACCGGCTGGAGGGAAAGGCACATGATTAACTGGATCATCACATCAAGTATCCTGATCGTCGGCGTGATCATTCTGCGCCGCATCCTGCGCGGGCGCATCAGTCTGCGGCTGCAATATGCCCTGTGGGGGCTGGTGCTGCTGCGTCTGCTGCTCCCGGTCAGCGTCGGCGCAACGACGTTCAGCGTGGAAAACACGGTGCAGAGCGTTCCGGCCGTGCAGCACTTTGCGCAGCGCATGGCATCGCCTGCGCAGAGCGGAAACCCGGAAAAACCGGCCGCGCCCGCAGAGCCTGCCGCTTCGGCAAGTGCGTCCGCCGCGCCGGAGGCCCCGGCACAGACGGTGGAACCTGTGCAGGCAGAGGAGCCTGCGCAGACAGAAAAGCCGGTGCGGGAGGTGAAGTCCTCGCTTACGCAGGTGCAGATCATGAGGATCGTCTGGCTCGGCGGCGCGGCGCTCGTTGGGGCGGCCTTTGCCGCAGTTAATCTGCGCTTTGCTCTTCGCCTGCGCCGCAGCAGAAGGCGGCTGAATGTGGAAAATTCCAGGCTGCCGGTCTATGTGTCCGATGTGCCGGAATCGCCCTGCCTGTTCGGCCTGTTTCGCCCGGCGGTTTATCTGACACCGGAAACCGCGCAGGACGCGACGGCGCTGCGCCATGCGCTTGCGCATGAAACCACGCATTTCCGCCACGGCGACCCCGTGTGGTCGGCGCTGCGCTGCGTCTGCCTGACGCTGCACTGGTTCAACCCGCTGGTCTGGTGGGCGGCGGTGCTGTCGCGCCGGGATGCGGAGCTGGCCTGCGACGAGGCGACCGTCCGCACGCTGGGCGAGGAGGAGCGCGCCGCCTATGGCCGGACGCTCCTGCGCATGACCTGCTGCGGACACAGCGGCCTGCTGACCGCCGCGACGACCATGAGCGGCGACGAGATCAAGGAGCGCATCCTCCTCCTGGCAAAGAAGCCCAGAACAGCCGCTTATACGCTGGCCGCCGTGCTTCTGATCGCGGCGCTGGCCGTGGGCTGCACCTTTACGGGCGCAAAGGAAGGCGAGAAGCCGCAGGAAGAACCGGATCCGACAACACCTCCGTCCTCCTCGGTGATGACAGATCCGACGGAGTCTGCGGATGTTTCCGAGCCGGACTTCAACCTGCCGGGGACGCGGGTGGATGCGCAGACGGAAGCGGAAGTGAAGCAGCTTTTTGAATCACCTAAGGGAATGTACAGCCGCTTCACCGCCACCGGCTGCGAGTTTGCCGCGCCGGCGGAGATCGACTTACGGTATCTGTTTTATACGGCGCTTCCCGGTGTGGACAACACGCTCAGCGACGCGGAGCGCGCCTATCTGACCTCCGTTTGGGGGAAAGAGCCCATGATGCTGGACATCGACCGCCTGCCCGTTTCCGCCATGAACGACGTCCTGCAAACCTATCTCGGCCTCACGCTGGAGGCAACACAGGGCAAGGGATTGAAATATCTGACCTACTGGGAGGAAACGGACTGCTACTATCACTGGCACGGCGACACCAACGCGCGGAGAATCAGCGTGTACGGCGTGTATGCGCAGGAGGACGGCAGTCTCGCGGTGTACTATTATGAAGGTACGGAGTTCAACGAGAAGGAAAAGCCGCCCATGGTTTTGACCTTAATGGCCAAGGGGGACGGAGACTATCTGGTGCTTTCCAACCTGCCGGTCGAGGTGCGCAGCGGGGAACAACTGCGGAATATCGAGATCTCCAGAATTCAGGATCATCCGTCGATAAACGGCTTTACGGCCAATGTCGGTGAGCTGACGGACTACCGGGCCATCGGGCAGGCGTGGGCGGAGGCCTACGCGGCGCAGCACCTCCTGCTGCCGGAGGGGGACCCCAAGCGCTGCACGGAGGCCGCAGTGGTCAGATGTGAGCCGGTCGCCGTGCGGCTGCTGAGCAGCGAGCCGGAAGCGGTGCAGTACCAGGTGGAATTTGCCTATAAGCCGGAGGTGAATGACGACAACACCGGGCTGTACTTCCTCACCAGCGGCAGCGGGATCGACGAAACGCGCTATCCGCAGTACGCCCATTCGCTGGGCTGGTACGGCAGCGGCAATTTGGAGCTCCTGCTCAGCCGCGACGGCGAGAGCGGCCGCTGGACCTGTCTGTCAAGCGGTACGGGCGGCATCTTCGGGATGCAGGGCTTCCTCCCGCTGGAATATGATCAGGCGGTCTGGGACGATATCATGGCGCTTCTGGGGCAGGACGATGAGATCTACTGGGATTATTTCCTGCGGCAGCTGCCGGGCCTTGACTGGAACACCTTCCACAGAAAGTGGGGCGACGAGGGCTGGGCGAAGCTGATCTCCACTCTGGAAAAATACTGCACCGGTGAGAAGACGGAGGAGGATCAGGCCTACCGTGATATGTACGTCATGCTGGGCGCCCTGAATCTTGGCCTCACGCAGCGGCGCGATCTGGCGCCAGTGCTGCAAAAGCAGCGGGACTTTGATCCGACGACCTTTGATCGCTGCGTACAGGAAAATTTCAGCAAAACACAGCAGGACACCATCTTGGAACTGCTGAAATAAAAATCGCGGGGCGGCTTCGGAAGAAGCCGCCCCGCGATTTCAGACTGACAAAAAACCTATCCAGCTGAAAGTTTCGGAGGGAAGAATAGTGTGAAAGGGAACCGTCACACCGAGCCGCAGC
>OHOZ01000822.1_pt1 | contig 16174 bp, 16 predicted proteins | sample 1569931 | NCBI WGS metagenome assembly OHOZ01 (sample SAMEA3879572, study PRJEB24766) | human gut metagenome | biome: human-associated habitat; feature: feces | place: USA | collected 1985/1987
TCTCTACCGTCCTGGCGCCGTTGGCGTGGGCCATTACGGCGAAGCCCTCCTCGTGGGCGATATGGATCAGCTCCCGGATGGTTTCCGGGGGCAGCCCGTCCTCGGTCAGCACGCCGAAACGGTCAAAATCCATCAGGCCGGAAATCATAATTTTGATAAAATCCGCGCCTTCCGTCCGTTTCCGGGAGACCTTGGCGGCATATTCGGATAGATTTTCGTACTTTTCCCCAATGAAACCGCCGTAGTGTCCCTGGGCGCACAGGGGAGACAGCGGCGTGCGGTAGGTGATACCGTACTCCCCTGCCAGCGACCGGGCTTTCGCCCCCACGCCCCAGCGGTCGCCGCCGTCCCGGAGGTAGAAAAAGCCCAGCTTTTGGTAGACTTCCAGCACCCGGCGAACCCAAGCCTCCTGAACGCCCCCGGAATGCCGGGCAATCGCCCGCTTCCAGTCCGCGCCGTCCAGAACCATGTGAATATGACAATCGCACCCCACGGAAAACACTTCCTTTCCAGGGAAGCTCTGAATAAATCGGCGAGAGCTGACAGCGAGAGATTTTTCACCAGATGAAGGTATCAAAAGCGGAGGAATACTGTATGTATTTCCCGCTTTTGATACCGCACAGCTGGGGAAAAAGATCCGCTGCTCAGCCGAAGACGGTTTATTCAGAGATTCCCCAGTTCAGTATACCAAATTTTGTCACGCTCCGCAAGCACGGTCATTTTTCTCTTGGTTAGTTGACGCTAACCCAGTATTGTGCTATACTATGGACAAGACTTTCAGAAAGAAGGGTTATTATGATTCAGACAACCGTGCAGGTATCCGGTATGGCCTGTTCCATGTGCGAAACCCATGTAAACGACGCCGTCCGCAGTGCGCTGAACGTCAAAAAGGTCACCTCCTCTCATGGGAAGGGCGAGACCGTCATCCTGTCCGACGAGCCGCTGGATGCGGATAAGCTCCGGGAAGCGATCAACGCCACCGGCTATCAGGTGGGCGACATCACCTCCGCGCCTTACGAAAAGAAGGGGCTATTCTCCTTCCTGCATAAGTAAACCGTATCGAAAAAGCCGACAGCGAAACCGCTGTCGGCTTTGTCTATAGATGGGTCAGACCGTCAGATTCTGAATCCACTTGCCCTGCTTCAGCATAACTGTGCCAATGATGCATTTGATAAAGTCAGTGGCCTGGCAGATGGCGTACAGCGGCAGAATAGGCAGGCTCGTAAACCGGCTCAGGCCAAAAGCCAGCGGCACGCAGAACACCCACATGAAGCAGCTGTCAAACAGAAAGGTCACAAAGGTCTGTCCGCCGGAACGGAGGGTAAAATAGGTGGCGTTGAGATAGGAGCCAAAGGGCATCATCACGGCGGAAATCCAGATCAGCTGCGCCGCTAGGTGCCGCACGGCGTCGGTGGTATTGTAGATTCCGGGGAACACCTCGGAAACCGCCGCCATCAGGCCGCCGAACACGACGCCCGACGCAATGGAAGCGGCGATGAGCTTTCGGTTGGTGTCCCGCACGTCCTCCTCAGAATGCCCCGCGCCCAGCATCTGCCCCATGATGATTCCCACGGAATTGCCCATGGAAAGATAGACGACGCTGCCCAGGTTGAACAGGGTGCTGCAAATGTTCATGGCCGGCACCACGTCCAGTCCGCAGGTGGAGTAGCACTGGTTCAGAATGGCCATGCCGCTGGACCAGAGGAATTCGTTTGCCAGCAGGGGCATCCCCTTGACGGTGATGGATTTCAGCAGCTTGCCGGGGATGTACATGGAGCGGTACGCGCCCACGATGAAGCCGTTACGGGCCTTGTGGCTGTGGGTCCACCCCGCCACAATGGCAAGCTCCACGTACCGGGAGATGACCGTGGCAATGGCCGCGCCCTCCACGCCCAGTTCCGGCGCGCCGAATTTGCCGAAAATCAGGATGTAGTTCAGCACCAGATTCACGAACACCGCCGCAATGCCGCCCAGCATGGGGATGAAGGTCTCCCCGGTCTCCCGGAGGGTGCTGGAATAGGTGTTGGTCAGGGCGAAGGGCAAAAAGCCCCAGAGCATGATGGCCAGGTATTTCAGGCCATGATCCAACGCCCCGGCGGCGGTGGCGGCCTCGCCCTCGCCGGTGAGGTAAAGCCCGATCAGCTGAGGGCCGCCCAGCAGGAAAATAGCCGCGCCCACCAGAGAGATGACGATACAGATCAGGAACTTAAACCGGAAGGTGTGGCGGATGCCCTCGTCATCCTTGGAGCCGTAGAACTGGGCGGTGAAGATGCCCGCGCCGGAGCTTGCGCCGAAGACACACAGGTTGAACACGAACAGCAGGCCGTTGACGATGGAAACGCCGCTCATAGGAACGGTGCCAACCTGGCCGACCATAATGTTGTCCAGCAGGGATACAAAGTTGGAAATGCCGTTTTGGATGATAATGGGGACGGCCACCCCAAAGACACGGCGGTAAAACGCCCTGTCTCCGATGTAACGATGATACATAAAAACCTCAAATCATAATTTTGTCAAAATCGGGCAGGACTGGGCAGGCTCCCCTGAAACGGGGGAGCCTGCCGAACATGTACGTGTAAAGCTGCCGTCAGATTTCCTTTCCGCCGATGAACACCCGCTTCCGGGTGTAATCCCCGTTGGTGACGACGAAGTCTGCCAGCTTGCCGGTCTCGATGGTGCCGACCTTGTCCGCCGCGCCGATGGCCTTGGCGGGGTTGAAGGTCGCCGCGCGGACGGCCTCCTCCTCGGGGACGTTCCATTTAAGGACGTTTTGCAGGCAAGTCCACAGATTGGTGGCGGAGCAGGCAATGGTGCCGTCGGCCAGCTTGGCCACGCCGCCCCGGAGCCATGCGTCCTGGCCGCCCAGCTGGAACCTGGTTCCCTCCGGCTCACCGGCGCAGCGGCCGGAATCGGAGATCAGCACCATCCGGTCGCGGAACATGGTGAAGGCCAGACGGACGGCGGCGGGGTGGATATGGTAGCCGTCGCAGATGATCTCGGCCTGAACGCCCGGAGTCTCCACCGCGGCGGGGATGACGCCGGGGTTGCGGTGGTGGATGGGGGGCATGGCATTGTACAGGTGGGTCAGGTGGGTGGCACCGGCATCGATGGCGGCTCTGGCATGGTCATAGTCGGAGTCGGTGTGGGCGATGGAGACGGTGCACAGATCCTTGGCCTTGGCGACGAATTCCGCCGCGCCGGGCAGCTCGGGGGCGACATCCACAATGCGGACAAGCCCGCCGCAGCCCTCGTACAGCTTCTGAAAGCCCTCAAAATCCGGATCCTTCAGGTAGTCAGGGTTCTGAGCGCCCCGCTTTTTGTAGGAGAAGTAAGGCCCCTCCATCTGGATGCCCATGAGACGGGACAGCCCCTCGGGGGCTTCGGCGTGGAGCTGCCTGGCCGTGGCGAAGGCCTTTTCCAGCACATCGTAGGGCAGGGTCATGGAGGCGGGGGCGAAGGAGGTAACGCCGCACCTGGCATAGAAGGCGGCCATCCGTTTTAATCCCTCATAGTCACCGTCGGAGAAATCCGCGCCGGAATTGCCGTGGCTGTGGACGTCGATCAGGCCGGGGATGACGGTGGCGCCGTTTAAGTCAACGGCGTCGGCGGGGACGTTTTCGGGGAGGACTTCACCGAACAGGCCGTCCCGCACGGCAAAGGCACCGGTATGGAACCGGAAATCGGAGGTGAAAATTCGCGCGTTTTTGTAAAACATGGTCTTTCTCCTTTTCGAGCCGAATATCTTTGTATGAGTATGGTAGCACGCCGGGGCGAAAAAAGCAATCCGGAATCTCACGGTTTTCCCAATTCTTTTCCTCTGCCGAATTGCGCCGTGTTGCCCTTGACTTTTTCTGCTCGGGCGGTATAATGAATTAGGATATTTTCCAGAAAAAAGGAGCGGAAATTCTATGTATTATCATATGAACATTGCGGGTCTTGATCGGGACTTGCCCATCTGCCCGGTAAGCGATTCCCTGTACATCGCCGGGTTCGTGATTTTCGGCGACCAGGAGCTGACCGTGGCCTGCGCCCGGGAGCTGTTAAAGCGTGCGCCGGAATATGACTACATCATCACCGCCGAGGCCAAGGGCATTCCTCTGGCTCACGAAATGGCCCGTCAGGCCGGGGACAAGAAGTATATCCTGGCGCGGAAAGCCCCCAAGCTGTACATGCGGGACGTTTTCAGCGTTTCCGTCAATTCCATCACCACCGCCAAGGAGCAGAAGCTGTACCTGGACGGCGCGGACGCCGCGCTGATGAAGGGCAAGCGCATCCTCATCGTGGACGACGTGATCTCCACCGGTGAGAGCCTGAAGGCGCTGGAAACCCTGGTAGAAGAAGCGGGCGGCATCATCTGCGGGCGCATGGCCGTTCTGGCAGAAGGCGACGCCCAGGAGCGTTCCGACCTCGTCTATCTGGAAAAGCTGCCCCTGTTCAACCCCGACGGCAGCATAAAGGAATAAGAGAAACTCCGCAAAACCAAAAAGAGGAGAGATACTGTATGTATTGCAAGAATTGCGGCAAGCAGCTGCCCGACGGCGCGCAGTATTGCGACGGCTGCGGCGCACGGCAGGTGGCCGGCGGCTACGTCACCTACACCCAGAACCGGGAGCCGAAGCCTTCCGTGAACTTCATCGACGCCATCCGGCTGTTCTTCACCAAATATGCAGACTTCAACACCCGCTCCAGAAGAAGCGAGTATTGGTGGTCGGTTCTGTTCTGTGCCGTTGCCGGCAGTCTGGCCACCGGGATTCTGAAGGACTACGCCTGGATCTGGTCTCTGGTGGTTCTGATTCCCACAATTGCCATCAGTGTCCGCCGCCTGCACGACATCGGCAGACCCGGTACCTGGTATCTGCTGGACCTGATTCCCGTGGTGGGTTCGATCATTCTGCTCGTCTGGTACTGCCAGGACAGCACCGGCGACAACCAGTGGGGTTCCAATCCCAAGTATTGATTTTCAGACATAGCAAACAGGCACAGAGGGCTAGCCCGCTGTGCCTGTTCTTATGTAATTTATATAGATAGCACCCCTTGCCTCTCCCTTTGGGAGAGGTGTCTGAGCGCAGCGAAGACGGAGAGGGGACAAGGCTGCAACACCCTCTCAGTCACCTTCGGTGACAGCTCTCCCAAAGGGAGAGCCAAGGGGCTGTACCCCGGCACGAGAAATGGAGCGTATCTGTACCGATACGCTCCATTAACTATTTTACGATTCTTCCATCTGCCCCGCAATTCTGCTCAGCAGCAGCGCTTTTGCAAAGTACATCGTCTCATAGCGGATGTACTGGTCGGCGTTCTCATCCCACAAAAAGCGCAGATTCGGCGGGAATTCGTCGTCCCCCAGCCACAGCTGGACGGCGATGCCCAGGCCGTCAAAAATCTCAAAGGCATAGGCCGCGTCCCCCACGGGAAGGGGCTTTCCGCCCAGCGCCAGACACGCCCGGCGGAAGGCGGGAAGCTCGTTCTGGAACCGCTCCGCCCAGGGGTCATGACCGTCTTCCAGCAGCTTCTGGTGAAATTGCAGGCCGAAGTCCTGCATGGCTTTCCACCGCCCGCTGACGCGGCGGTCTTCCCGGCTGTCGCAGATCAGGTCAAGCAGGGTCATGACCTCCTCATAGCTGTTGCCGTCCTGCCACGCGCCGTCTTCCAGGCGCTGGATGTCCCCGGTTTTCCGGGAGACCCGGTAGCTTTGACCGAAAAATGTGGTGTATAGGAAATCTGCGTCCAGCTTTGCGTTCAGCTTTTTTGCCAGCGCTTCCGCGTCATAGGTCAGAAAACAGGCCTTGGCCTGCTGCGCCTGAATGAGATAATTGTCCGTTCGTGCCATGGGTGTACCTCCCTCCCGGATTACGGGGATTATACCATTTCCCCGCCGGAAAAGCAAGGAAACCTTAAGACTTTGTGTGTTTACTTTTGTTACTTTCTATGGTAAGATAAGAGATACTTATCCGTATGCCGGCAGGAAACCGCAGAATTCCGCCGCTTTGCACGAAAGGAACCTGATGGAATATGTCCCACGACTGCACCCGGGCGATTATTGACCTGGACGCCGTTTCTTCCAATTTTGACGCAGTGCGGCGCAAGGCCGGGGTGCCGGTGATGGCCGTCATCAAGGCCGACGCCTACGGCCACGGCGCGGTTCCCGTTGCCCGACTGCTGGAAAAGCGGTGCGCCTTCTTCGGCGTCAGCTCCATGTCGGAAGCGCTGGAGCTGCGGGACGCCGGAATCACCCGGCCGATATTGATTCTGGGCTACACGCCGCCGGAGGCTTTCCCCGACGCCGTTCATCTCGGGATCCGCCCTGCCATTTTCCGCCGGGAGGACGGGATTGCCCTGTCCCAGGCGGCCGTGGAAGCAGGGGTTTCCGCCGCCTTTCACTTTGCCGTGGACACAGGCATGAGCCGTATCGGCTTTCAGGTGACGGAGGCCGACGCCGACATCTGCGCCGAAATTGCCGCCCTGCCGGGGCTGACCCCAGAGGGGCTGTTCAGCCATTTTGCCACCGCCGACTGCTGGAATCTCAGCCGCGCCCGCGCCCAGGCGGAGCGCTTTGATGCCTTTGACGCCATGCTGAAGCGCCGGGGCGTCCGCATTCCCATCCGCCACCTGAACAATTCCGCCGGACTGATGAACTTCGACCGCCACTATGAAATGGTGCGCTCCGGCATCGTCACCTACGGCCTGTACCCCAGCGACGAGGTGGACGCCGGCCTTCTCCCCCTGACCCCCGCCATGCGTCTGCTCAGCCGGGTCTCCTACGTGAAGCCCCTGCCCCCGGGACGGGAGATCAGCTACGGCGGCACCTTCGTCACCAGCCGCCCCACCGTGGTGGCCACCGTCCCCGTCGGCTACGCTGACGGCTACCGCCGCAGTCTGTCCGGCAGGTTTTACGTCCTGATTCACGGGAAGCGCGCCCCCATTCTGGGGCGTGTCTGTATGGATCAGATGATGGTGGACGTGACCGATATCCCCGGCGTTCAGGCGGGGGACACCGTCACCCTCGTCGGAACGGACGGCGATGAAACCATTTCCATGGAGGACATTGCCGCCGCAGCCGGAAGCTTCAACTACGAATTTGCCTGCGGTATCAGCCGGCGGGTACCCCGGGTGTATCTGCGAGGGGGCAAAGCCGTCCATACCGTACATCACCTGACCGATATCTTTCAGGAGGAACCCCATGGCACATAAACCAAAATACGCAAGACAGGAACCCCGCCGGAATACCGCGCTGAAGCTGCTGCCGCTGGTGCTGGTGGCCATCGTCGCGGTGGTTCTCATTGTCCGCTCCCTGGGCAAGGGAAAGCCTGACGACGCCCCAACCACCCCGCCAACGACGGAAGCGACCCAGCCCTTAGAGCCGGTCGCCTCCGCCACCGTGGGCGTTCAGGGCGATCTGCTGATGCACAAGCCTGTTATCACCGCCTGCACGACAGAGGACGGCGGCTACGATTTTGCATCGATTTTCCGCTACGTGGCAGAATATACTGCAAGCTATGACTATTCCGTGGCCAATCTGGAAACCACCCTGGGCGGCGATAATTACCCCTACCAGGGCTACCCCGACTTCAACTGCCCCGACGAGATCGCGGAGGCGGCGAAGGACGCGGGGATCGACATGCTGCTCACCGCCAACAACCACTGCTCCGACACCACCACCGAGGGCGTTCTGCGCACGGTAAAGCGGGTGCGGGAGATGGGTCTGACCCCGCTGGGTACCCAGCTCAGCGACGAGGAGCCCAAGTACGCCGTGGTGGACATGAACGGCATCCAGGTGGGCATGGCGGCCTACACCTACGCCACCAGCGAGGTGAACGGGCGTCCCTCCCTGAATTATGAGCCGGAGGTCGCCCAGGTGGGTCTGGTGAATTACTTCGTGGAAACCAATCTGGACGCCTTCTATTCCGAGGTACAGTCTCTCCTGTCCAAAATGCAGGAAGGCGGCGCGGAGGCCACCATGCTGTACCTCCACTGGGGAACGGAGTATTCCCTCCAGGCGGACGCCGCCCAGCGGATGATCGCCCAGAAGCTGTGCGACCTGGGCGTGGACGTGATTGTCGGCGGACATCCCCACGTGGTGGAGCCCATGGAGCTGCTGACCAGCGGCGTTGACTCCCGGCACAAAACGGCGGTCATCTACTCCCTTGGCAACGCCGTATCCAACCAGCGCCGGGACTTAATGACCCTGAATACCGGCCACACCGAAGACGGCGCAGTATTCACCGTCACCTTTGAAAAATACGCCGACGGCGCCGTGCATGTCGCCGACGTGAACGTGATGCCCACCTGGGTCATCCTGCGCAGCGTGGACGAAAAACAGGAATACAGCATCGTCCCGCTGGAAGACGCCCGGCGGGAGGAATGGCAGAGCCTGTACGGCCTGGACGCCGCCGCGCTTGCCAATGCCGTGGCATCCTACGACCGCACCATGAGCATCGTCGGCCCGGGACTGGAGCAATGCCGGAGCTACTACACCCAGGAAAAGCAGGCGCGGGAAGCTCCCGCTGTCCCCACCGAGGAAGCAGCCTGACTTCCATACTGCAAAGGAGAAACATCCATGTCCAAAAAAACAACGGGGAACAGTTCAGCGGTCACGGTGCTGCTGACCGTACTGATTTTCGTCATGATCGCGCTGACGGGTCTTGTGATCTTTATGTGCGTCAATCTGGTGAATAAAACCCCCCAGCCCCCCGTCCGGACGGAGACGCAGATTTACACCCTTCCCACCGCCCCCCGGACAGAGCCGACGGAAACCGAAACGCAGCCCCCGGAGACCACCCTGCCGGAACCGGAGCATGTGGTGGCCACGGCATCCGTCGGCACCATGGGCGATCTGCTGATGCACAAGCCGGTGTTCGACACCTGCCTGCAAAGCAACGGAAGCTATGATTTCAGCTCCATTTTCCGCTATGTGAAGGACATTGTGTCCGGGCTGGACTATGCCATCGCCAACCTGGAAACCACCTTCGGCGGCGACGACTACCCCTATCAGGGCAACCCTGCCTTCAACTGCCCCGACGCGCTGATCGACAGCGTGGTGGACACGGGCTATGACATGCTGCTCACCGCCAACAACCACGCGGGCGACACCATGGCCTCCGGCATCACCCGCACCATAGAGGTCATCCGGGGCAAGGGGCTCACCGCCCTCGGCTCCCAGCTGAACGCCGACGAGCCGAAGTACGCCGTGGTGGACGTGAACGGCATCAAGATCGGCATGGTGTGCTACACCTGGGCATATGGCAGCAACGGCACCTCCTTCTCCCTCAACGGTCTTACCCCCATCAAGGACGAGGGGCAGATGAACTACTTTCTCAACAATAACCCCGACAAGCTGTACACCGCGTCGGAGCAGATTCTGGAGCAGATGAAGGCGGACGGTGCGGAAGCCACCATGATGTTCATTCACTGGGGCGTGGAGTATAATATTAAGGAAAACGCCCTCCAGGACACCATGGCGCAGAAGCTGTGCGACCTGGGCTTTGACGTGATCGTGGGCGGACACCCCCATGTGGTGCAGCCGGTGGATCTTCTCACCAGCACCGTTGACGAGAGCCACAAGACCGTGGTCATCTACTCCCTGGGCAACGCCGTGTCCAACCAGAGAAACGGCTATATTTCCGCCGCGCCCCCCTACTATACGGAGGACGGCATTCTGTTCACCGTCACCTTTGAAAAGTATTCCGACGGCACCGTGTACCTGCAAAGCGTGGAGGCACTGCCTACCTGGGTGAACATGCGCACCGACGGGGCAAAGCAGTATAACATCCTGCCGCTGGACGAAGAAAAGGAGGATCAGTGGGCGGAGCTTTTCAATCTGAACGACGCCATGCTGTCCTTCGCGAAGAAGTCCATGGAGCGCACGGACTCCATTGTAGGCGCAGGCATGGAAAAGTGCCGGACGTATCTGGAGCAGCAGAAGGCCGACCGGGACGCCTACTATCAGGATCTGGCCAGCCATCCGGAAAAGTTCGCCGAAAGCACCGTCCCGGAGGAAACCGCATCCGAAACCACCCCGGAAACCACCGCCTTTACCGCTCCGGCGGCATAACAAAAATCCCCGAACATGCCGGGTCGCAGCAGACATTCCGTTTGCCGCGACCCGGTTTTTGCCTTCCTGCCCGTCCGCGCCGCGGGGACAGCGGAAAAAGCGAAACTTTCCCGGGAAAAAACGGATAGAATCCATTGACATTGCAAAAATTTACGGTATAGTAGTATCTGTCGTATTTCGGCGTAAACACAAAAAACAGAAACGGGGGAGGATAATGTCCAAGGAACTCATCAGACTCCAGGACCTGACCATGGAGTTCGACGGGGAGCGTATTCTCGACGGCATCAATCTTTATTTCAACGATCACGAATTCCTCACACTGCTCGGCCCCTCCGGCTGCGGCAAGACCACGACGCTTCGGATCATCGGCGGCTTTCTGACGCCTACTTCCGGCACGGTGACGTTTGACGGGAAGGTCATCAACGACGTTCCGCCCTACAAACGGCAGATCAACACCGTGTTCCAGCGTTATGCCCTTTTTCCGCATCTGGATGTGTACGACAACATCGCTTTCGGCCTGAAGGTAGCAAAGCTGCCCAAGGACGAAGTTGACCGCAGGGTCAATGAAATGCTGGAAATCGTCAGCCTGAAGGGCTACGAAAACCGCAGCGTGGACAGTCTGTCCGGCGGCCAGCAGCAGCGGGTTGCCATCGCCCGGGCATTGGTCAACCAGCCGAAGGTGCTGCTGCTGGACGAACCCCTGGCAGCGCTGGATCTGCGATTGCGCAAGGATATGCAGATCGAGCTGAAACGCATCCAGCAGACCACCGGCATCACGTTCATCTATGTCACCCACGATCAGGAGGAAGCCCTTTCCATGTCCGACACCGTGGTGGTCATGGACAAAGGCCGGATCCAGCAGATCGGCAGACCGGAGGATATCTATAACGAGCCGAAGAACGCCTTCGTGGCGGACTTTATCGGCGAAAGCAACATTTTGGACGGCGTCATGCTGGAAGACTTCAAGGTCCGGTTCTTCGGCCGGGTCTTTGAGTGCGTGGACAAGGGCTTCGCCCCCAACGAGCCGGTGGACGTGGTCATCCGCCCGGAGGACATTGACATCGTGAAGCCCGCAGAGAGTCATCTCGTCGGCACCGTCACGGGCATTACCTTCAAGGGTCTTAACTACGACATCATCGTGGAGTTCAAGGGCTTCAAATGGCTCATCCAGACCACGGACTACCACGGCGTGGGCGAGACCATCGGCATCCGCCTGAACCCGGAAGACATTCACATCATGCACAAGAGCGAATATTCAGGTCTCTTTGGCGACTACAGCTCCTACTCCGCCGAGTATGACGAGCTGACGGAGGATGCCGAAGATGAAGAAGAATAAGTCTATCCTGCTCAGCACGCCATATCTTGTGTGGATGGTGGTGTTCACGCTGATTCCTCTTGGGGTGGTGTGCTACTATGCCCTTACCGACCCGTCTACGGGGGAATTCAGCCTGGTGAACCTCCGGGGTCTGAACCTGTACTGGGGGGTTCTGTGGCAGTCCATCTTCTACGCGGTGGCGTCGGCCTTTATCTGCCTGCTGCTGGGCTATCCCACAGCTTACTACATCGCCCACCGGAGCCAGACCGCCCAGAAGTTCCTGTATATGCTGGTGATGCTGCCCATGTGCATGAGCTTCCTGCTGCGCACCCTGGCATGGGTCGGGCTGTTGCAGGACACCGGCATCATCAATAACATTCTCGACGCCATCGGCATCGGCCGGCTGCGGCTCATCCGCACCCCCGGCGCGGTCATTCTTGGCATGGTGTATAACTATCTGCCCTATATGATCTTGCCCCTGTACGGCGTCATCGTCAAGATCGACTCCCGGCTCATTGAGGCGGCGGAGGACCTGGGCTGCAACAGCACCCAGGTGTTCTCCCGGGTGGTGCTGCCGCTGAGCGTTCCCGGCATTCTCTCCGGCATGACCATGGTGTTTGTCCCGGCGGTGTCCACCTTCTATATCTCCCAGAAGCTGGGCGGTACGGACACGGTGCTGATTGGCGACGTGATCGAGCGCCAGTTCAAGCAGGGCAACAACCCCAATCTGGGCGCGGCGCTGAGTCTGGTGCTGATGATCCTGGTATTCATCTGCACCGGCATCATGAACCGCTTCGGCGGCGACAATGAGGAAGGCGGTGTCATCGTATGAAAAGAGCCAACCGCATTCTCACCGTTCTGATTTTCATTTTCCTGTACGTTCCCATGGCGGTGCTCATCGTGGCGTCGTTCAATACAGGCAAGGACGTCACCCAGTTTGAAGGGTTTACCCTGCGGCAGTACACCCGTCTGTTTCAGGACAGAACGCTATTAAAGCTGCTGGGGAATTCTCTGCTTGTCTCGGTTCTTGCCAGCTTCATCGCCACGGTCTTCGGCACGGTGGCGTCCCTGGGCATTTACAACCTGAACCCCAGGCTGCGCAAGGCCGCCATGACGCTGACCAACATTCCCATGACGAACCCGGATATCGTCACCGGCGTGTCCCTTTCCCTGCTGTTCGTCTTCGTGGGAACCCGGATGCTGGGGCAGCGGAACAGCCTGACCTTCTGGACGCTGCTCATTGCCCACATCACCTTCAATCTCCCCTACGTGATTCTGAACGTCATGCCCAAGCTCAAGCAGACGGACAGCTCTCTCCGGGACGCGGCCATGGATTTGGGCTGCACGCCCTTGCAGGCGTTTTTCAAGGTGACGCTCCATGAGATCGCCCCCGGCATCGTATCCGGTGCCATCATGGCCTTTACCATGAGCCTGGACGATTTCGTCATCAGCTATTTTGTCAGCGGGCTGGATTTTGTGACCCTTCCCGTGGAAATCTATTCCTACACGAAAAAGCCCCTCCATCCGAAAATCTACGCATTGTTCACCCTGTTGTTCCTGCTGATTCTGGTGCTGATGGTCACCATGAACCTCATTCAGCTCCGCGGGGACAAAAAACGAGCCGCTGCCCACAGCGGGGTATAAAGGAGAATTGTCATGAAAAAAGTAATTTGCGTTGTTCTTTCCGTCTTGCTTGCCGTAAGCTGCCTGGCCGGGCTTTCCGGCTGCGGCAGCAGCAAAAAAACCACCCTGTACGTCTACAACTGGGGACAGTACATCTCCGAGGGCGACGACGGCTCTCTGGATGTGATCGCCGCCTTTGAGAAAGCCTACCCCAACATCCGCGTGCAGTATTCCACCTACGACTCCAATGAGATCATGTACTCCAAGCTTGCCAACGGCGGCATCACCGTGGACGTGATCATCCCCTCCGACTACATGATCGGCCGGATGGTGCAGGAGGGTATGCTGGAGGAGCTGAACTTTGACAACATCCCCAACTACCAGTATATCGACGACGCCTTCAAGAACACCTCCTACGACCCGGAGAACAAATACTCTGTCCCCTACACCTGGGGTACCGTGGGCATCATCTACAACACCAAGTACGTGGATGAAGCCGACGTCACCGGCTGGGAGCTGCTGTGGAACGAGAAGTACGCCGGAAAGATCCTGATGTTCGACAACTCCCGGGACGCCTTCGGCATTGCCGAGTACCTGCTGGGCTACGACGTGAACACCACCGACGAGGCCGAGCTTCAGGATTGCGCCGCCAAGCTGGCGGAGCAGAAGCCCGTGGTGCAGCAGTACGTCATGGATCAGATTTTTGACGCCATGGAAAACGAGGAAGCCTGGATCGCCCCCTACTACGCCGGCGACTATCTGACCATGGTGGAGGAGAACCCCGATCTGGCCTTCTACCGTCCCACGGCTCAGGGCTACAACATGTTCATCGACGCCATGTGCATCCCGAAGGGCTGCCAGAACAAGGCGGGTGCAGAGGCCTTCATCAACTTCCTGTGCCGCCCGGACATTTCGGCTGCGAACCTCGACTACATCGGCTACTCCACACCGGAGACCGCCGCGAAGGAGTATCTGGACGAAGAAGTTATCTCCAGCCCTGTCTCCTACCCGGATGACGAGACGCTCGCGCGCAGCGAATCGTTCGCCGAGCTCGGTGTCGAAGCCACGCAGACGATGAACGATCTGTGGCTGTCGGTCAAGACCTCGACCGCCAATACTACGACCTATCTCATCCTGACGCTCGTCGCCATCGCCGCCGTCGCCGCGTTCTTCATCATCTCCGGCATCGTCAAGCGCCGCAAAAAAGCCCGCCGCTGCCGCAAATGGAAGCAGGCATAAACCAACAGCACCGGTCCGTATCCCGGCCGGATCTCCCATAAAAAACACCGCCCGCCAGATCCTGTCTGGCGGGCGGTATTTCGTCTGTCTGGTTTCAGCCGCTGTGTTCCTCGTCGCAGCAGTCGATGGCGAGGACGACGCAGAGGGCGAGCAGGGCGTCCTGCGGGTCTGCGACCTCGAGGGCGTAGCGGCTGCCGAGCGTCAGAAATTCACGCTGGATCGATGCCACGGTCGCGCCGTTTTTCATGATCGCATATTCCAGGCTCATGAAATCGCCCTCGATCTCCCACCCCAGCGCATCCAGACTGTAGCTGCGGGAAAAGAAGGCAAAATTCCGCGTCAGATCGTAATCCTGCCCTTCAATCGTCAGTACGTAGGTGCATGGGATGGAAAACGGCACGTGCTAGATCGCGGCGATCTGCCGCCCGGAGGCGTCTTCGACATTGAGCTTTTTGCCGAAGGTAAAAAACTCACGGTCCGCACTGCAGACGAGCTGATCCTGCTCGTCCCAGATATCAAAATGGTCAAACGACAGAAATTCTTCTTTCAGATAAAAGGTCATCGTGCTCTCCCCTTTCTGTGTTATTTGACGTGCCGGACGGGAAAAGGTTCCGGCTGGAAAAGTCTCTGCATCTATGATATACTATTAGGACTTTCAGCACAAGGAGTCTTTTTCCATGACCAACAAAGAGATCGGCGAGCTGCGGCGCCGTATGAAGCCTGACCGCACCAATCTGACCGCCGTCTACGGCTGCTATGTCGCCTCCAGCGGTGAAGTTTTGTCCACGTTCCGTGAGCCGTTCGGCCTGATGGCGGAGGAGGACAAGGAAAAATATCTGGCAATCTTCCGCCGGGCCCTGTCCGGCACGCCGGACCGGAATCTGCTCGATCTGTCCTTTAGCACAAAGCAGGTCGCCGATTCCGACGAGCACCGCCTGCTCATGCGCCTGCGTGAGACCGCGCTGGACGACGAACAGGCCCGGCAGCAGCTGTTCCAGACGATCATCGGCGCGGTCAGCTTTGAGGAAAACTACCTCATCCTGCTGGCGCACGAGCGTTACGACGTCCCCTTCAAGGCCAAGGATGGCGCCAGGCTTGAAGACGGCAGCGAGGTCTTCTCCTACTTTGTCTGCGCCACCTGCCCCGTGAAGCCCGGCAAGGAGCTGCTGAGCTATATCGCGGAGGAGAAGACCTTCCATAACCGCTCCGCCGGCTGGGCGGCCGGGATGCCGGAGATGGGCTTCCTCTTCCCTGCCTTTGACGGACGGCGGACCAATCTTTACAACTGCCTGTTCTATACCCACTCCTCCGGCGCGGACAATCAGCCGCTTATCGACGCGCTGTTCCACGTCCAGCCGCCGATGCCGGCGGACGAGCAGCGCGACACCTTCGGCGGCGTGCTGCGCAATGCGCTGGATGAGGAATGCTCGCTGGCCGTCGTGCAGCAGGTCCGGCAGGAACTCAAGGACCGGATCGACGCCTGGCAGGAGACCAAAAGCGACGATCCGCTGGTCGTCAGCGGCGACGAGCTCAAGGACGTGCTGGAAAGCTGCGGCGTGTCGGAGGATAAGCGGATGCAGTTCGGCGCACAGTTTGATGAGTCCTTCGGCGGCGGTGCGGTGCTCAATCCCCGGAATCTGATCGACGTGAAAAAGTGCGTGCTCAAAACGCCGGATGTGTCGATCACGGTCAATCCGGAGCGGCCGGATCTCGTGGAGACGCGCACGATCGGCGGCGTCCGGTATCTGCTCATCAAGGCGGACGAGGGCGTCGAGCTCAACGGCATCGATCTGGCGGAGGACGCATAAGGACATAAAGCGCGCAGGGCGATGCCCTGCGCGTTCGTTTATCGTTTATTCTGTTTTGGTCGGCTTCGGCGTCCCGGCCATGGCTGGAAGGACCGTCAGCCCGGTCACGGCCAGCCCCAGCAGCGCGCAGAGCAGCGGCTC
>OHOZ01000834.1_pt1 | contig 15957 bp, 15 predicted proteins | sample 1569931 | NCBI WGS metagenome assembly OHOZ01 (sample SAMEA3879572, study PRJEB24766) | human gut metagenome | biome: human-associated habitat; feature: feces | place: USA | collected 1985/1987
ACTGGATGCTTTTCTGAAAGAAATTATCAATGATACAATCTTTCGCCAGAGTCTGTGTCGAAAACAGATAAGCATTTATTGCAAGAAATGAGTATAATATGTGTCTCACTCGATCTTTCCTTTTATCGCATTAACAGGGTTAATGCTGAAAAACAGCCTACTGAAAATGATATTTGCAAATATAAACACCAATAGGACATTGGCAAGTGATATTGTAATCATTGTTGTCCTAATACTTATTGTTACATCTAAAAAATACTTAATAATATGCATTATTACTCCTGCATGGATGAGTGAAATAAAAAGACATACGCTCAGCATTATTAATGACTCAATGATAATTAGAACTGTAATCTCTTTCTTTTCTGTACCATGGATTATTTTTAATGATAACTCTACCCGTCTCGAATAAAAGCTGCGTTTCGATAAAATAAAACATGTCACGGACGCAGACAGAGTTAATATCACGTATACAGAGTTAGTGAGTAATGAAAACCGCTCTAACACTCTGTCCACAGCTTCCTTGGCGTTTAAAGATGAGACAATATCGAATTTTCTTATATCATTGTCATATAAAACTCTCTTTACGTTGTTTATATCTCTCTTTGTTACTATGTTATCAAGAAAGATTTTAACAGCATTGACTCTGTTATCGAGTTTCATTTTAAACATAGTTTCCAGTGGAATGAAAATGTGTTCATCTGATTGGTTTGCTTTCAATCCAAGGCTGTCAAGAAAATCCGTTTTTGAGTTTAATCTGACACCAATAATTTTAAACGGAACACCATTAATAAATATTTGTTTCTTACTGAAAAACGGACTAGATTCATTAACAATAGCAACATTGCCATTGTACTTATCATTTAAATCTCCAGAATATTCCGTGTTCAATCCCAGCTTGTCAATTCCGCTCACCGAAAATAGTTCACCGGAAAAAGGTGTATCGCTGACATAGAGGAATGCGTTCTTCGAGAAAGAAAGAACTTTACTAACCGTAATGAATTTTTCTGTTATATATCCTACCGTTTTAGGTCGATATAATTTGACAAATATTACCTTGTCACTATGAACTTTTAGTTCTTCTTCAGCTTTTAAGGAAACACTGTATATCAAAGAGTCAGTAATAATTATCCCTATAAAGCTAAGAGATAAAAAAACAAGAAATGCAAAATTCTGTCTTCTATTTTCTATGATATTAAGGAGCGCCTCCTTTAGATAATAGTGCAAAGTTGTCATGTTGAATGATAACACAAGAATCCTCAGCCACACTTACAGGCGCAGACATGTACAGTTATTGGAAACATTATATATAATGTACCTGACTATTAATAACTAAGGGATATATAATTATAAGTTTATGATAATAATCGAAATCTGTGTGACTAAACTTAGTATAAATATATGCACTTAATGCTGTGGAGCATCCCCTGCACGTTATGCAGAGATATTAATGATTTGATTTTACCCAGCAATAGTGGACATGCGGCTAAGTGAGTAGACTCTCAGTCAGAGGTGACTCACATGACAAAAACAGTATCAACCAGCCAAAAAACACGTAAACTGAACCGTCCCGGAAATCCTGGAGACTAAACTTCCAGAGAAAGCGGTAAACAGGATGACTAAAAATACTCGTTTTTCCCCCGAAGTCAGTCATAGGGCGATTCGTATGGTTCTGGAAAGTCAGGGCGAATATGACTCACAATGGGCGGTAATTTGTTCCATTGCCCCAAAGATTGGCTGTACACCGGAGACTCTGCATGTCTGGGTACGCCAGCATGAGCGGGATCGAGTAGGAGGAGGGATAACTCCCGCCGTCCTCTCACACCACCGTACATGCGGCTCCGCATACGGCGGTTCATGTTAACACTGGAAGTGATCAGGAAAATCAATGACTGGCCGTCAAACCGTGTGCATGAACTGCTGCCCTGGAACCTCTCGGCTGTAAAATAATCCTTACGCCACGTACTTCTCGGGGCGCTTACTTTTCAAATGAGTTTAAACTTCAAATGGTTAAACTGGCTTTACAACCAAGGGATTCTGTTGCCCGTATTGCCCGGGAGCACGATATCAATGATAATCTTCTGTTCAAATGGCTCAGGATCTGGCTGATCAAAGGGCGTATATCACGGCGTCTTCCGCTAACGAATTCTTCTGGAATTGGCGTTGAATTATTACCTGTGGAGATGACGCTGGATGAGCGTCCTTACCCCGTTTTTACGCGAGGTAATTATGAAGATCAATGACTAGCCGTCGAACCGTGTGCATGAACTGCTGCACTTTCAGGATGTAATATTGCCCGGTAGAAGTGTCATAATACAGGTCTCCCGGCGTTCCTTTCCCCCCAAAGATACTGACAGTATTAACCGGTACATTGATGTCACTGGCTTTTAATGTCTGAAAGTCGAGTGTTACCGTTGATTTTTTCTCACTGTTATTGGTAATGATGGCCCCGTAGTCAGCCGCCTGAAGACGGGTAAAGGTCAGGTTATTACCATTCAGTTCCAGACGTCCTCCACGGTATCCCCACGAAATATTATCCGGATTAACTTGCTGTGAGTCAGAAAGCACAACTGTCGGACGACCGCTGGCAATACCAACAGAGCTGAAAGCCTGTACCTTTCCGTCAGCATCCGCCTGCTGGTTGAGAATAACGGTACCGTCCCCCACCTTGAGTCCGCCTGCATTCACACCGGTCCCGTTTACTGTCAGGGTACCTTCGCCAGTTTTATGCAGGTTATCACCGGCAACTCCGTTCACCTGCCACAGAACGTGGGTTCCTTTATCGGTGATAATCCCGCCCCCCATCCATGTCTGGCCGTTCAGGGCGGACACCCTGTAATCGCCGGCAAACTGCAGATACCCAGCTCCCTGATTAACGGAATTCTGCAGAACGACCTCGCCATTATTGCCGGTGAACAGGAGGTTTTTTCCTGCGTTCAGATCATTTCCTTTCTTTCCATGCATATCCCAGGTCGTGTTTCCCTGAGTCAGTGTGCCGGTGCCATTAGCTGCATCATATTTCCACTGCAGTACTCCCTCACCAGAGGTGTAGGCTATAGTTTTGTCAAAATCATTTTGCGGTTGCTGACCAAGGAAATCCTGAGTGGTGACGACCCAGTTATTTCCATAGTTAGTTCCTGAGGAAAGCACGCCAATCAGTACCCATTTTTTTTGCAGGGAATCATAAGCAAACAGGGGGGAGCCGCTGTCCCCCATATTCAGATAATTAGCCAGAGGTCCATTCGCGGGATTAAAAATGTCACCGGTCTGAGCTGTAATCATCTGTCCGTTGTTATAGGAGTTCAGCGCGCTGACGGTTCCCCCAACAAGAAATCCGCCATTGGTATACACATGGGTGCAATTACCATTTTTGTCTTTGACGTACTGCATCCCCCCCCCAAGGCGATAGAATGCAGTAAAGCGTTCGCCGGCCTGATAGGCACCGCTCACAGCCCCGACGTCAGACACTTCTGCCGGCGCCACCTCTGTCACTAGTTTACTCAGGCGGCGGGTTTTAATATCAAGACCGCTATTATTATTTGTACCAACCGTAGTATAGGTGTTTTTGGCGTATCCGAAGCTCATCGTGTCAGAGCCGCTGACATGTTTGGCGGTAACCACATATGAGGGGAGTAAAGAGTATGGTTTCCCGGAGGCAGGCTACCGGTAGTAATAATAGTGGCACTACTGAAATCAGTCATCGGGGCTTTATCAAGTTTACCGACCAGATGGCCCTGCTTGCCGTAAATGAAAATATTCGTGGTCCCCGGCGTAAACTGACCTTTATTCTCGGCAAAGTCGCGGAATATCTGATAAGGGATCTCTGCACTGACCGTTGCTGACAGAGCTGGCCATGCCGAAGAAAGTGATAAAGCTGCAACAGACATAAGAATAACCCGACGTGAAAGTCTGCGATGGCTTTTGCAGGTAACCCTGCGGGCCAGTTCGGAGACAGCAATCAGGCTTTTGGTTATATGGCAATACTTAAGATAATATATTTTGTTCATATAGAAACATCAACCTAATTTTGACAAAGATTAATTACATTGGATGTGGATGGAGCAGTCCGAGATTTTCCTCACATATAATATCAATTACTAAGTATCTATTTTTTAGTTGGTGTAATATAATTTTTATTAAGGTAAGCGGAAAAACAACCAAAAAAAACGCAAGATGTTATTTTTTTATCATTTTGAGCTGGTTTGGCTGGGGGGATGCTCTTCTCTTAAGCTTCTTGCTCAACTTTAAAAATAGTTATGCCAGTTCGGTATCGATAAGGGGCAGTTTGGATATCGAAAATTATTGTACGTTAAGGCTGCTTTTTAACCCGTAGTTGGTTCTCTATAAAGTGCCTGAATACGGTAAATCTGCGAAGTACTGTAGCCCGTTGCATCTGCTGTTTCTCTAATGCTGAGTTTTTACTTGTCTGTAGTACAAACTTTCTGATGTAGTTCCAGCTCGGCATGTTTTCCCCGGTATTTACCCAACGTATGAGCTCGTTCAATTCCCTGTTTTTGGCGTTGGCGACGATTCAGTCAGTCCTTATGCGACATCGCGGACATCAGGTCTATAAGCATATTATTTATTGCAGTTATCACTGTGCGGGTAATCGGATCTGATTGTGAAGGATCTCTATCTGACAGGGCTTGCCATGATGTTGGAACATCCAGACTGACAATTCGCAATTCATGTTGTTCAATTTGCTTTTTCAGCGTTATCCGGTCGTTGTTGCTAAAACGAGTCAGGCGGTCTATCTGCTCAACCAGTAAAATATCATTACGGTGACTGTCCATCGGTAATCGCTCCAGTTCCAGACGGTCAAGTCTTGTACCGCTTATGTTCTCCCGATCATAATTGGCAATTTTATGCCTCCGTTCCTGGACGAACTGTTCCAGTATCTCTTTTGCCCGATCTGCAAACTGATCTTATGTTAACGCCCTTAAATAAGCTCTGATGAATATATTCTATCGCATATAGGTTATGTTATTAATTGTATGAGGTCACATTTTATATCTCGCATCAGGGTGTACCCTTATGCAATAACTTTTTAATCAAAAATAACGTACTGAATAATTAACAAGGAGAACTATATGGCAAGGAGGCAGATTCTTTCTCTATCGGAAAGAGAATCATTACTGGCATTGCCAGACGATGAGTTAACACTGACTTGAATGACGTATTTCAGTGGTAAGCGACTCGTCAGAACCGTATTGATATTTACTGAGAGCTCAGATCAACTTTCCAGGGCAACAGATCGCGTACCCGGTTTGCCGGCCAGTCCTGGATATGTTCAATGACGTAACGCAGCCACTTTTCTGGCTCCACATTGTTCAGACGGCATGTGCCGATCAGCGAGTACAACACCGCCGCATGTTCACCACCGCTGTCGGAACCCGCGAACATCCAGTTTTTCCGGCCTACGGCCACTCCCCGTAAGGCGTTCTCTGCGATGTTGTTGTCGATTTCCACCCAGCCATTACTGCAGTACACGTTCAGTGCATCCCACTGTTTCAGCAGGTATGCGAACGCTTTTGCCGTATCTGAGTGACGCGACAGTGTTTTCATCTGTTGCTGTATCCAGTCATACAGTGACTGCATCAGTGGCGCGGCTCTGGCTTTTCTTGCCGCCAGACGCTGTTCTGCTGAACAGCCCCGGACCTCTGCCTCGATGGCATACAGTTCACCGATACGCTGCAGGGCTTCCGTGGTGATGTAGGTGGGCGCTCTTGCATGCACATCGTGGATTTTTCTCCGGGCATGAGCCATACACGCGGCTTCCGTTATTCTGCCGGATTCGTATAACGCCCGGTAACCACCGTAAGCATCGGCCTGAAGCACTCCGCTGTAACCGGCCAGGTGATTTTGTGGATGGATACCTTTCCGGTCCGGACTGTACGCGAACCAGACCGCCGGGGGCATCTGTGAACCAGCGTTACGGTCATCACGGACGTAGACCCACAGCCGGGCTGTCCGGGTTTTACCGCTGCCCGGCTCCTGGACCGGGACGGGGATATCATCAGCATGGACTTTACCGGGCATCAGCACATACTGGCGCAGGACGTCATACAGCGGCTCCAGCAGTTCAGCAACAGCACCTGTCCAGCGCCCCAGTGTGGCACGGCTCAGCTCCACTCCCTGACGACGGTATATTTCTGACTGGCGGTATAACGGCAGATGGTCTGCATATTTCCCGGTGACAACATGGGCCAGAAGCCCCGCTCCGGCATAACTACGTGCAATGGGTTTTGAAGGTACTGGTGCCTGCACGATATGGTCGCACCGGCAACAGGCCTGTTTCGGACGTTGTGTTTCGATAACCTTAAAGGCGCTGCTGATAAGCTCCAGTTGCTCTGACACATCACATCCCAGAGAACTGAGTTCACCACCACAGGCAGGACAGCATTCCTCTTCCGGCCGGATAACCCGGGTTTCACGGGGAAGTGAGGCCGGTAACGGTTTACGGGCTGAAGACTGGCGCAGGGCGGATGGCAGTACCGGGTCATATTGCTCACCCAGCGTTTCCGCCATTTCTTCCTGAAGTGCGCTGATTCGCTCCTGTGCTTCCTGTATCTGCCGTTCGGTTTTTGCACGAAGTTTTTCTGAGCTTTTACCGAACTGCATACGTTGCAGTTTCGCAACCAGCGCCTTCAGCCGGTTGATTTCGGAAGCATAAGCCGCCACCCGCTGTGAGAGCAGGCGGTTGTATTCAGCCATCTGGCGGATGGTGTCCTGTTGCGTCTGCAACAGTGCCCGCAGGCGGGCGTTCTCATGAGCAAGTGAGGTGTCCATATCCTAACTTTACAACGGGTTATATGCGGATTCCAGCGCGTTCCGTTCGTTTCGGGTGCTTCCAGTTGATACCTTCAAGAAGCATGGATAACTGAGCCGGAGTAAGGTGCACCTTGCCGTCACGGGTGACTGGCCAGACGAAGCGGCCCCGCTCCAGGCGTTTGGTGAAGAGGCACAGTCCGTCACTGTCAGCCCACAACACTTTTATCTGGTCACCCCGGCGTCCGCGGAAGATGAACAGGTGTCCGGAGAACGGGTCATCCTTCAGGACGTTCTGAACTTTTGATGCCAGGCCGTTAAAGCCATTTCGCATATCGGTGATACCTGCAACCAGCCAGATACGCGAACCTGCAGGGAGAGATATCATCAGTGGCTGCTCCCTTTTATTTCGCGGATAAGTGTCTGTAATAACGCCGGCGTCAGTTTACCTTTAAGCCTGAGAGTTCCGGCCGGCAGAACCAGCTCACAACACAGACTGTCGGACGGTGTATTTATCTGCTCTGGTTCCTGTGCGGGGGCCGGGATTTTATTATCCGGCTCCGGCGTTAACGTCACGGGAAGCAGTGCCGGCATATTTTTTCCGGAAGGCAGCAGGCCACCTTTCCGGTATTGATGGCGCCAGTTGAAGAGCAGGTTATCGTTGATTCCGTTTTCCCGGGCGATCTGCGCCACACAGGCTCCGGGCTGCAGTGACTGCTCCACTAAGGCGATTTTAAACTCATAAGGGAAGTTGGGCCGCCGGGGACGTTTTTTTACCACGGGGGCTTCGGATATAACGGTGCTTTCAGGACGTACGACTGGTACCGTGGAAAATTGTCCGTAAAGGCAGGCATCAAGTTCCTGCTCCGACATGCCTGCGGGCAAAGGCCACGAAAGGCCAGCTCTCCGAAAGCGCACGAACATACTACAAACTGTTGATTTTGGTACACCCAGGCGACGCCCGGCCACAACCCGGGGTAAATGTTCTTCAAAGTGAAGACGTAAAGCTTCAGTGATCCAGGTCCGGTGTTTCATACGATAGTGTCCATTAAAAATGATGGACATTATTTTTGTAGAGCCGGAGGAAACAGACCAGACGGTTTAAATGAGCCGGTTACTTTCAGTGCGCAGGATCTGGCAATTATCAATGCTCACCGTAAACCTGCTGCCGGTTTGGTTTTGCCGTTCTTCTCTGTTATCTGAAAAGTATTGGGGTGCCCCGGATAAAAAATCATCCCCACCCGCAAAATTGCTAAAAACCATTGGCGCTCGACTTAAGTTATCAGCAAAACTTTGGCAGGAATACGTTTCCGATCGGATTGAACCGCCCCGGTTTTCCTGGAGAGTGTTTTATCTGTGAACTCAGGCTGCCAGATCATCGTTTCCAATGGATGGAAGCATAATAAGCTTTTTCTGCTTCTGCCGGAGGAGTATGACTCAGCCTTTCCAGCAATCGTCGATTGTTATACCAGTCCACCCACGTGAGTGTGGCCAGTTCCACTTCTGCACGGTTTTTCCAGCGCTTACGATCACGCTGTTTAGCGACTCGATGGCATTCGTCGTATAGATCACTTTGCGGATGTCCGTTGGATAAGCGAAGAACGTGGTAAGATTCGGCCAGTTAGCCTGCCAGCTTCGGCTTATCTGAGGATAGCGACTGTCCCAGGCCGCAGCGAACGCTTCCAGTGCCTGCTGACCTGCCTCTTCCGTGGGAGCCTGATAAATCGCTTTCAGGTCGCGAGTGACGGCTTTGTAGTCCTTCCATGACACGAAGCGCAGGCTGTTGCGCACCATATGCACGATGCATAACTGGATGCGGGCCTTCGGATATACTGTGTTGATGGCATCCGGGAAGCCTTTCAGGCCATCCACACAGGCGATGAGGATATCGTTCAGACCGCGGTTTTTCAGTTCAGTCAGCACATTGAGCCAGAACTTCGCCCCTTCATTTTCGGCCAGCCACATACCCAGCAGTTCTTTCTGACCTTCGATATTGATGCCCAGTGCCAGGAACACCGATTTGTTGATGACGCGACTGTCCTGCCGAACTTTCAGGACGATACAGTCAAGATAAACAATGGGGTAAACAGCATCCAGTGGTCTGTTTTGCCATTCTACAACCTGCTCCATCACGGCATCTGTGACCTTTGATATCAGAGCCGGTGAAACATCTGCGTCATACAGTTCTTTGAACGCAGTAGCTATCTCACGGGTGGTCATCCCTTTGGCATACAACGAGAGGATCTGGTTATCCATCCCGGTAATACGGGTCTGATTTTTCTTTACCAGTTGTGGTTCGAAGGTACCGTCACGATCGCGCGGAGTACGCAGTTCCAGTGGACCGTCGCCTGTGATAACGGTCTTTGTGGAATAACCGTTGCGGGAGTTAGCTCCTGGTCTGGACTGATTTTTCTCATACCCAAGATGGTGTGTCATCTCTGCATTGAGAGCGGCTTCAACGCTGAGCTTTTTCAGCAGCCGATCAAACTGACTGAGGTCTTCAGGGGTTTTGAGGTTTTTGGCCAGTTCGTTAGCCAGAGCCTGTAACTGTTTTTCGTCCATAAATTAGCCTTCATTTGATGCTGGATTGAATATATCAAAATCAGGCAATTACACAAATCTATGTACAGGCTCGGGCTCTCTTAATTTAAGCTGAAGAATCCAGTCAATTCTACGGTATATTGTCCGGGTTTGTAACCAGCGTTTTTAGATACTACACCAGAAATAGTTTGTGGGGGAGTTTTTTGAGATACATGATAATATCCGTAACCACCTCCTAGTTGTTGCTGTACAACTCCACTGTACGTCGTCATTAAAGTATATTTATCCTGACCCTTTTTCATGACAAGCTTTCCATCTCTAGTATCTGCCCCCCAAAAATAAACAGTTCCTCCTAACGCTTTACATCTAGGGTCAGGAACATCTAACTTGAAATTTATATATTTATCTCCTTTATCAGTTGGAATAGTATATGTTACAGGGTCAGGCGAACTAATAGATAATGAACATGAATTAGAAATAGTAATAGTTCCAGTTGATGAAACAATATTTTTACCTGCGGCTTTACTAGTTAAAGAACTAGGTGTTGGATTTGCTGCTATAGATAACCCACTGTACAAGCTGAATACCAGACTCGCAATGATACTTATCTTTTTCATATGAAAAATCTCCTAAATATTGTATTCACTTTCAGTTTTTATTTAGCGAAACATTTTGAATAAAAATAAACACACACCACCAATTAACTACATCACGTCATTAATACCCCGTATTCATGCTACTGAATGACATATACGTTTAGTCTATTTAATATCTTCGACGATAATATACTGTTATCTTCCCAAAACTATACACTCACCGCTTATTGAAAGCATATATTCGCCAGGAATAACCTTCTGATCTCCATCAACTATCACATCAAATATAGCCTGTTCTTCCTTGCCCAGCCTAAATATTCCCCGTTGAGCCTCTCCAAAAGAGGAAATCCAGCCATTACCACCTATCCTGACCCGTAGTTCATGTTGGATCCCTTTGCTGTTTTGTACAATATAATGTTCCGGACGTCCTCCATCCTGACGGGCATTCATCCATACATGAAACCCCGTATGAGTTTCCCGACAGGTCATTCGTCCAGTTGCCAGTTTCATACCATCACGTAACTGGCTTTCTGTGTTTCTGTGGCTAACCAAGTTAATCTCCGCAGCCGCTGACAGGCTACTCACTACCATCAGACAAGCTCCACAGGATAGCGACACTATCCCCTTTTTCATCATCAGATTCCTTCTGCTATATGCATACTGCACTAGTAAGATAGAGCCCTGCTGGTCCTTTTTTTACAGGAAGGCGGTAGTTTGCATAGCAATGGCTATTCATTCCCCACTGTGCCTTCAGTTTGCCAGCTTCTGACAATCCACTCAGATACACCATCCCCTTGTCATCCACTACCCCTGTAGAATTTGATACTTCCGTTTTTCCTTCTAAGGTAACGACTGTACCAAATGGTAAAGGTGTTCCATCCGCACGAGCCAGCCTCACGACTGCACGATTACCCACTCGGGTCTTGAATTTAGCCCGTACAACGGCTCCTTTCGTCGGAACGACACGAGTATCAGTTTGAAGCACCTCTGCATTTTCAGGGAAAGTTGTCGGGTCCAGTGTAATAATATTTTCCTGATATGGGGTTATATAACTCACTAATGCATATCCACGAGAATCAGTCGAAACGCCCGGCCAGCCTCCAACAGAAGCCCCCCGTACACCTGGTGCTGCAATCAAAGCCATCGTATCACCGAACCTCTGACCAAATGTTATACCTTCACTATGCATAGCTATGCTTCCTGACATCCCTGCATTCATCTGGCGAGTATGACTATTGTAACTATACATCCCCACTAGTTCTCCATAGCTTCCTGACCAACGCATATTCAATCGGCTTGTATCTGCATCATACTTGCTACCAGGCACTATCTGTTCACGGATGTCCCAGTATAGCTTCTGGTCAAAGGCACGTCCGTTTAGTCCCATTTCATAACGAGTGTTTTGTCTCGTGGAATGCTGTATTTGTGCAGTGGCATTTACATCATTATCATTTTTTCCCAGCCAATGCTTCAATGGGATACTCATCCACATACCAACAGTGTCTTCATTAAAGGTTCGATTACTAAAGTAGTCCCCAACATTGCGATTGCGTGTCCAGTTAACTGAGAAAGATATATCTTTCCATGACATACTATATGATGCTCCAATATAATCCTGTCTGTCCCCCCCCTTATATTCATCCCTCCCCCCGCTTAGTCCTATAAATCCCCATGGACCAAGAGACTGGTTTATATTTATTGTAATCCTGCGCCTTTTTCTATCAGTATCATTAAATACAAAGTTAGCTCCACTGCGATAAGTATCCAAAATATCTGATAGTTCATGATATCCTTCATTTGAATACTGATAACTCGCAGCTGAAAAACTAGTGTCTGTCAGTTTAAAGGATTTGTCATAACGGATGCGCCAACTGTTTCCCGTATCAAAATCATATCCTTTTTGCTGGCCTCGGGAATAAATCGTATCCAATGATGCTGCCCCCATATTTCCTAGCGACAAACCAACCCCTAGTGCTGCAGCCTGATAATGTTCAGCAGTCTGAACTCCACCAAAGACTGTCAATGCCCGTGGTAAGCCATACATAGCTGTTGCTTGCCATAGATATGCTTTTTCTACAGATTCATCCGATGAACGATACTGTCCGGCACTTATATTATACTTTAGATACCCCTCACGCAGAGCTATGGCTGGTGTAGTAAATGGTACATTAAAAGACTGTATGGCTCCATCCGACTCAAATATGGTCACCTGAAACTCACCACCGGATCCCGTTATAGGTAGATCTGTTAAAGCAAAAGGTCCCGCTGCTACAGTTTGACTCTGTATTAGATAACCATTTTGACGTATTTCAATCCGGGCTTGAGTACGTGCAATACCTCTAATTACAGGAGCAAATCCACGCTGATTATAAGGTATCATATTCTCATCAGTTCCAAGCATCACCCCCCTAAAAGGGACACTGGCAAAAATATCTGCAGGGGTATAGTCTTCCCCCAGTGTTAAACGACTTTTTATATTATTCAACCCACGTTCTGCACGGATGTATGAGCTTTCCCATTTTCCCACTTGACCAGAAGACTTATTCAAAGTTGTCAAGTTTCTGATACGCCACGGCCCAATGTTAATTCCCGGTTCCAAACTGGCCCAGAAATTATCTGACGTTGTTTTCTCATAATGTTGAAATTCTGAATGTCCTGCCTCTACCTGCCAATTTAGCAAAAAAGTTGATATTCCGTCTTCCCATATCAGGTCGGAAGCAACTCCTCTCAATGGTGAACGAATTGCTACTTGAGGGATACTAAGCACTAATTTCTGCGCTTCAAACAGAAACTCTTCGGTTGCTTGAGGAATTACAGATAAATCTGCACATTGTCTTTCATCTTTTTTTCCATAATGCGAGAGGAAAAGTTTAGGGTATTTCTCTGTCTTCACCCCATAACGCATTAACAACTCCTCACTTAAACAAGCCTTTAAATAAGGTTTTCCATTACTATGTTCGGCATGGAAAAATATATCCTCTGAACCCACAATAGTTCCATTTAGAAAAATATCGACTGGATAAATGCCGGGAAGTTGCCCTCCATTTTCAAAAAGAGTTAGGTCTACTCCCTCCCCTCTTCTCTTTAGCAAAGATGCATCGAATGAATATGTCTTTCCATCTGAATTTCTCGTATGGAAAAGTGAAAATGCGATTATTACGAAAAAACACACTTTTACCATGCTATTTATATGAAGCATAAAGATATTCCACCACAGGAAAAATATATATAAAAAATGCTCCAGCTATTATAATTATAAATTTATATCAGTTTCAAAAAACTCACTAACCCCACCGTAATCAGTTACAATTTTCCATTGTACTTTACTACTCTTACTCACAGGAATCGGATATTCAAAAGAGGAAAACGGAGCTATATAATGATGTTCAGATATTTCTTTCCCCCCCACACGCAACTCTGATAAATTTATATAAAAAGGTGTTGGGTTGACTCCTTTTAATTTATTGTTAACCCTCTGCCACTTTACTTCTCCGGCAACATCTTCAGGATGTCCTTTTACACTTGACGGACGGACAAACATCTTGATACAAGTACTTAATGAGACTTGCACATTCAAAGTTACATTGTTTAAACTATTTTTATTACTCTCAGCCCATTTTTCATCAGACTTTGGCGGAATTCCTTTCACACAAATCCATTGTAAAGTTTCCCGATCTTTCGGAAAATCACCACCTGTTCGAACAATACGAAGACGACTGGATTGTAAGGCATCAAGCCGAAATAACGGTGGCGTTATGATAAAAGGTGCTGGTGTTTTTTGGTCTTCTAATAATACCTCTGACTGAACTAACATTGGGTAATCATGATCATTAATAATTGTTAATGTTTCTCCAGAGGAAAAAATGTTATAAATCACACGAGTAGCCCCCAAATGCAGAGAAAACATTTGGGTCTTATTTCCCTCGTTTTCAAACGTTTTTGCATTTGCAGATACAAAAAAACATAGCGGTAAACTACTTACCAGCAAAGCTGTTCGTATTTTCATATATTTTCTTAGGGTAGTTATATGCATTTCTAATATAGAGTATATAGTGCGCCAATTTATTGTGAGATAAAAAAATATCATACATTGATAGTAAGAGTTAATAGAGCACCGTATTGACGCTTTTTTGCTGGTTGATACAGATTTTGTCATGTGAGTCACCTCTGACTGAGATTTTACTCACTTAGCCACGTCCACTATTGCTGGGTAAGATCAATCTGACTCTGCCCACGCTGGATGATCCCGTGTCAACGCCACGATGGGGGATGCGGACGATTTCCTGGACTGCTTTATCATTCCAGCCCGCATTGTTGGCGGTACATTTTGGGACTGACGGCACCCAGCGATAATTTTATACGCCACTCGTTATACCATCTGATGTAAGCATCCACTTGCTGCATGAACTTTTCTGGCGTGATGCCCGACCATTTACGCCCATAATACATTTCCGTTTTCAGTCTGCCGAAAAAGCCTTCGCATGCGGCATTATCAGGTGAACATCCTTTATACGGAGCGACTAAAAGAAGCAAAACTGCTGGCATCAACAGGGAGTACAGGCGACTCGTATGACAACGCGATGGCGGAGAGCATCAATGGTCTTTACAAAGCGGAGGTAATACACCGTAAGAGCTGGAAAAACCGTGCAGAAGTAGAACTGGCCACACTCACGTGGGTGGACTGGTATAACAATCGACGATTGCTGGAAAGGCTGAGTCATACTCCTCCGGCAGAAGCAGAAAAAGCTTATTATGCTTCCATCCATTGGAAACGATGATCTGGCAGCCTGAGTTCACAGATAAAAGAGACAAGGCATTTACACAGAATCTTAAACAGGCTCGTCATACTTCATCCACCGTAATGCGCCACCTTGTAGACTATCCACGCAGGTCCGGTGACTTCCGGCAGCTCATCGTCATCTGTCGGGGAAGACCATTCAAGTTCTCCCCACAGGACATCAACAAGCTCTCCACGCTCATACAACTGCCAGCCACAGAAATTGCAGCCCTGCTCGGCATACCAGTGCTCCAGCGTGCAACTGAAACGGCGGCTTAATTCTGCAATAACGTCGCTTTCCGGCTGACACCACGGCGTGTCGAAATCAACCTGAATGAAGTTGTCTCCCTGACTGCTGATATTCACCTCATACCCCACAGGCCACTTCACGCCATACTGTTCCGTATACCAGTGATATGCAGAAGGAACACCGTTCAGAACACCACCGTTAAAGCCATTCACTTCAACATCCAGGCGGGTGGGCAGAACCGTCAGCAGGTCAAACGGCATGGTTTTTTCCGACAGTACGTTGTCACACAGACGGTTCCACCACACCGATACATCCTCGTTGCTCCAGAAGCCACACCAGTCACCTCTTTTTGCGGTGAAAAGTACGGTGATGGTATCCCTGACATCGTCCGGTAATCCTTCCCAGCGACGCTGTCCAGTACCGCTCTGCAGCCAGAGTTCATGCAGCATCAGGCAGTTTTGCTCATCCAGCAGTACACCGTCCTGCAGGTGCTTCAGCCAGCGGGTGAACGCGATATTCTCCGGCGATACAACGCCACGTCCGGCAGCCGTCAGTCCGGGGCATGGTTCAAATCGCACATCTTCAGTGGTCTGCAGAAGTCCGGCACTTCCGGCCAGAAACAGCTGAATACCTTCATTTGTGGCGCGGCGATAAAGCGGTGTGACTGCACCGCTGGCCAGTCGTTTAATCTCAGCGATCTGTGCCGGTTCACCAGAAAAATACATACGATTCGAGCACCAGTTTGGCATGGGAATTCTCCTCTCACATGCGGCCTCCATCAGGCCGTGCCGGCACGGCCTGGGTAACCAGGTTTTTTGTCCACAGAACCGTGCACAAAATGCTGTGGATAAGCTGGACACAGCAGTCCACAGCAGGCATACAGCCACACTCTCAGAGAATTGAGCGTTTTTTAGTCACAACAATGACATTTGACTGTGTGTGGATTCAGTTATTAGAATGCTGTATATGCATGGGTCTTCCCCTGTTGTGGTGGGTGGTACATAATTGAGTGATTTTCAAACACC
>OHOZ01000844.1_pt1 | contig 15830 bp, 5 predicted proteins | sample 1569931 | NCBI WGS metagenome assembly OHOZ01 (sample SAMEA3879572, study PRJEB24766) | human gut metagenome | biome: human-associated habitat; feature: feces | place: USA | collected 1985/1987
ACCACCCGAAAAACGCGCTTGAGGAGTTCCGCGCCTTTCTGCGCGAGCAGGGCTATGCGGAAAAGAGCATCGACGAGATTCTCAAGATGTTTGAAGAACGCCTCAAGGAACAGAAGGAGGAGCACAACGGCGGCTCGTACTGGATCGGCACGGGCGGCTACTCCAACTTCGGCAACGCCGGCCACAGCCCGCAGGGCATCCGCGTCGGCGGCGAGAGCATCTACCGCCGCGCCTTTCAGGTCGCGGGAGAGCGAAAGTACCGCGATTTCCGCCGCGACAATACGCTCGACATCCGCCAGTTCCAGATGGCTTTCCGCCTGCTGCGGCAGTATTCCGACCAGTCGCTCGGCGACAAGACGGAGTTCGACGTGGACGGCACCATCCGCGACACCTGCGACAACGCGGGCACGCTCAAGGTGCGCTACAAGCGCCCGCGGCGCAACACCGTCAAGGTGCTGATGCTGATGGACTCGGGCGGCTCGATGAGCTACTACTCTCAGCTCTGCTCGATGCTCTTTCAGGCGGCGCGGCAGTCCAACCACTTCAAGGAGCTGCACGTCTACTACGTCTACTCGCGCGTCTACACCGACCCGCGGATGTACCGCGAGCACGGCGTTTCGACCGAGTGGCTGCTGAAGAATTTCGGCAGCGAGTACAAGGTCATTTTCGTCGGCGACGCGCTGATGGATATGTACGAGCTGACGGAAAAGCGCTATGACTATTTCGCCGGCAGCGGCTCGCTCTCCGGCATGGACTGGCTCAAGCGCTTCAAAGAACAGTACGACCATCTCATCTGGCTCAATCCCGAGGAGCCGCCGCGCTACGGCGGCTATTGGGGTCAGAGCTACGGCCACATCGCGCGGCTCATTGATATGTACCCGCTGAGCGTGGATGGGCTCGAGCGTGGCATGAAAAAGCTGCTGGTGAGCAAATAGCACAGCAAAAGGGACCGTTCTCTGCGGAGGAGAACGGTCCCTTCAGTCTATTTGGGGCAGCGGGGCCTGACCGCGGGGCTTTCCCGTCCCATCCGCCCTCTGCCGGAAATGGGCCGGGCGATCACCCGTGATAGTCGCCGGTCGCGGAATCGACCGTGACAAAGGGAACGATCTCGCCGTCGATCTCCACATAGACCTGATAAACGCCGTCGCCCAGATCCTCATAGTGATGCGGCGTGACACCGTAATTTTCCAGCAGACTCTTTTCAAACCCGGCTACGTCCCACGCGGCGTCATCGCCGCTGTCGGCATCCCGCAGCCCCGCCGAGCGCATGATGGCTTCCACGGGCTCGACCGGCTCGCTGCCCCAGGTGATCTCCACGTCCGCGCACCCGGCGTCCTCCAGCAGCTCCAGCGCTTCATCGGTCAGCAGCTTTTGGTATGCCTCGTCCACCAGCTCCAGCTTCTGCAAACGCTCGGTCCGATCCTCGTTCTTTGCGCTCAGCCACGCGGAAGCGGCGGTGCCGATCTCATCCGTGTCAAGGCCCGTATTCACGTCCCAGTCCAGCAGCTTGACCGCGGCCTGCACGGCCAGCAGCGAAGAGCCTGCCGTTCCGACCGCAACGTCCGCGTCGATCTCGTCCAGAATGGGGAGCGTCAGCGCCTGCGGCGCATCGGCCGGCGCGCCGGAGCTGTCGGACTCCGCCGGGGCGTCCGTTTCAGAAGGGACGCCGCTGTTTGGCTCTGCCGGTGCGGCGCAGCCCGCCGTACAGACGGCAAGCAGCAGTATGGCCGCGAGCAGCCGTGTTGTCATGATTTTCTTGTGGTTTTTCATTGCATAGATCCTCCTGCCACAGGATCGTGAGGGCGGCCTGCAAAGCTGTCATATTCCATTCCTCCTTACTTCAAGAGCTGCGGCACGAGGTTCAGGATCATGCCGCCCGCGAGGACGCTTGCGATCTGCCCGGCGACGTTCGCACCCACCGCGTGCATCAGCAGATGGTTCTGGCTGTCCGCCTCAAGCCCCATCTTCTGGATGACGCGCGCGGACATCGGGAACGCCGAAATGCCTGCCGCACCGACCATCGGGTTGACCTTCTTCTTGCTGAACAGGTTGAGGAGCTTCGCAAACATCACGCCCGCGATGATGGTCACGAGGATCGGGAAGCAGATGCGCAGCGTGCGCGAGACGTTCTTGGGGTTGTAGGGCATCCGGATGCGGCGCTCTTTTTTCGTCGTCACAAGCTTGATGGCGAAGGGCTGAATAATCGGCACAAGCGCCATGTAAGAGTACGCCGCGACGGCGATGGGGCCGACGTAGCTCGAGTGCAGCACCTGCGAGACGAGGATGGAGGTCGGGCCGTCCGCCGCGCCGATGATGCCGATGGAGGCGGCGTCCGCGAGGTCGAAGCCGAGCAGGACGGCAGCGACCATGGTGAAGAAGATGCCGAACTGCGCCGCCGCGCCGAAGAGCAGCATCTTGGGATTTGAGAGCAGCGGGCCGAAGTCGATCATCGCGCCGATGCCGATGAACAGCAGCAGCGGCAGCGCTTCGCTGGCCTCGATGGTGGTCTCGAAGAGCCACTGGATGATGCCCTGGCTCTCGCCGATGCCCTCGACCATCTGATTGAGGACGCCGGAGCTCGGCAGGTTGACGAGGATGGCGCCGAAGCCCATCGGCAACAGCAGCGCGGGCTCATAGTCCTTTTGGATGGCGAGGTAGATGAGCGCGAAGCCCACAAGGTACATCACGCCTTGCTGCCACGTCACGGCTTGAAAGCCGTCAAGCAGAAAGCTCATAAATGCAACACACTCCTGTATCATAGAATTGGTTTTGGGAAAAGAAAAAGACTCTTACCGTCGGACGGCTGCAAAGACGTCTTCGGTAAAAGTCTCGCCATTTCATGAGCGGACCGGGGGCGCAGCCCCGTGATGACGACCCGCCCGACGCCGCAGCGGCGTTGGCTACTCCCTTATTCCTTTCGGTATCATAGCATACGAAGCGTCCTGTGTCAAACCAATTATTGCCGTTTCGTAAACTTTTGCAAAATGCAATACTTATCGCAAGATTTTTCAATTAAAAAATAGCCAGACTTTCACGCCATGATTTGTGCAAGTTGTTCATTGAACGCTCTGGCTGCCGTTGTCCGTCCCAAAATCTCCCGTGGGTAGTTGTTCATCCAGTCTGCCGCTGCGATGATCTCCTCGTCCGGCACCTCGTCGAAGTTCGTGCCCTTCGGGAACAGCCGCCGGAACATCTTGTTCAGATTCTCGTTGCTGCCGCGCTCATAGCTGCTGTACGGGTGGCAGTAGTACATCTTCGTCCGCTGCCCGCCGAAGATGGAAGTCTCCATGCCCTTACAGTCAGAGAACTCGCTGCCATTGTCCACGGTGATGCTGCGGAAGATTTTGCTGAACAGCGCGCCATACTTCCGCTCCAGTCCGTTCAGCGCCGCCACCACGTTCTCCATGGTCGCGCCGTACATGGGCAGCGTGATCTCGTTGCGGCTCAGTCTCTCCGTCAGTGTCAGCACGCACTTCTTCGTCTTTTGCTTGCCCTTCACAGTGTCCATCTCCCAGTGAAACGGCTCTTCCCGCTGGTTTATTTCCTCCGGCCTGCGTTCGATGCTCTCGCCCTGCGGTGGACGCGATGCCGAGCGCACACGATTGTATCCGCGCTTGGTCTCTCCATGCAGCGGCAGGTCTTTGTTGGTGATGTTCAGAAATACGCCGTTCGTGATGTAGTTGTAGATGGTCTTCTCGCACACGCGCACGGAAAACTGTTTTCCCTCCAGTTCAATGTCCATCAGGACAGCAGCGGGGCTGCGCCCCTCGTCAGCGATCTTGCGCTCAATGTAGTCCGCCAGCGCATAGTCATTCCCCAGCTTGATCGGTCTGCCCTTGGCGGTCTTTCCGTATTCATACTGTTGTTGCGCGATGTCGGCGGAGTAGCGCTTGTCCGTGGTGTAGTCGCCGTTCAGGTGGTCGTACATCACGCCCGGACGCTTCAGCTCCCGGTACACGGTGGTGTAGTTGACGCGCAGCGCGTCCGCGATCTCCTGAATCCCGGCTCCGCCGTTGTACATCTGCTCGATCTTCAGTCTGTCAGTGTAGGTCAGGTGGTGGAACCGCTTGAACTTTCTCTCCATGCCGTGTTTCTCCTTTGCGCTTTCTTGCGCTTATTCTAAAGCTGATTACGGCAGGTGTCAATATATGCAAAATCCCTCCGCCCGCAGGTGGAGGGATTATTCTTTTCCCAGCAGCCAGTCCGTGCTCACGCGCAGCACCTCGGCCAGTATCGGCAGCTCAAAGTCCGGCACCACGCGCTTGCCGGTTTCAATTCTGCTCACGGCCATCTGTCCCAGCTGAAGACCGGCCAGCTGCAGCTTCGCCGCCAGCTCTTCCTGTGACCAGCCCATACGCATTCGCGCCTCGCGCACCCGCTCGCCGCATAGATTAAAGCGATCTCCCAGTGTATACAGCCGCACAGCTCCGCCTCCTCATAATCATCTTTTGCATATTCTTGCTTGAACTTACCATGTCTTCGTGTTAATCTTAAAAAAAAGATGATTAGACGGAAAATATTTTTTGGAGGTATACCTATGAAATGGCTCGTATATAGCTGCGGTCTTCTGATTTCCAGCGCCGCGCTTGTTGCTCTCTCCATGTCCGGTGTGTTTCCTGCCCTCGGCGGTATCGGCTCCGGGCTGTTGACAGTCTGCGTCTACTTTCTCGGTGTATATCTCGCGCCGCGCCTCATCATTCATCGCCTTCAGCAGCGTGTTTCGAAAGAGAAGCACGAAGATATTGTTACCATTGAGCCAAATCGTAAGCCCGTCCGCCGCGATGTCGTCGGCTATCAGCTGGCTATATTTATCCTTGTTTGTGCAACGGTTCTCCTTGCTCTCCGATGCGGCAGTGCGTCTGCCGAAGTCGATGGCTTACAGGCTCAGTTGGAAGAGCAATATCGTGACCGTTATGAAGAAGGCTATGCAGATGCCGAAAGTACCGCTTATGAAAGCGGCTATGATGCCGGGTGTAAAGATGGCTACAGCACCGGCTATGCCGACGGAGATGCTGCTGGCCGCAGTGCAATCCTGTCTGCTTATTACGATGAGCTGCGCTTCTTCCGCAATGGCGCCTGTATCGTCACGGAAGAAGGCTATCGTTATCACCACTATGGCTGCCATCACATTGCAGGGCGCGAGTATTGGATATACAACACCGAGTTGGCAGAATATAAAGGCTATTCTCCCTGCATTGATTGTTGGGAAGATGGGCTTTTGACAATTATACTGAGCTGATAACGAAGCAGAACACCGCCGGGTCTCCCCGGCGGTGTTCTTGTCTTATCCCTTCGGCAGTACCAGCCCGCCGGTGTAGCTTGTGCCATCCGGCAGCACGATGCCGCTCTCTGTCTCAGCGCATCGTAGACTTTCTGCCCCACGCTGGTGCTGTACGGGTTTTTCGCAGGCTTCCAGCTCTTGTTTGCCAGCTGCCACAGTGCAGCCTGCTGCGTCACCGTCAGGCTCTGCCCGCCGCCTGCTCCCGGCAGTACGATACCGTTACCGCCGCCGCCCATAGAATCAATGGCCGCTTCCACTTCTTCCTGCTTGAACGTGCCGTTGCCGTCAAAGTCGAACTTCGGCAGCAGCTCCCGGAATGCGACATACGCTTCCGGTGTCACGCCGTAGCTGTATCCCGTCTGCAGCTTGCTGTACTCGCTCTCCTGCATCATCTCGCCCAGCACGTTCATCTGCTCTTCGGTGCTCAAGCCCGCATCCACCACTGCGCGGTAACGCTGCAGGCCGCTCACGCTGTCCTTGCCGTCCTCCGGCTCCAGTGCGTTCAGGCTGTTTGCCAGCTCATAGGCTGCGTCATCACTCAGTCCCGCCGAAACGAAGCTGTCGTACCGTGCTGCCTCCGCCGGAATCTGACTGTAATACTTGAAGCAGTCCCGCACGGTTTCCGCCTGCTCTGCGGCCAGATTCTGACTGTTCACCCAGCGGGAGAACTCCACCGCCTTCTCTGATGCGCCGCTGTACTTCTCGTTGACGGTGGTGTACTCGTTCTGCACCTTCAGGAACGTATCAAAGTCCAGTCCCGCCTGCTCGAATGCCATAATGTCATCGTCTCGGCTCGTGGTGTAGCTGCCGTCTTCCTGCTTCTCGCCGAATAGGTATCTGTACATCTCCCGCTTCTCGTCGTCCGTCAGCGGGCTTTCCGCCAGTGCGGTGCGCTTTGCGTTGGATGCTTCTGCTCCTTTCAGGCTTCCCGCGTTTTTAACATCCAGCAGCACCTGCGTCACCGCGCCCATGTCTGCGTCGCTGTCGGCCAGTGCGTCCATCAGCTCCCGTTCCTTGTCGGTTGCCATCAGCCCATAATAGGCCACGCTCTTTCCGTCGCCGGAGATGTCTGCGGCCTGCAGCACTCTTCGTTCCGCTTCGGCCTTGCTTTCCGTCTCCGTTTTCTTCGTTCCGCGCAGTTCCTTCAGCAGGTTGTACGCATCTTCTTCCGGCACGCCAGCCTCCGTCATTCCCTGATAGGCGGCAGTCTCCTTTGCGCCAAAGCTCTTGAATCCGCTCTCTACCCAGTCTCTTCCGGTCTTCAGTGAGGTTTTCCCGAACAGCATGGCTTGCCCCGCGTTCAGTGCAGCCTGCCACGGGTCATCGTTGTATACCGGGTACTGCAGCAGATCATTGCCTTCGGCATCCACCGAATAGCTTCCCCCTTTGATCGTTGCGCTCAGTCCTTGGTAAATCTTCTTCAGCTGTCCGCCGCCGAATGGAAGCGCCAGATAGGTCAGCGGGTTCATCAGTTCTTTGCCCGCCGTGGCCAGCTTCTTCTTGGTGCTCCATGTGTCGCTCGTCACAGTCTTCAGCAGGTTGTCCCAATCCGGCAGAGCGCTGCTGATCGGGACGCGCCCGCCGCCCAGCACGCCGCCGATGAACGGCAATTCCTCCGCCACATCGCCCAGCGTTTCGGTCACGGTGTCGTAGGCGTTTTTCTTCTCCGTCTCAAAAGACGGCATATCGCCTGTCACAGCACCTACGCCCAGCTCCACAAGGTTCGGCAGCTCATATCCGGTAATGTCGCCCACGGTGTCGTTCAGGATGCCCAGCGGGTCAAGCGCCGGTCTGCGTCCGATGAAATATTCGTAGACTTCATCGTACAGCCATGCGCCGAGGAAGAACTTGAACAGCGCCATTGCCAGCGCCGCCAGCCCCTTCTCCTTGTATGCGCGCGGCATATCCTTGAAGAGATAGCTCAGCTGGTTGTTGACCTCCAGCTGGAACTGCGTGAAGACCTTCGTCAGCGGATTGCTCCGATTGAACAGTGTCGGCGTGGAGCCTTTGCTGCGGTCAGCCATCACGCCCGCCGTCCAGTTGTCCGCCTCCGTCATGGCGGCAGTCTCGCTCATCCCGCGCTTCAGGTTCTGGTTGTACCGCGCACGCACCAGACTTCCGGCGGTAAACTGGTCGATATACTCCATCGGCGAAGACATGGTGGCCGATGCTTTCTGTGCCCATGTCCGCACCAGCGGGTCGCTGCCCTTACGGTTGGTCAGGAAGGCAGACGCATCCACAATGCCGTCGTTTTCTTTGAAGCTCTGCAGCGTCTGCCACATGCCGCGCAGCAGTTCCCCACGGTCAAGCATCGCGCCTCCCTGCGTCAGCGGGATGAAGTTGGTCAGCCACGATGCCGGGTTAATGGCCACCATGTTGGCAGCCACGCGGCTCTCCAGTCCCTTCACAAGGTTGTACATGTTTCTGCCCAGCGCCTGCTCCATATTGCGGTCTGCGCGGCTCTTCTTGTTGGCCAGCAGGTTGGTGTACTCCTCCAGCTCCACCACGAAGTTCGACAGCGCAAACCGCCCGTCTTCGTAGATGCTGTCGATCTTGCTGCGCTTCTCTTCCTCTGTCAGCCGCGTGTCGGCGTACACCGTGTCCACCTGCTTGCGGATGCCCTCGTCGCCGGTGCGGTAGCGCGCCTGCGTCGCCAGTGCCCGCAGCTTCTGGATGTTGTCGGTCTGATAGATAACGTCCGCCACGCCCTCGATGTACCGGTCGAAGCCCTCCACCGCGTCATAGGCCGTGTCGAAGCCGAGGCGCTGCTGTGCATTGCCGAACCACTGGATGCCCGGTCGGAAGGTGTGCGTCAGTCCGTTGATGGTGGTGGGCAGTGCCGTCACCTGTGTGTCAATGCCCAATGCCTTGCCGAACAGCCCCATGATACCGTCGCCGTCACCCGGCTGGAAATGTGGGAAGTATCCGCTGCGGTAGTTCACCGGCTCGTACCCGTTGCGTACTCTGGCCTCGTTCATCTGCTGGAACAGCTCGTCGTAGATGCTGCGGAACTCCTCCACCGCGTGCTCGATCTTTGCCTTGTCCAGCTGCGGGTTCTGCTTCCACATCTCCTGCACAATACCGCGCCAGTCGCTCAGCGTCTTGCCGTCCCGCTCCGCCATGCGCCCTCTGCTGTTCTCCAGCATCCGGATGTTGTCCATCGCTTCGCCCAGCAGCTGCACGGCGTGCGCTTCAGAGATTTTCCCCACCTTCTGCATGGCCTTCGTTTCTTTGGTGCTCAGGTTCAGTGCCTGTACCCGCTCGCGCATTTTGTTCTTCAGTCGCGTGGACTTTGCCTGTGCCTCGTGCACCGGTGTGAAATACTCTGCAATGATCTCCTGCGCCAGCTTCTTGTCCTTCACGATGTCAAGGATATTGCGCTCCATCGTTTCGCGGGAATAGAGAATACCAGCTTTCTTGTCCTTCCAGTCGTTTGCCGTCTCTAAGAACTTGTCCGCCTCTTCCCGCAGCTTCGCCCGCTGGCTCTGCTTGTACTCCGTCAGCAGCTTCACCAGCCGTTCATACTCCGTCGTAGCCTCGTATACAGCAGTGATGCCCTTCACATTGTCCGTCTTCGGGTCAAGGTGCTCCAGCTCGATCTCGCCCTTCAGCAGCCGTCCCAGCTGCACATTGTCGTGGTCGGTCAGCAGGTTCTTAGCTTTTGCTTTCTCCGATTCCCACCGCGCCTTCTTCAGCTGCTTGTAGGCTTCTGTGACCTGTTCCGTCGTCATCGGTGTCTCCGCCGCCGCGTTTGCCTTTGCCGCACGCTCGTCAGCATAGCGTTTCACAGTGCGCAGGTCTCCAATGGTGTCTCCGATGGCAGCATCAAAGTCATTCTTCGCCCAGCGCTTGAACTCCTCCGCATCCCGTCCATAGTATTCGCTCAGGGATTTCTCCGTTTTTTCGATGCTCTGCGCCACTTCAAACATGCGCACCAGCTGGTCAGCCGGATGCGTCAGATCATCCGGGAACAGCTCCGGTGCCATGTCCTGCAGCTCCTGATACGCCACATCCACCGGCAGCCCGCCCTCGTTGACGATGCGCAGCCGCCCGAAGGCGCTCTTTCTGAAGTCATTGAAGTCCGCAATGTCGTGCTTGTCTTCCTCCGATATGGTCACAGCCTGCGTGCGAAGGTGAGCTTTGATGTCCTTATACTGCTGGTAGAACTCCTCATCCACCACAATGCCCTCGCTGTATGCCTGCTCAAACAGCTCCGCCGCCGTCTCTTCCGAAACGCGCCCGGTGGTCAGGTACTCCTCGCTGATCTGCTGCACGATCTTCTGCAGGTATTCCCTCTGTGCAAAGCGCGGCACGCTCAGCGCGCGGCTTACGCGCCCAACAAGGGCGTTTTCAGCCCGCTTCAGGTAGTCCTGTGCCTTCTTCGGCAGCGATGTACGGATGCTGTTCTTCTTCTCTTCGTCCTCCGCCGTCGGCAGCGTCGCCTCCGCCGTTTCCTCCTCTGTGACGGAATATTGCAGCGTCCGTTCATCAGTTGGCATAGTGAAACGCTCCACCACCGCATCGCGGTTTTCATAGCTCAGCGGCAGCAGGTTATGCACCCGTACCTCCGCGTCAGACCATGTGCCACCGAAGTCCTGGCCGGTCAGCGTCAGCTCTCCGATCTCGCTCTTGGAATACTTGTTGGAGGAATCGAACAGCAGCACCGGGATTTGTTCCACGCCTGCATTCCGCATGGCCACCGCGCGGTGCCGCCCCTCATGTCCCTGTACCTCTCCTGTTTCGTGGTCGATGTTCAGCTGGATAGGCTGCCACCTTGTGGCTTCGCCCAGTTTCTCCGCGTCCAGTTCCTTGCTGTGCTGCTCCACGATCTGCCGTCCGCCCTCGCTGTTGGTCAGGTTCAGGAAGTCATCCGGTGTCATGTAGGCAATGTACGCCTTCGCATACTTCGGGCTGCTCTTTGCTGCATAGTCTCTCAGGTAGGTGTCAATGGTGCTTTCCTTCAGTTTGACCGCTCCGTCATACTCTCCGCCTTCGCTGATAGAGAACCGGATGTCCGGATTGTCTGTCGGGTTTTCGTTGGTGACGCTCTTGATCTGTTCCGGGGAGAAGGCGATGTATACCGCGTCCGGCGTTCCGTTGTCGTCCATCTCGATGTCAGTGGACTTTACGATGATACCGTCATGCCCGCCTTCCTGCGCCCAGCGCTTCAGGTCTCCGTGCCGGATGTCTGCCTGTCCGATTGCACTGCCCCAGCCTTCGTCCTCAATGACAAGCGGGTTTTTCAGGTTCAAATAAACCTGCATGATTTCCCCCTTGCCCTTGTAGCCGGTCGCCTCTCGTGCATACCCGGTTGCATCCTCAATGTATGGGCTAAAGTAAAATCCGAGATCACTGCCTCTGTCTGCAAAGTTTTCCCCGATGTGTGCCTTATCGAAGACCGTAAACTTTGTTCCGGTTCCATGGTAGAGCGTCAGCAGCCGTCCCTCGCCATCCACCGCTTTGCTGTCCTTGAAGAACTCTTGCTGTGCTTCCGTCAGCTGCCTGCCGTTACTGTCCTCGCTGATGGAGAACTTCACCCCCTCCAGCCCGTTCACCAGCGCCTTCCGCTGTTCGTCGTTGCCGGTCTCGTACTGTATGATGTTCACGCCCGTGGCCGCCTTCACCGCTGCGATCTCTTCCGCCGGTGCGCTGGTTGGCGCGATGATGGCCGCCGCCTCGCTGAAGGGGACTACTCTCTGCGCCTTCGCCTCGTAGTATCCCGTAGGGATGTTGGCTGCGCGGTCAATGAGCGCAAGGATGCTCTTGGCGTGCCCGTCGGATATGGCATAACCTTCCTTGCGGAACGCCGCCTTCACCGCCGCCACGGTTTTCTTCCCCTTGGCCGCTTCTGCGATGATGCCGCTCAGGTTTTGCTCCTCCTCGAAGCTGTTGTCGTACTTGTGCATCGTGGTGAGCATCAGATCGTTCACCACACGGTCAAGATAGATGCCGAGGTCTCGCAGCGCCTTCTCGTGTTCTTCTTCGCTCACCGTGCGCAGTCTCGCCTCGTCCGCGTGCATCTCGTCCACGTTCCGATATTCCCGCGTGGCCGTTGCCGCCAGTGTCTCCGGTGTCACGCCGTACATGTTCGCGCCCTTGGCTGCCGCCATGTTCATGGCCTTCACGATGTTCTCCGCCGTGTAGTCCCAGTGTGTCTGTGCAAAGCTGCGTCTGCCGCTGTCGCTCACTGCATCCTCGCCGTTGTAGATGCCCCGCTCGCCCAGCAGCCCCTCCAGCTGTGGCTGCACCCAGTCTTTCACCGTCCGCAGCGCATCGTTCCAGCTTCCGCCCGGTGCGATCATCTCCATCATCTTGGCCGCCGTGGCTTCCTTGTCGATCTCGCCCGCGCTTCCGCCGCTCTCATAGAACTCCTGCGTGCTCCGGATGAAGTCCTCCACCCGGTTAGGGAACACATTGTTCTTCATGTAGTAGTCGATGCGCTTCTCCTTGGATTCCGGTCTGCGGTTCAGGAAGTTGGCGTGTTCCTCTGCATAGACCTCCCGGATGGCCTGTTCCGCCGGTTTCATCTCTTCCGCCGTCAGGCGCTCGCCGGTCATCAGCTTCACCGCCAGCCGCGCCACTTCCTGTTCGCCCACCGCGTCGAGGTACCGCTGAATGGTTGCGTTGCTGAAGAAACGGTCGAACTGCTTGTCACGGTACACCGGTTCAAGGCTCTTGCCCTCGCTCTGAAGGAATGCCGCCTGCACCTCCGGATGGTTCGCCAGCTTGTCGGCGATCTCTTCCGGCTCCCATCTGGTCTCATTCTCCAATCCGATCTTGCCCAGCGTGCCGCTGCCTTGGAAAACGCCGCCCGCAAACTGGCTGGACAGGTTCTTGATGTTCTCATCGAACGCCCGCCGCGCCTCGTAGTTCACCTCGCGCTCCACCAGCGCATTGTCCTTTGTCGGTGTCCATGCGTCGCCGCCGTACACCTTGTTACGCGGGTCTGCCTCCGGGTCTATGGTGGCACGTGGGAACACTACGCTGGTATCTCCGTACTTCGTGTGCCCCTCCGCCGCGTCCACGATGGCCACGGAAGGGGATGGGATGCCGCCCCAGTTCAAGGCCGCGTCACGAATAACAGACCAGTCCTTGTTGTGTACGGCAATCAGGTCTTTCGTCCGCTCCACCGGCTCGTCGATGGAGAAGCGCTTCTTGACAGGCGGCAGCTTCTCTGCTACACTATCGTCAGAGACGGATGCAGTGCTTCTGGCAGCTCCCGGTGACGGGTTCGTGCTTATTGCTGCATCCGCCTCTTTTTCTGTAAAAGAGGTCGGCTGCAGGTTTAGCACATCGTACAGTGCCATGCTTCCATTTTTCTTCGTGCCTACCACCACGTCCGCCGTGTAGTCGTTTCCGCCCACTCGCAGCAACACATTACCTCTGGCGAAGTCCGTGATTCTGTCCTTGCGCGGATGGTTTAGCCCTTCGTTCACCCAGTCCGTCGTTGCGCGCAGAATTTCGTCGGCATTGTCCGTGGCGCGTAGCTTGTCCGCGTGCAGCTGCGGGTCGTTGTTATAGAGCCACTGCATGTACCGGGAGAAAGTCATCTCCTGTCTGCTTCTGCCGTCAATCTGAATTTCGTTGTTCCCCACGGTGATGCCGTTGGGGAACTTTTTCTTCAGGTTCTCCTTGACGGTCTTCACCCAGTCTGCCTCCGGCACGCCCGCAAGGATGTCCTGTTCCACCTCCACGAACGGCTTGTTGTTCGTGGTCTTTCCGATGGCGTAGCCATCCCCACTGTCAGCAAATACCGTGTCCTCGCTGCCATAGTCAGGCGATGTCTCCCGGCGCTCCTGCGCCGTCAGCTCCCGTCGCTTCGCAGTGTCCCGCGCCTCGATCTCTCCCGCCGTGTCGCGGTACAGGTCGGTCGGCATCCGGCCTCCTTTCCTCGCGTTGCGGTCGATGCTGTCCCGCAGGCTGTACCAGTCCCACACGCGGTCGCCGTACTGTTCCTCCAGCTGGTCTCTGCGCTCGTCGTAGCGCACCCACTCCGGCGGGTCTGGCTCGATCTGCTCCCATGTGTTCAGGTCAACCTTCCCGCGCGGCACCTTCGGTGCCATGGCATTCAGCTCTTCCATAGCCGCAACGAACTGCGGGTCGCTCTCCCGCATCTGCTCATACTGTTCCTGCAGTCGTGCGCCCTCGCGCCGTTCCTCCGCCGTCCTACTGTCAAATCCGTTTTCCATTCTCCGGTTCCAGTAGGCGGGGTTTGCCCCGCTGGCAAATCCTTCCCGGTTCTGGATGGCGTGCTGCGCCTCATGGATGAGGGAGTTCAGCAGCGCCTCCGGTCTGTTCTTCAGGTCGCGGCTCAGCTCGATGCTGTCAAACTTCCGGCTGTATCCGCCGTTCTGTCCGTCCTCCAGCGTGTGGAATGTCACGCTCAAATCCGCCATATCCGGATAGGCTTCAAACAGCTCCGGCGCATCCACCAGCTCTCCCAGCGTGGTGTAGTTGGGAATATCCGCCGCGTCGGCGCGCAGCTGCATCCTGCTGTCGTTGATCTCGAAGCGCCACTTGCCGTCCATGCCTTCGTGCCAGCCCGTCGCCTTGCGGATGCTCTCCATGTCGGCTCCGGCCTGCTGCATCTCCTGCGCTTCCCGCAGGCTTTCAAGGTTCGCGCCGTTGGCGTTCGCCCCGGCATAGCTGTGCTGCAATCCGCCCAGCCCCTGCTGCATGTCGATCTCCGGGTCATACATGTCGTTGAACGCCGCTTCTGCATCCTCTTCAGAGATTTCCCCGTTTGCCATCTGCCGCTGCAGCGTGTCCATGTTCTGCGCCTGCGCAGCGGCTCGCTGCTGCATGTCTGCGGTGAAGCTGCTCTGCGTCTCCTGCAGGGCGCTCTGGTAATAATTCTTTGCCTTCGTCAGGAACGCCCGCTCCTGCGCGTCGCTGTTGCCCAGCTTTGCCAGCAGCTCGTTGATAAACTGCAGGATGCGCCGTCCCAGCGTCCGGTTCTGTTGCACCATGGCGCGGATACTCTGCTCGTCGGTCAGCAGATACTTTTCCACATACTCCGCCACGATCTCCGAATCAATGGCCGCATTGTCCGTCAGGTTCTCGCCGTGCCGCGCATACAGTTCCGCCTTCTGCTGCCGCATGGCCTGCAGGTCTACGCCGGTCTGCCGGATGCGGTTCAATACCAGCTTCTGCAAATCGCTGTAGCTTCCGCTTGCCTCGATGCTGTGCGTCAGTTCGTGGCTGATGATCTGCGCCACCGGGTTCTGGCTACGTGCGTTGACATAGATTTTCCCGTCCGCTGGGTTGTAGTAGCCGTTGTGCATTCCTCCAGCGCTATCCGCGCCTTCGTCGAAGAACACCACCTCGCGCCCCACGATGTTGGCGATGCGCTGTACCTTGGCGATGGTGTCCTCGTCCACGCCTGCAAGAATGCCCGTGCGTTCCGTTTCCGTCTCGGCTCTCGCAGCTCTCTGCCGCGTTTCCGCCTGTTCCACCGTCGGCAAAACACCCGGCTGCTCCGCCTCCATGGTCTCTCTCAGCGGCGCAGTTTGGCGTTCCTGCTCTGTTGCACGCTGCTGCGTCTGCGTTTCCGCCTGCTCAGCTGTCGGCAGTACCGTTCCGCCGGTCTCTTCCGCCATCGGCAGCACCACGCCTTTCGTCTGTTCCTGAGCGGTTCCGGTTTGTCCTGCAGTCGGTTCCGTCCCTTCCAGCATTCTGGTGGTCTCCGCAAACAGTCTGCCGATCTCCGTATCCGTCAGCTTCTTGCCCTTGTTCAGCTTGTTCTTCAGCTCTTGTCCCAGCTTGTATGCCTCGCTGTTTTCATCAAGGGTCTCCGCCGTCTCGATGATGCTGTTCACCATCTCGTCGCCCATCTTGCGCAGCGTGCTGCCGGTCTGCTGGTATCCGGCGTTTCGCTGCACCGTTCCGATGCCCACACCCGCCGTGGCCATGGTGCCGCCGGACAGTGCGCCGCCGAGGAAGTCCAGCCCCATCTCCGCCGCCTGCTGCGCCACTGCAAGGCCGAAGGCTTCGCCCTCCGTCTTGCCCTCCGCCATATATGCGTCTATGGTCTGCTGCCACTCGCTCTTGTCCTTGGCGATGAGGATGTCGGCAAACAGGTTGATGAAGTCGCTGCCCACTTCCTCCGCGCCTTCTGTGAACGCATTCTTCAGGATATATTTGATGGCTCCGTCTTCCCACTTGCCTTTCAGCAGCGCCTCGATGCTGAACTTCTCTGTAAACACTTCCGCCGCACCCGCGATGGTTCCCAGCGTGAACGCCTGTGTGTCTGTCAGTCCTCTATCCTTCGCTGCAATGGTGGCATCCGCCGCCGCACCGGTGCCCATAATGGCAAGAGACATTCCCTCGCTCAGTGCGCCGCCTCCGCCGAATCCGCCCGTGATCGCAGTATTCAGCAGGAAGTCGCCCATACTCATGCCGGTCTGGTACAGGAAGCTGCCCGCCTGTCCCCAGTTCCCGCTCTGTTCAATGGTCTCCGCCACCTGATTGCGAATGGCATTGTTGGCGTAGGAAAAGCGGTTGTACGCCGCATTCTGGTCGATGCTTCCGGTGCCGAGATAGTCCGCCG